>Ga0172380_10004882_pt1 | contig 16802 bp, 26 predicted proteins | sample Leawe162metaG_FD_119747 | JGI IMG/M metagenome (GOLD analysis project Ga0172380, IMG submission 119747) | Leachate microbial communities from a municipal landfill in Southern Ontario, Canada - Leachate well 162 metaG | ecosystem: Engineered > Solid waste > Landfill > Unclassified | place...
ATTTAACTATACATATACAGAACTGGGGATCGAAAAATGGGTATCCCCCATAATAACGCCGTGGTGGTCGTGGTGGTGGTCGTTTCCAATTGTAACAATCGACCGATTTAAACGCGCTGTGTGCCGACGTCAATAAATCCCCCATTGCCATGCCACCTCACGGATTAAACCGCGTGGCGGTGCCATTCCGCCCCGGCGTGGGGCATCGACGCGGCGCTTTTTAACCGTGCCGACCCGATGCGCCCGCCGTTGGCGTCAATAAACCCTACCTGACGTATTCGAGTGCCCATTGATTCTCAATCGCGAACAAGACGAAGTCCTTGCTGCACGGTTCCCACGACCACTCACTGGCAGTGCCCTCAACGGGTGTGCCAAAGTACCATTGCTTGGTCGTCAAGTTAAATCTCAGCATCATAGCTCCTTGTTGTCGTCGCAACCCATATCGAGTGTCTCGTCCCCCATATCACTCCGCCGCCTTCAACATCTCGGCCAGCGTATCGTCCGCACCTTTCGGGGCAGCCGCCGCTTTCAGCTCCGTCATCGCGGCAATGACCTTGTCCGTGGTGCACCAGAATTTCAGGGCGCCGTCTCGGTCCGCGGCCTTGCCGGTCTTGATGGTCAATGCGACGAGTGCCTCAACATCATCCGGCGTTGCCGCCTTGTTGATGCCTGCGTGGATAATCGCACGGACGGCGAAGCCCGCATCGAACCCTGCTACGCGTGGTGCCGCGACCTTCAACGCCCACTCGGTCGAACCACTCATGTAGTGATCTGCAATCATTTTCATGCGAGCGTGCTTGGCCTCGGGCGTTGCTGGCTGGCCTGTCGTCGTGTCCCGGCTGAGGGCCGCACCATCGCTGATCCGTTGCGTGAAGCCGTGGATCATGGCTCGTGCGCGATTTTCAGCCGAACACTTGTCGGGGTCGAATGTGATAACTTCCTCCACGCCCTTCACCCGAAAGACCAGTTTGCCATCGAGCTTCAAAACCTGCACGACGGCATTGGCGCGCATTTTCGGCTGGTCATCCGTGGATTCGTCAGCCGTAGTGCCGCCTTCAACTTGATTGTCTTGGTTCATGATTCTCTCCATATCGGGCGACATTGCCCTCCCGAGAGCACTCGGGTCTAACATCACATTGGCGCAGGGTCCTCGTCGGGAATTGGTTTGACGATACCCTTACGCAACAATTCTGCGAAGTGGTCTGGATAGCACTCCGCGAATCCATCCAATCCGCCTTCATACGTCGGCAGACCTTCGCCAGCCCAGAATTTGATGTCCTGGCCCGCGAGATCGGCATACGCATTGTCTGCGAATTGGTGGCAAATGTGCATTCTAGCCATGGTTCATCTCCCTGTATCGGCGCCATTTGCGCTCGGGGGGACAAGCCACTCGATATGGATTGCAACTAAATTATTAAAGCCCGTTCCCGCATTCCGCCGGGGGAGGGATCGACGTCGCCGCCGATGATTGAACTGTGCCACATAACCTGGGGTTTGTCAATCGGGTTAGCCCTAATGCGTGCATCCCCGTATCGTCATCCCCCACATGCCCTTCCATGTGTGGACCCGTACCAGCCGGGTGTGTTTTCATCCGATGCCTTGGATGCGGTGATGCAATGATGCCACCGCCACCGCCACCCGTCATTAGGGGAAACCCGCGGTTTCGATTGAATGTCGCTATCAACCCAATAGCCTCCATCAATCGATCGATGATCCCAGTCAGACGCACGCGCCTACACACGTGCCTTGCGCCCGCACCTATGCGCGACATTGCGCGAGCGCGCGCGTGGGTCCCCTTTGCATTCAATGGGTGGGTGGGGGCAAAGTGAGTGGAGTGGATTTTATGTGGGATTGACCCCTCCATTTTGCCGCGCCTTTTAGATCATGACGTCAATAATCGCCGCATTACCAACGTCAAAGTTGAATTCGGCGGGGGTCATGGTTCCAAGGCTTGACTTCTCCACTTCCGGGTGTTATAATGGCGAAAGAGCAGGGGGATTGTGGCCACAGCGCCGCCGTTCCCCTTTCCCACAAGGAGGCCTCGAATGAGCCACAGCGAAACGGAGAATTCAGCAGATGCCCTCGTCAATGAGATGATGGGTGGAGGGGCGACCTACCTCCCCAACATCGAGCATACGGTGATCGGGGCCAAGCCGCCGAAACTGCGCTACTCCCACCAAGCGATGGTGGACATGCTGGTGCAGAATCCGCAGCTCAAACAGAACGACCTCGCGGTGATGTTCGACAAGTCGCCGGCTTGGATCTCCACCATCATCACGAGTGACGCGTTTCAGGGGCGGCTGGCGGAACGGAGGGACGAGTATCTTGATCCGGAGCTGCGGCTCTCGCTGCAGGAGCGCTTCCGGGCGCTGACGACCCGATCCCTTCAAATCCTGCAAGAGCGGCTCGAGGGGAATCCATCCGACAATCTGCTGCTGAAGACGACTGACCTCGGGGCGAAGGCCCTGGGACTCGGCGGCAATGCTCCCGCCCCCGTCGTCATCACGAGTGAGGAGCGCCTCGCTGCCCTCGCGAATCGGCTCAAATCCCTCCAAGGCGGCACCGGAGCGGCCCAAGCCGGCGGCGGCGAAGTCCTCGATGTGAGCTTCCGGGAAGTTGGGGCGTCGGCGTGATCGATAACCTTGAAGATCAGCTGCGCCGTGACGAGGGCGAGCGGCTGGCGGCCTACCAGGATCACCTGGGCTACTGGACCATCGGGGTTGGGATTCTGATTGATGGCCGTAAGGGCGGCGGGATCACGCGGGACGAGTCGACTTACCTCCTCCGCAATCGCATTGCCAAGAGCGAGGCCACCCTCACCGAAGCCCTGCCTTGGCTTGCCAACCTCGACCCCGTCCGCAAGGCCGCCCTCCTCAACATGGCTTTCCAGATGGGGGTTGCCGGTCTCCTCGGATTCAAGCGATCCCTCGCGAGTGTCCGGGATGGTCGGTACGCTCAGGCGGCAAGCGAGTTCCTCGAGTCCTTGTGGGCGAAGCAGACCCCCAAGCGCGCCTTCCGAATCGCCCGACAGATTGAGACAGGAGAGTGGCAATGACCCTCGATCCCGATCGCCAGTATGACAGGTACCTCCGGGCCTTCCTGTCCGTCGTGATCACAGTCGGATTCTTTGCGGTGATAGCGGGGCTGTTCTTCGTCACGGAGATTTCGGCCTCCACCAAGGACATCCTCCTCGTCATGCTCGGCGCCCTTCTCGCATCGTACAAGGAAATCACGGGGTATGCCTTTGGCTCCTCGTCCGGCTCAACCGCGAAGGGGCAGGATCAAGCCGCCAGCCTCGCAATGAAGGACGCCGCCCTCGTCGCCGCTGCCACCCAGATCTCAACCAAGGAAGCCCCATGAAGCCCGCCACTCCCGCGAACCGCCGAGCCGCTGCGCTCCTACTCACCTGGCTCTTCGCCTGGGCAGTTGCTGCCTGTGCCGCCATCCCCGCCGCAGACACCTTCAACAAGAAGCTCGCGGGAGCCTACATCGGTGCCACGGCGGTCGCCCAGATGACAGGAACTGCCGCCGCCACAGGGAAGATCACGCCCGCCCAGAAGGACGAGGTTGTCGCCAAACTCCTCATCGTGATGGCCGCGTTGAAGGCCGCCGAATCCGCTCACGCAGCCAATCCCACCGCCGCCGAGTCACACCTCACCACGGCCCTCACCGTCATCACAGGGCTGCAATCCTACCTCGCATCTCAGGGAGTCCGATAATGGGCAACACAGCGATTGTGCTTGAACTCCTCCTCGTCGCCATCTCGCGGGCGTCGGAGCTGTCTTCCCTCCTCCAAACCGCCAGCGCGCAAGGGCGGGATGTGACTGACGCCGAGGTCGCCACGCTGCGGGCGGGTGCCGAAGCCGCGATCGACAAGTTGCGGGGTTGATGTGGCGAAGACCCGCTGGCTCGATCGTCGAATTGCCCGTCCAGGGCCATACCTTGCTCTGTGCCTCTCCGAGAGCGAATTTCGGAGGGCTCTCAAGCATTTGAAGGTAAAGCCGCAGTCGCGTTGGCTGAACTCTGGCGCCGATGCAACCATGCATACCTACGAGAACCCGAGCAAGGAGACCGTCTGCATAGTCTGTCTCGGAGATGTGGCCGGCCGCCAGCCCGTCGAGATCGCCGGAATGCTGGTCCACGAGGCCGTCCATGTCTGGCAGCAGTACTGCAACGACATGGGCGAGGACTCACCGGCCACCGAGCAGGAAGCCTACGGAATTCAGTCTATCGCGCAAGAGCTGCTCACCGAATACGCCCGGAGATTGCCATGACCCTCCGCACACTCACCAGACCAATGGCCGCCGCACACACTCCCAGCCACTTCACCGCTCGACCCGGCGGCATTCTCCCCCTTGATTACAACACCAACCTTCCCGGGAGAACCAGTCTCCCGAAGGTACTTTTGGCCTCATTGGCCGCGACAGCATCGGCCGGGACGGCCGGATGCTGGCCGGCCTCAAAACTCTCTTAAAGCACTCCACCCTTCGCAAGAACTCTCCGCACACAAACAGACGCATCGCAAAGCAGAGCCTCGATGACTTCCGCAGCCACCTCCACATCAATACCTTTTGACGCACAGGTAGTGGAAAGCTTCGCCGGTGTCTTCCTCTCCCCGATGTATGACAATGCGCAGCCGACCGCGCCCTTCCACCGTGAGTGCTGGAAACTCTACTGCGGCCCTGAGCTGCTGATCGCAGTCGCCGCCCCTCGGGAGCACGCCAAGTCAACTGCCCTCACGCACGACTTCGGCCTGGCTGCCGCCCTCTTCCGCCATGAGTCGCACATCATGGTGGCCTCCGCGACGGAAGAACTCGCCATGTCCCACCTTGGTGACATCGCGAAGGAGCTGCGAGAGAACGATGATCTTCGGCTCGAGTTCGCCATCGACAAGTTTGTCACTGATGCGAAGGGCGAGATCGTCGTCCGCTGTACCGACGGCTACGAATTCCGCTTCATCGCTCGTGGTGCTGGCCAGAAGCTTCGGGGTCTCAAGTGGAAGGGTCGGCGTCCTGGCCTCATCCTCTGCGACGACATGGAGGAGGACGAACAAGTCGAGAACGCAGACCGTCGCGGCAAGTTCCGTCGGTGGGTCCTCCGTGCTCTCCTCCCAATGGGCCGGCGTGGCTGCAAAATTCGCTGGCACGGCACGATCCTCCACGAGGACGCCATGCTCGCCCGGTTGATGAAGGATTCGGAGTGGACTTCCCGCCACTTCCGCGCCCACCGTTCCTTCGACGACTTCACCAACATTCTCTGGCCTGAGCAGTTCCCCGAGGCCCGCCTCCGCTCCATTCGGCAACGCTTCATCAACCAGATGGACGCCGGTGGCTACTCGCAGGAATACCTCAATGACCCCCTCGACAATGAGGATGCGTACCTCAAGAAGCCCTGGTTCATCGGGATGCGCGAGGAAGATTACGACTCCGACAAGTTGATCGGCGTCGGCGTCGACTTCGCCATCTCCAAGGCTGACTCAGCCAACCGCACCTCCTTCACCGTCGGCGGCAAGGACGCCAGCAACTACTTGAACATCATCGATCAGCGGGTCGGTCGTATGGACTCCGAAGAGATCATCGAGGAATTCTTCGCCATCAACAGGCAGTGGTCCCCGGAGTTCTTCTGGGTTGAGTCCGGCCAGATCTGGCTTGCCATCCGCCCCCTTCTGAACAAGGAGATGTTGAAGCGGAACAAGTTCCTCAACATCATTGCTCGCACTCCGATCAAGGATAAGGCTGCTCGTGGTCGTACGCTGCAGAAACGGATGCGCGCAGGCACCGTTCGTTTCGCCAAGGATGCTCACTGGTACATTCCGTATGAAGAAGAACTCCTCCGCTTCACCGGCGTCGCCGAAGCAACTCTCGATGACCAGTTCGATTCCACCGCAACCCTCGCTCTCGGCTTTGAAGAACTCCCCGAGAACGAAGACGAGGATTTCGAACCAGAAGAAGATCGCTGGATGCGAGCCTACGACCCCCGCCAAGAAATTGGCAGAAACTCCGTAACAGGATACTGAAATGAAACCAACCAAAGCCCCCGGCCAGAAGCCGCCCACTCCTGCCACCCCCGTCCGCCAGCGCCACCAGCTCGGCGCGCCTGGCAAGAAGTCCTAACCCATGGCCCGAGTCCTCATCCCCCCTAAGTTCGTTGGAGAGACGAGGACTGACTACGTCGACTTCACTCCTTTCCTCGCAGCCGGTCAGGCAATCTCATCCGCCACCGCTGTCTCGAGTCTTTATTCCGGGGTCGATCCCACTCCAACAGCAGTTGCCGGGACGGCCTCTTTTTCTGGCTTCATCGTGTCTGTGCCCTGCACTGGTGGCGTTGCTGGTGCGATCTACCAGATTGTCGTCACCATCGTCACCACCTCACCGGCGAACACGTTGCAAATCACCTATTATCTGACCGTCACCACGGACCTTCCATGATCACCAAGTCACCGATTGTCCTGACCGACTCAGCCATTGCATCCCCGAATATCACGGGGCTGTTCGACAAGCGCGACCTCGACGCTATCGGGATCGCTGTGCTCAACGGCTGCAAGATAGATGAGGACTCCCGCATTACCTGGACGCGCCGAAACAACGCCGCCTTCAACCTCGCCCTCCAGCTTCAGGAATCCAAGACCTTCCCCTGGCCTAACGCCGCCAACGTCAAATTCCCCCTCGTCACCATCGCAGCAATCCAGTGGCACAGCCGGGCCTACCCTCTCCTGATTCAAGGCAACGATCTCGTCAAGGTCCGCGTTCCTGGCCCTGATCCTGAAGGCAAGAAGCAGGCTCGCGCCAACCGTGTTGGCTCCTTCATGTCGTACCAACTCCTCGAGGAGTCCGACACCTGGGAAGAGGAGACCGACCGCGCATTTCTCCAACTCCCCATCGTCGGCTGTGCGTTCAAGAAAACCTACTACGCCTCCGCCAAAGGGCAGAACGTCTCGGAACTCGTCGCTGCGAAGGACCTTGTCATCAACTATTGGGCTCGCTCTGTCGAGTCAGCCCAGCGGAAAACGCACCTTATCCCCTACTACCGCAACGACATGCACGAGCGGGTGGAGATGGGCACCTGGCGTGACATTCGGGATGAGAGCTGGTACGACCAGCCCGCAGTCACAACCCCTGCCTATTCCGGCCAGAACGATTCCCAACGCCGCACAGGCCAAACCGAGCCATCCTCCTCCGACGAGACAACGCCATTCACCTTCCTCGAACAGCACGTTCGCATGGACCTCGACCACGATGGCTATGCTGAACCCTATGTGATCCTGGTCGAACAAAACAGCGGCTGCGTCGTCCGTATTTTCTGCAACTTCGAGAAGAAGAATGTCCTTTATCGGAATGACGCTCGCCGCCATATCATCCGCATCGACTCGATCGAGTGGTTCACGAAGTACTCGTTCATCCCGTCTCCTGACGGAGGTATCTATGATGTGGGCTTTGGGACGCTGCTGGGACCTGTTAATCAGGCTGTGGATTCTCTTATCAATCAGCTGCTTGATGCTGGTACTTTGGCAACTACTGCGGGAGGATTCCTCGGCCGCGGCGTCAAAATCCGTGGGGGTGAGTACTCCTTCCGCCCCTTCGGCTGGCAGCGAGTTGATTCCTCCGGGGAAGACCTTGCCAAAGGAATCTACCCATTCCCCATCCGTGAGCCCTCCGCTGTCCTCTTCAATCTCCTCGGGCTCCTTGTCGACTATACCAACCGAGTATCCGGCTCCACCGACATTATGGTCGGCGAGAACCCTGGTCAAAACACTCCAGCGACCACCTCCCAACTGATGGCGGAGCAGGGAGCCAAGATCAACTCGGCCATCTTCAAACGCGTCTGGCGTTCGATGAAGACGGAGTTCCAGAAACTCTATCTCCTCAACTCCCGCAATATCCCGGTGACGGTCTTGCGGTTCGGCGAAGCTGATGGCTGGGTCAATCGCGAGGACTTCCTCGGCCCCGAAGAAGCCATCCGGCCAGCCGCCGACCCCAATCTTGCCTCCGACGGCGCCCGCGTCCAGCAGGCCATGATGATCAAGCAGAATGCTGCGACCACCCCAGGCTACGACCTCAATGTCGTCGAACTCAATCTCCTCCGCGCCATGAAAGTCGAGGGAATCGAATCCCTCTTCAAAGGCGTCGAGTCCACGCCGCCGCCGAAAGATCCTCGCATCGCTGTTGAGGAACTCAAGCAGGCCGGCAAGAAAGAAATCCAGTCCGCTGCCCTTCAGGTCAAGGTTGCTGAGAAGCTTCTCGACCTCAAGGCCGGCCGGGATGAAATCGCCGCGAGGATTGAACTCCTCAAAGCACAGTCCGCCGAGATCCTTTCGGAGATCGGTGCCAAGAAAGCAACCCACGAACTCGCAACCTTCGAAGCTCAAATCAATGCCCTCAAGGCAATCGACGAGAGCTACCGAGCGTACGCGGAACTAAGCCAACAAGGAAGCAAAGATGGAAACGGAAGTCAGCAAGGAGGATCTGGAGGCATGGCGCCACCACCCGGTGACACAGGCGGTATTCAGCTCCCTCCAGCAGCAGATCAGGGAGGCCTCGCACAACTGGTCGGTGGGTCAATATCTCCGCCAGGAGCCGCTTGAGCAAGCAGGCGTTCTCGGTCGTATCGCAGCCTATCGCGCTCTGATCGAGATCGAAATCGAAGACATTCAAGGAAGCCAAAATGACGAATAACTCAGGACTCAAACCTCTCGGCCGTGCCGTTCTCGTTCGCCCCGACATCGTCGAGGAGCGGACCGCCGGTGGTATCTACATCCCGGAGCAATCTCGGGAGAAGGGCCAGATGGCCGAGCAGCGCGCAACTGTGGTGGAGATCGGGGAGCATGCTTGGCGTGACGAACCGACTCCTCGTTGTAAGGTGGGTGATCGTGTTCTGTTTGCGAAGTGGGCTGGCTATCAAGCCACCGGTCCCGCTGACGGTCAATTGTACCGGACAGTGAATGACAACGACATCTTCATGCAGATCACCAAGGAGGCCTGATCATGGACACCGAAGCCAAAGCAAAGGAAATGGGGTGGAGGCCCCTGACGGAATTCCGGGGCGATCCCGAGAAGTTCGTCGACGCTGAAACGTTCGTCTCGCGCGGGGAGCATTTCGTTCCCATTTTGCGCAAGAACAACGAGAAGCTCTCGAGCCAAGTCAACGTGCTGACTGGCGAAGTCAGCGGACTCAAGCAAACCATCGCCTCGGCGAATGAAGCCTTGCAGGCAATGAAGGAATACCAGACAGAGATCTCGACGCGCGAGTACAATCGGGCTCTCAAAGATCTCAAAGAAAAGCGGATCGAGGCTCGCCGAGCCGGCGATGTGGATGCGGAGATTGAAGCAGAGGAAGCCCTCGAGGGTCTCCGCGAAGCTGCTCCGAAGCCGAAGGAGAAGGTCGCGGAAACGTCACCACTTCCGCAGGCTCCCGCCATCCACCCCGACTTCGCGAAGTGGGAAACTGACAATGCTGCGTGGTTGAGTGATCCGCAGAAGAAAGCATATTCTCAAGCCGCCGCACAGTTTCTCCGCAACAGCGGAAATGAGGCTACGGGCCGTGCCTTCCTCGATGCGGTGACGGCGGAAGTCGAAGCACGCTTCGGCGGCAACGGCTCAACCAAATCCCCCGAGGGTGGCAATCCCTCCGCCCGCATCTCCGGTGGCCGCACGTTCAACGACCTGCCGCCAGAAGCCAAAGCCGCCTGCGATCGATTCGCAGAGCGCTTGGTCGGCCCCGCCAAAGCCTACAAGACCAAAGAAGACTGGCGCAAGCAATACGTCTCCCAATACGACTGGAGCTGAAGACATGTCCGAATCAATTTTCCAATCTCCTGAGCTGAAGCCTTCCCAGGCCGGCGATCCGTCGGTTATCAATCCCTCCGTCTCCGCAGAACAGCGCCGAGAAGCTGCGATCGATACCCGCACCCGAGTTCCAATGTCAGTTCCGCAGGCGCGCCTGTCGTCCCCGGAGCTGCCCGGCTTCCACCTCCATTGGATGAACGACGAGCCTGGCCGTATCGAGCAAGCCATGAAGGCCGGCTACGCATTCGTCGAGAAGGAAGAAGCCGTTTTGATCTCCGCCGACCTCGCCGGAACTGGTGTGGGAAGTGGAACGGACCTCGGCTCCCGTGTCTCCAATGTCGTCGGACGAGATGCCAACGGGCATGTCCTCCGCGCCTATCTCATGAAAATCCGCCAAGACTGGTTCGATGCGGATCAGCAAGGAATTCAGCAACGCGTCAATGACTCCGAGAGCGCAATCCGCTCCGGCAGGCAGAAAGTCGAAGGCGAGAACAGCGCCGCCGACATTGCTGCTCGTTACGTCAAACAACACAAAATCTCAACTTCAAGGAGTGCCTAAATGGCCAATCTCAATGCCCCCTCGGGCTTCGCTCCGGTCATGTACCGGGATGGTTCGCCCTGGAACGGTCAAGCCCGTCTCTACGCAATTCTCGCTGCCGACACGAACGCCTACTACATCGGAGATCCCGTCAAGATGGCTGCCGGCGGTGCCGATGCAGCTGGTATTGCCGCGGTGACTCGCGGTACTGCCGGTGCAACTGTCCGTGGAGTCATCGTCGCAATCGGTCTGGCTGTTCAACCGGGTTCCTTCCAAGGCGGCCCGATGATCAACCCGAACAACTTGTCGATGACCAGCCGTCCTTCCGGCGCGCAGTCGCAGAACTACTATGCCCTCGTCGTCGACGATCCGGCTGTGGTTTTCGAAATCCAGGAGGACACCACCTCAACTCCAGGCGTCGCAGCCAACATGGTGCAGAACGCGAACTTCGTCTACGCAGCTCCGGCCACCGGCATCTACGTTTCCGGTGTGCAGTTGAACTCCGGTTCCTATGCCGTCACCTCTACCTTGAACTGCAAGGTGATCGGGGTCGTTCAGCGTCCGGACAATACGGCCTTCACGGCGTACCAGAAGCTGCTCGTCACTCTCAACAACCACGACTTCAGCACCGGCGTTCTCGCCTACTGATCCGTCAACCTTCAATAGGAGAACAACATGCCAGCTGGCGTCATCAATACAGGCTCACACCCAAAAGCACTTTGGCCTGGAGTGCACGACTTCTGGGGCCAGATCTTCGCTGAACACCCGCCCGAGTACACCGACCTCTTCGACATCGAGTCGTCGAGCATGGCGTATGAGGAAGATGTTCAGGTCACTGGATTCGGCCTTGCGCCGGTCAAGCCCGAAGGTCAGCCCCTCGCCTACGACTCGGAAGTCCAAGGCCCCGTCACCCGCTACACCCACATCGCCTATGCCCTGGGCTACGTGGTCACCTACGAGGAGCTGCAGGACAATCTGTACGAGAAGATCGCAATGCGGCGATCGAAGGCAAACGCATTCTCCATGGCTCAGACCATCGAGAACATTGCGGCCGCCTTCTACAACCGCGCGTTCAATGCAGCCTACCCCCTGGCTGACGGCCAACCACTGATCTCGACGGCGCATCCGTTCACGACCGGCGGTTCCTTCTCGAACGCTCTGACTCCCGCCGCCGATCTGTCCGAGACGGCCCTCGAAGACATCTGCATTCAGCTGATGGGCTTCACCACGGACCGCGGTCTGATGGTCAACTTCATGCCGAAGTCGCTGCACGTTCCTCGCCAGGAATGGTACAACGCGCATCGGATTCTGAAGTCGGTCCTCCAGAACGACACGGCGAACAACGCAGTGAACGTGCTCAACGCGACCAACGCCTTCCCAGGCGGCATCAAGTTGAACCACTACTTCACCGCGCCACACGCCTGGTTCGTCCGCACCAATGCAATGAACGGTCTGCAGTTCTTCTGGCGCCAGCGTCCGATCTTCGATCAGGACAACGACTTCGACACGAAGAATGCGAAGGCCGCGAGCTACATGCGTGCGTCGCTCGGCTGCACCGACCCCCGCGCCATCATCGGCTCGAACGGGCCGTAAGCAAATGGTTTGATGGCGTCAATAATCCGTTGATTATTGGCGTCAATCATTCCCAGTTCCTTGACGCTCTCCGGAGCGTTACCCATCGTAACGTCATAGGATCTCATCATGTCAGCACCCACTCGTTTCCCCGGCGGCCTCACCAACGTCGCCTCTGGTTTCAACCTCGGTTCCTTTCCTCAGCTCGACCCCACGAAGGTCTGCCAAGACTTCGAAGACTTCAACAATTATGCAGCCGGCGACTGGACAGTCACCAACACCACTTCCCATGCCACAATTGGCCTGATTGCGGGTGCAGGCGGCCTGGCTCAGGTAATCGGTGGCGGCTCTTCAGTCACCAACGACATCGGCGCGATCATTGCGAATCCGCTGAACTTCAATCTTCCTGCCAACGCAGACGGGGCAACTCTGCTTCCACCCAACCAAGCCTGGTTCATGGGTTCAATGCGAGCGACAGTTGCGCTGAATGATCAGCTTCAAATGGGCGTCACCTCGGCCAACGCTACGCTTGCCCCGACGGACGGCATCTACTTCAACAAAGCTGCAGGCTCCGCAGCCGTCACCTTTGTCGTTCGCAAGGGCGGTGCGTCGATTGCTGCCACTGCCTACTCGACCGGCACTACCACTGTCGCTACCCTCGCCAACGCCACAGCCGTTCGCCTCGGCTGGTACTACAACGGCAAGGGGACGATATTCGTCTTCGTCAACAATGCGATGGTCTGCTCAGTTGATGTCGGCGCCAGCACAAACTTGGTTGCCGCCACCTTCCCTCAAGCCACGGCCATGGGCGCAGGGTTCGGCATCAAAGCTGCAGCCACCGCTCCGACGACAGGGAACATCATCGTCGACTACATGCTCACTTCGCAGACCCGCGTCTAAGGAGTTGACATGACCAAAGACGTCTATCTCAAGAGCGGGGAGCAGCCTCGTGCATTCTCGTGGGGGCCAGCGACAGCTCCCGTCTACTCAACCACAGGTACCCTTCCCAGTCGGGCGATGTACAAGGAGTCACCCTGGTCAACCTTCCAGGCGATTGTTGAAGGCACAGGTGCCGTGACTGCGACGGTCCTCATCGAAGGTAGCAATGACGATGAGACTGGTCGTGGGGTTGTCCTGGCCAACACGTCTGTTCCGGGCGTCCCCGGCGCTCTCGTCCAGACCACTGCTTCCAGCGCAACAATGACCTCTGAGGCCAAGCAATTCAGTGCCAACCTTGTCGGAACTGTCGTGGAGGCGGAAGGTGTGACAGCCGGAACAACGGTCACGGCCGTCGCAGCTGGTGGAGGTTCCCTCACCCTTTCCGCCGCCGCCACGGCAACCAGTCCATCCTCTGGCGTCCAAGCCAACTTCGTCAAGACCAACTGGTGCAAGACGGTTCTCGGAACCATCACCCTTACGGCGACGACGAAGGACACAGACGGCGTGTTCGTTCTCGGTCCTTGGCGCTATGTCCGCATGAGGGTGTCGGCAATCTCGGGTACAGGCGCAGCCGTTCGCGGCTTCATGGGGGTCTAATGGTGCCTATCTCCGAAGATCGTGCCGACAGGCTTGAAGCCAAAGTTGACGCCCTTATCTCCGCTGTGAATCGACTTGCTGTGATTGATGAACGCCAAGTCCATGCTGGCATCCGTATGGGGCACCTCGAGGATCGGGTCTCCAAAGCGGAGCAGAAACATGCGGATCTGGCAGCCCTCGTGAATCAGTGGGTCAATCGCACCCTCGGGATGTGGGCAATCCTCGTCGTCCTCTTCACCCTTTTCCGAGCGTTCGGCGAAAAGCTTTTCAACTGAGGAACCCTCATGACAGCCGTCTCTACCTTCAACACCTTCTCCCGCGTCATCGAGGAGGCGTACTCCAACGCCGGGCTTGTGGCGGAGGGGCAGACGCCGAACTCGGAGAAGTATGCGAGGGGGTTGCAAAAACTCAATACCCTCTGCATGTTCCTCCAGACGAAAGGATTGAAACTCTTTTCCCTCGTCGACACCCCGGTGCCTCTCGTGACCGGGACCTTCTTCTACCCCCTCGGCCCAGGGGCTACAGGCATCTCGATGGTCAAGCCTTTCCGGGTGATCAACGCCTACTACCTCAGCACCACAGGGCAGAAGGTTCCGATGACGGCCCTCTCCTGGCAAGAGTGGACGATCCTCAATCAGACCTCTTCAAGCCCCGGCCAGCCGATCAACTACTTTGTCGACAAGCAACCGTATGTGTTGAATGTCAGTGTCTGGCCGACCCCGAGCACCGAGTCAGTAGCGGGGGCTGTCCATCTCGTTCTCCAAACCGAACTCCCGCAAGGCTCTTCCCTTACCGACCAGACCGCATTCCCGGAGGAGTGGTTCCCGGTTCTGGCCTGGGGTTTGGCTGACGAGCTGTGCACTGGCCAGCCTCAAGAGATCGTCACTCGCTGTGCGACCAAGGCCAAGTTCTATCGCGAGGAGTTAGACAACTGGGATGTCGAAGACGCCCAGACCTTCTTCACCCCCGACAGCCGGAGCGGCTACTATGCCTCTAGTTTCCGATAACCTCTACCCCTCGCGGCTGCCGCCGCGGATTCCCTTGCTGCCGAGTTTCGATTCACGCTCGGGAAGCACCACTGTCGATGCCAAGCTCGTGAACGGCTTCATGGAGAAGGACCAGCAGGGCGAGTGGTGGGTGAACAAGCGGCCAGGGCTGGTGATCGCCGGGGAGGACGCAGCCGCGGGTTCTGCTTCTTGTCTGGGCATCTATTACTGGGAACGGTTCTCCAACTTCTACCTCATCACGGCGACAGGCTTGCTGAGGGAAGACTTCACTACAACTGTAGGAACTGTGATTAGCAGTCCATCATTTGTATACGACTTTAACGAGCTGATCACTGACACTCTGTTTCTGAAGAATCGGACGAAAGCTTATAAGTACGTCGGCGGTGTCCTGAGCCAGATCACCACCCCAGACTATCCGGGCAACTCCTATCCACTGGTTCCAGGCTCTGTCAATCTCGATGGCACCATGTACGTCATGGACTACGAGGCTCGCATCTATGGTAGTGGCCTCAATGACCTCGACACCTGGGACCCGCTCAACGTAGTGCGTGCCCAGATTGAACCTGATGGCGGTCGTGCTCTCGCGAAGCAAGGAAGTTATGTTGTTGCCTTCAAGGCCTGGACGATTGAATTCTTTTACAACGCCGGGGCTTACAGTGGAACACTGACGGGCTCCACTCTGCTGCCTGTAGCGAATGCTAAACTACCTATGGGTTACAATGGAGGCCTACAGTCAGTCGATGATGTCCTATATTTTGTGGGGAGAAATAAGACCATCGGTCCTGGCGTCTATAGCATTGCGGGACTGAAGCTCAGCAAGATTTCCACCTACGCAGTTGACAAGCTGCTGGAGGAAGCTTTCATAAAGTATTCCTGGCAAGTTCGCCTCGGTGGCCATACGTTCTATGCACTCCAAGTCTACGCTCTTGACACCACTACTCTCCTTCATACAGTGGTCTACGATATCACAGCAGGCGTGTGGCAATTCTGGAAGGAGAATGGAGCTGCCTTCGATGTGCAATACTCCATTGCCAATCTGTACGATCGCGTGAATTATCTGCAAGGGGCGGAGGGCTCTGTGACCCGTGGCCTCGGCCCAGAGATCTACACAGATACACTTGTCGGAGGCGGGACGGCGGCTATCGAAGTCGACGCCATCACTCCGATCTTTGACGCTGGTTCCAACCTCGGCAAGGTCCTCTCCAAACTCCGCATCGTCGCGGATCAGAACTCGGGCGGCTCCCTTCAAATCCGTTGGTCCGACAATGACTACAAGGACTGGACGAACTGGATCACGGTGAACCTTCAGGATGATGTGCCATTCCTGACCAACCTCGGCAAGTTCACCAAGCGGGCTTTCCAGTACCGCCATGTCTCACCCGCCCCCTTCCGCATGTCAGCCTTTGAGGTTGATCTTCTCCTCTGTTCGATATGAGCGGCAACTCCCGTTATCCTTTCCCTCCGCTCGAGGCGGACATTGAACTCACCGATCCTCGGATGAGGCGGTGGATGCAGGACGTCTGGGAGAATGCCAATTCGGTTCGGATGCCTGCGCCGGTCGCCTTCCCCGCTGTTGGCACCTCCCCCTACCTTTTCCAATACATTGGGGCGGGCCAAGTCTCCCTCCTCATCAACAATGGAACGGTCTCCCTCGTCGAGTTTTCTCGCGACGGCACGACGTTCTACCCCATCGGATCAGCCACGGACTCGAGTTATCTCCTCAACCAAGATGACTATCTTCGTATCACCTACTCTTCCGCTCCGGACCTTGTCCTCGTGGCGAGGTAACTCAAAGGTTCATTATGGCCAGTAAAGACGACAACTATTCGATGTCGCTGCGAGAGGCGGTCAGTGCCGCACTCAGTGGCGAGGCGAGCCTCGTGGGGCAGGAGAGGTATCTCAACCAACTCCTCGCCGATATGGGCATCGACATTCAGATTCCGGAGCTGTACAGCTACTCCGAGAGTGAAAGTGGGAGCTCGAATCGCCCGAAGCAGACGGAAGCTCAGAAGGCCTACCACGACGCCGCAATCGAGAAGATCGATCCAGGACTGAAGATCGAGGGTCTCGGTGCCCAAGACACAAACGGCCAGCAGGTCTACCAGCAACGTGTCGTGGACTCTGATGGAAATGTCCAGGCCTCTCTGAACACGGACTGGGAGAATCCGGACGGCTTCATCACCGCGATGCCCTTTGTGCTGGCGGCAGGGCTTGGTGCTGCGTTTGCCGCGGCAGCTGGTGGAACGGCAGCGGCCGGAACAGCAGGGGCAGGGAGCACAGCAGGCACTGCGGCTGGTACCGGCGCATTCACCCTCCCCGTCAGTGCAGGCGCTGTAGGCCCGGTGGGTTCGGCCGGATGGTCGAGTC
>Ga0172380_10004883_pt1 | contig 16802 bp, 34 predicted proteins | sample Leawe162metaG_FD_119747 | JGI IMG/M metagenome (GOLD analysis project Ga0172380, IMG submission 119747) | Leachate microbial communities from a municipal landfill in Southern Ontario, Canada - Leachate well 162 metaG | ecosystem: Engineered > Solid waste > Landfill > Unclassified | place...
ACCACTCATTTACTCGGAAGTTTCCCGCCTGGCAGATGTCTCGGACTGTTCCTTTTCCGCCAATACAATAACCAGATAATCCACATGGTTGCCCTGTGATTATCACTTCGGAACCTATGGAAAGGGGAGGCGTCATGCTTTGACCTCCATTTTCACACCAATCGCGGCAATCTCTTCCGCCTCGATATCCCAAACATAGCCTTCGCCTGCTCGGATTCGGACATACGAATCGCCCGATAGTATACATTCGCCACATATCTCTTGACCACAATTCAGGATCACGGTTATTTCTCGTAGCATTGCAGCAGATGGGAGATGTTTCATGTTTTGACCTCCATGTCAGGATCTATATCGGCAATTCCGGCTTGATTCATCTCAGAGCTATCGTACATGCCACCCAAATTGGCCGGGAATGCTTCGCGAAGTGCTTGCACAATGGCTACTTTCCTGATCATTGTGCCTGGCATCTTCTTCCATTGGGCCTTGTCGGTGTTGTATTCCGCCATGACAACTTCTGCCCGGATTGGCACCTTACGGTCTTTTCTACAAACCTCGGACCAGCCGCCCAACAGAGTCTCCTCAGATGGCAAATAGAACGTGCCTTCTCGGTGAATCAGCTCCCCGCCATCCCTGGGTCTGGTGATGATCCCAGCACGGAATCCATCGAATTGCGGATGCGCCTCTGCCTTTTCGGTGAAGTACTCTTTTCCAGCAATGAAAGACACGTTGCGCTCTCCCTTGTCGTTCACGTAAACGACTAGATAGACCTGTTTAGTCATCGGGTCCGCGCCCTTTCTCTTGCAGAACTCGCAGAAAAGATAAGCCTCTTGCTCCGTGGCCTTGGGGTTGATGTAATCGATGATGTCTCGCGGTGTCAGGATGCCGTTGGATTGCGCCACGTGGCCGTTAACCGGCTTTCGTAATGTAGATGGCACAATCGCCTTATTATCCTGCGATCTGCCTGCCTTGGGCTTCACAGGCAATTCCTCGCCCTTGATAGCCGCTTCCAATGCAGCCACATAGGAAGTTACCTGACTGACTATCCGGCCATCCGCTTTGACCTCGGCGTGTCCAAAGGCCCCTTTGAATATCAGATGCTCTTCGGTTTGCTCTTCCAAGGTCCATTCCTCGTCCAGCGCGGGCATGCGCAGGACGTTTTCGAATATTTTGTTTTCGCTTGCCATCTAAATCGCCCTCTCTTTGGAGCATACGGTGCATCTGCCCATCTTGGTTGTCTCTTTCGATTTGGCCATCAGATTATGTACTCTGATATTCTGGCCGTACTTCTCATCCTGGTATGCATTTTTGCAATCACATTTTGCCAGTGCCATTTATGTCGCCTCCAATTCTTCAATCCTAAGCATCGATTCCAGATTGCGCCGGGCGTCCAATGCGATCTCCAGCGCTAATGTGGCAACGCGCTCTTCCTTTTCTGCCTTTTCCATATCAGCTCTGATGTGCTTGGTCTGCGATCGAATGCTGGCCTCTCGTGCCTTGTCATTGGAGCCCGTCACAAGTCCGTCCTCAAAAAGAGCCGCCTCACAATACTTTAGATTCTCTTTGGCGGTCAATGTGGCCTCTTTAGCATCCAACAGTCCTTTCCTGGCATTGACCACGTTATCAAATGCCGCCTCGATTTTCGCTCTTAGCTCTTCCATGTTCAATCCTCCCCACAATCAAAATCCGTCTGGAAATCGAATTGTTCCGCCATCATGTCCCACAGAGCCTTGAACTGTTCTTCAGTGCCCTCGATAATTACCTTATTGGTCCCGAGCCTCACGTTGGGCAAGAACTGTGAGGCCGAATTCAGCTCCAATATGAAGTGTTCCTTCGTTGGGTCCAACACGTTCAATCCCCCACGATTTCATATTTCCCATCTACCAGCCGTATCTTGCCAGCATCGAGCAACTCAATGATGCCATCCATTGTCTTCCCCCAATCACCACCGAAGGTCACCGCGATCGATCGATAATCATTCGGGCCTTCAGTGTCTAGAAGATGATTTACACGCCGGGCTTCTTGTGACATGAGCAACTTCTCAGGCGCTACCTGCTTGTAGCATTTCGCGACCTCGGATAGTGGCCTCAGATGAAATGGTAGAATGCGACAGTCTACGACATCATCACAATAGAAATGCTGCGTTTCCGCCAGGGCTTCTTTTTGCAACTTCTCCAGCTCCTCGTGCCAATAGGCGGCATCCCGGCGGGCAGACCCACATGAAGCTTGCCAGTAATCACGGGATGATAGCAACCCGGCTATCTGCTCATGACATGATGCCTTGCCTTCCCAGAAGGCTTTTAGTCGAATTGCTTCGAACTTCTGGCAGTCGTCGCGTGGATCGCTCACTTTGTCGAGCGAAGCGACCGGCCACGTGTGATAATCCTCAACCAGAATCACATTCCCATCGGCGCGGATATTTTCGATGGTGAACACCTTTCCAAGCAGTTCGTTCATCGCGAAAGACCACCCAATGCCCTCGATATCGACTTTTCGGGCTACTCGGACCGTATCGCCTATCGCGAAATGACATGGATCGCTTACAGGCTCTATGTCACTTGCCGAGAATTTGACCCAATGATATTCACCTGGGCCAAAATCCACATGCACGGTATTGTCACGGGTTATGCCCGCGATTTTTGCTTCCTGCCCGTTTGGTGCGCGGACCTTCATATCGATTCTACATCGCTTGATATCCATCATTCCACCTTCTTTCCAGAATGCATAATTTCATCTATGCTCTTTTGTACCAATCCAGAAAGATTAATTTCTGGATGATTATTTAGCCATGCTTTCTGATCTTCCCGCATGGTCACTGTGGCTTTCTCCATAGACTTACTTATACTTCTTATTAGTATTTATAGTTATCTACCTACAAAAAATAATCTTCCGGCCCGACAGTGACCTCTCATGTATCGAGCCGGTATGTAGCATGCCAGAGTCGAACTGACGTCTCCACCGGGCCAATCGGAGCGACCGAAGGATGCGATGGCGCATGGAACCCGCCTCATGCTCTAGAGTCATTTGGCTGCACATGCTGATGCTACCTACGGGGGTGATAAAGCCAGGTGTCGGAAAGGAGTGACAAACGACTACCTGGCTTGTATGGTGGCTTTTGCCCTTCATCGAGCCATCAGTCTCGATACGGTGCCTGCAAATCTGTGCCACACTCATTATGCAGAGCTACTGGGGCAAGGCAGCATGAGAATACCGCGAGACCCATGCGTGCCCAGGAAGATACGAGGTGTCATAGGTCGCTTTTTGTGGTCACCTCCTTTGCTTCCTGAAGTTGAGAAATATGATTTTCGGGCCTCATCGGACAGCCGGCCCACTGGCATAGATCGCAATTTTCGACCGCGCCTTCGCAAGCGCACCCGTAAACGGTGCCATCCTCATGCCGAAATTCGTGAAACACGTTTCGGCCATCGGTGAATGTCATCTAATCCACCTGCTTAATCTCGTATGCGACCCCAACCAACCCGCGTAACGGGTCCATCTTGGCCCGCCACATGTCTTGTAGCTCGCCTATGCCGATGGCAGAATATGCCAGGTCATAGGACGGTTGGCCGGGTGGGTAGAAGGCAACTTTCGCATGGATGACGCTCATGTCAGAACCTCCTGCACTGATGTTTTTTGGGTATCTCCAGCACGAATTCTAGCGCTCTGCAATAGCCAGGATTGCGTCGCCTGTTCTGTTCGACTTCTCTGCGAGCAGAGATCCATTCTTTTCGAATGGTATCAGCATCTTCCATTTCAGGCACCTACCAGCATCATCAATCTCAATGCATCTGCTTGAATATTGGCGGCGAACCGCCCGGATTCAAGTTTCTGGTAGGCTTCCCACGCATACCGTTGCCCGACATCTGGCCGGACTCGATCCATGACACCTAGTGGCCTATGCCCTCTCATAACATGGATGATGCCATCATGACGGTCCGCGCGCTTGGACATCTGCGCGCCAAAGTTGATTTTGGAGGAAGCCATGCTAGGCCACCTCCTCGACTAGATTACCATCCTCATCGAATACTTGGATCCACGCACCATCTGCTATTTGAGCCTTGGTCAGGCTGGCTTCCTTCCTGGCAATCTGCCAGGCTTCAGTATCGTTCTCTGCTTCGAATTCTGCTTCTTCTCCATCAGTCTTGTAGCTATATTCCATCTCGTATCACCCTTTTCTTCTATGCAGTAGGTTGTTTTAGTAGCATATATAGTTTGCGCTATCATGACAGCAACGATTTTGTTTATAGCGTTCGCTACCAGAAAAGCTTAAATAGCAATAGTACCTATCGCTACCTATGAGTAAGCTAACCATAAAGATACCAGATGAGCTAGACGCTCATATTGATGAGTTCCTGGTTTATCACGCCTTGGAAATCAGGGACAAGAGCCGCATTATTCTTTTCGCGATTGAAAAGATGATTGCGGGTGGAGAAATGCCAGAAGAGTTCATGATGCGATGCCAGACCGCGAAGGATGGTATTCGCGAGAAACAGAAGAAACGATATCAGGAGAGGATGGGATGAATCAAACGGAATACGACGAAATCCAATCCAAGCTCGTGAACTTGACAGAATCCGCGCGGGAAGTATCGCGAGCGGCATCGTTGCTGTCTGGAGAGCTGGATGGCATGAGGCGCATGGTGTCGAATATGAAAGGGAGCCAGAAAGCATGAAGAAATTTCGTACCTTCTACAATGAAAAAATAGAAGAAATCGAGACCTTAAAAGAAACCGAAAAGTCGGTAACCTATCTGAATGGAGATCGCCACCCAAGGATGACAAATGACTTCTATTGCCATTTCGATACATGGCAAGAAGCAAAGGACTTCCTCATAGATCGCGAAAATACCGCGATTGCAAAGCTGCTAAATGAGGTCAAGCAGCATCAAGATACATTGGAGAAAATCGAGGCGATGCAACTATGAGATTCGGTCCATTCATAATAATGGAGAAAGGAGTGTCTTTCGGGATCGCTGACCGCAATGGGAACGGCTACGGATTCCTATATGATCCGTACGAAGCGAAGGGTGTACGATTTGAGCCATCATTTGAACGTAGCAGGAGGCGGCAATGATAGCTCGATCCAAGCCCCTGCCAATACATGAATTCCCATCGCGGATAGATGAGGTTGCCAGGCTCAAAGAACATGTCGCGAAAATACCAACATTAACCCGCGACGCGCAATATCTCCTATATCCAGATGGCGATGAGGCGGTAAAGTGTCACAGTGATTTGGGAGGCTCAGAAGATTGGCTAACGGATGTGGATTTGGCAAAGATGTTATGTGAACTGCTCAATGCCGCCCCCGCACTGCTTGATGTCCTGGGTGAGATCCGGCCAGGCGATAGGCAGCTTATTGCATATGCTTCAGATGAGATAGAAGAAACGCACCATGCGCCTGAATGGGATGCTGTGAAGGATGCATTGCGCAGGTATCGCGACATTGCCCGGAAAATGGAGGAGAATAGATGACATTTGATATGCGAGATGCACGCGAAATCGCAGAAAAATGCAATTCCAAGGACGAATCGGTAGATCACGATTACTGGAATGCTCATGCTGGAATGGTGCTGCAATCTGCGTTGGATGAAATCGACCGCCTCCAAGATCGCGAGCGGCAGCTACTGCTCGATGTGGATCGCAATTATCGTGGGAAGAAGGAATATGCGAATGAGGTTGAGCGGTTGCAACGCGATGCTCACCAAAATAACGAGTACATCCAACGATGCAACGAAATGATGCATACAGACCAGAAGCGCATAGCGGAGCTGGAAGCAATAACCGGTGTAGAAATTACTAATCACAATCTGTCCCTGATCAGGTCGATCCTGTGTGGGAACCCACATACAAGAGAGCAACGCGTGCGGGCATTCAATCTGTCGGGAAAAGTATTTAGACGAATGCAAAAACAGCGTGCCGCCCTCAAGAAGCTCGGCGAGGCAAAACGAGCGCGCGGGAAGGCACTAGCGGAAGAACGCGCCCATCGCTATCTGAATTTAGAAAGAAATGCGGATATCGTGGCGTGGGAGTTAGACGAAGTATCCGAGAATGAGCAAAAGCGACTACGATATAATGCCCGAGAACAATTGCGCCAGGAAGGTAAGATATGAGATGCCCCACATGTGATACCGTCCTATATCTCAGAAATTGCCCTGGACATATGGACAAAATATTATATTGCGACAAATGCTATGCATATTGGCCAAAAGTGCATAGTCAAAAGGAGATCGATACGCTGCGTGGGCAGATTGCCACCTTGAAAGCGATATGCATCAAAGAACGCGATCGTCGGATGGGATGTGAGCGGGAAACCATAGAGCAATTGGCCCAGGAATATCCGGAAATATTTGCGGAGGAGACGAAATGAATTGGTTGATTGTGATATCAGTGACAGCCGTACTATTTGGTGTTGGTATGATTGCTGTGTATACGTTATTCGATCCATATTCAATTGTCGCGAACATTGCGGGCGGATTAGTAGGAATTGGATCTGCCGCGACTGGGTTAGTATTCGGAGAGGAATATGACTGACGATCTCATAGAGAAAGCAATCATTTTGGCGAACATCGATAGAACCGGCGGACATTATGCGAATAGATACCTAGATATAGGACGCATTGTGGCCGATTTGGTGGCCGAGATCAAACGCCTCCGAGCAATGAATCCGTTCCAAGTAGCTGTTCCGGTTGCGATTAGAATTACGGACAATTTATTTGCTTATGGTAATGCCGAAGAGTCTGCCAAATTGCAAAGGCTGCTTATGCAACTTGCCGCCAAGGATGCGATCATCTCAGACGAATTGGCTCGCCGCAAAGCACTTGGCGCTCTAAACGAGGATCTAATGGCCAATTGCAACCAGCTCCGGGATAGATGCTGGAAAGCGGAAAGCGAGCTTGCCAGATGGCAACAGATTGCAATAGATGAACGGGCCGCCAAAATACAAGAAGCCAATAGCGGCGACTTCGTAGATGCTCAAGGTAACTACATTTTTCAGGTAATGGACATCGAGAAATGTCGCGAATTGGCCGCACGGGAGCTTAACCTGCAAGTGACACAAAAAGCAGGATATGTAGAGAGATTGGAGAAAGAATATTTGGAAATATATAAATGGATCAATCCAGATATCAGCGAAGAACGGGCGCGAGCCGCCTTGACTAAGATTCGGGAGGGCAAGTGACTATGCAAATCGGAAAAGATGTAACAATTCTTAGAATGAAAGACGGCATAAACAACCTACGTGGTAAGATAATCGAAACGATTGGCAGCGATTGCTATAAAGTGCAGCTATACGACGATGCACTGCACTTAACCGATCGATTCCAAGTGTTTCACGAAAGCTGGCTAGTAGATGCATGACCCTATATCAAGCCTGGTTCGAATTCTGCTATGCCGCCCGCGACCTGCTATGGGCCTATAGCCCTGAGACCATCTTTTTTGCAGGCATCTTGACAGGAGCGATATGTGGCTTGTTACTTGCCCTAGCAACCTATCCAGGGTTGCTCTAGCGGCCCAAGGGCATGAGATCCTAGGCATCTAGGTAGAATCGCCTAAAAAGAAAATGTAATGCCTGCCTAGGGCATTTGGCGGGCTTCTCGTTCCTTCTGACATAGCTCGCAATTCGGCCCACATAGGCAACGCGAATACCTATCATGTATCTATCAGTCCACTATCTATATCCTCATAATCTATCGCGATATGGTCAGGTTGCGCAGTAACCCACCATATGAGGTTATCTATGCGATCTAATAGGTCATCCCATTGTATCATTTCGATGTCTAGGGCGATGCTCCAGCGATCTATGGGCATATTTCACCCACGGTCGCTTGTTCTTGATAATATCGGCATTCTCCTTCCATTAAACACCCTTTCACGCTCTCATCACATCTCCATCCAACGATGCCATTAGTGACTCGCACTATCAATTCTGGTTCGATCATAACATCGTCTGCATACCAGTAATAGGGCAATCTCAGATCAATTCCATGCTCATCGATTAAGGCTCTCTGCAAAAGAAACAGGAATTGCCTAAACGCCTGGCATGAACTTAAATTGGAGTCTTTTGCTTCCAACGTGGACATGATGATCGCATACGCTAGATTCTTATAATTATCTGGAATTTCCGAGAACAGCATTGTATTTTCAGCTTCGCTATGATGTCCGGCATCACTCCAGAACGATTCTGGAAGGTCTCTTGTTAGCCAATCGGTTTGCATATTAATCATCTCCTATCAGCTATACCTACGCATTTCATGCAAATTCGGCAATTGCTCTTGTATCTGGTCCCACGTCCACAAATGATACGTATTCGATCCATCGACTAGATCATCAGATCGCGGAAATATCTGGATAGCAGCAACGTTTTGCCCTAAAACGGCATCCTTCACATGTTGTAATAGATAGAATCCAAAAATCTTTGAGTCATCGCGCATATGGATTTTGAGGTGGGTGAAATTCCCTATGTGATTCAATAGTACTTCGATGTCTTCGTTTTTCCAGCATTTTTCAGCCGTCGCGAAATGCGGATACCTGTCGATATCGACTTGGGTTGGTCGAAATTCTACAAGCTTTCCAATCTTTGGCATATGTCCTCCTTTATTAAGCGATGCAATTGTATATGATGTAACTGATATTTGTACAGGTACTTAATCATTGTTTCAATTCAGCATCATGCATTCTGCTTTGTGTTTAAATGCCCTACGTCTATGCATGTTTATATCTATGCATTTATATTTATGTACGCCAGAGTGGTTAATAGTGGCATACTTTCACCTTAATAATCGCTATCGGGATGCCCGAAAGTGGCAAAAGTGGGTACTTTTCCCCTTTCATCCGGCGACCTATAGGAAGAATCATGATAATTACCATGAATATATTCCACTTAATCCACTTTGTAATTTTTGAGTTCTACTGATACACTTTATACTAGTGTATATCTTAGTGGATAAACAAATTATATCCACTATATAGTGGATATAGACATTTAACCTCTTACTCATATTCGTTCACTGCCTTGTAGCGCATGCCGATATAGACCGTTTCGCCGTTGCTGGCAAACTTCCTATAATCCCATCCCTTGAGCTTCAGTTGTGCATTCAACATCCGTCCAAATGGTCTAGGATCGATCTTATCAGTGTTCACCATCATGCCGTTGCAATGCGATTTGAACGCCTTGAATAGTTCCCGCGATGATACCCGATCACCTTTGGCCTCTTCCAGGGTACAATCCACAAACCCGTACAATGGATCAGAATCATCAAATAGCTCCGCCACCGCCTGAGATACTGCCTTGGTGGGCTTCAGTCCATCACGATAATAGGAGATTGCGCCTTCGACCAACCAGGCCAATATGCCTCTTGCTTCGGTCTTAAGTGTCTTCTTGAGGGTCAAATCGGCCCGATCGGTGAAATCTTCCAGGTAGCGGATCATATGCAGCCGTCGCTTAATGCTTTTATCATGTTCATCAATGACAGGCGGAGGATTCAGGACCAAATGCGCCTTGCCTCTGAGCGTGTAGGTGAATGGCCGCTCCCTGATCTGCCTAGCATTGAACTCTTGCCCCTCGGTAGCAATTTGCTTAATGAGCTGCCCATTGATCTTGCCGCCTTCTTTGGACTCATTGGTTAGGAAAATTCGTACTCCCACCCCATTAGCCAATTCATAAGAAGGCGTGTAGTGATCGCTTTTCGAGATAAAAATGTCCGGGCTAACCTGCTGGACATATTGGCCCATCGCGTTCTGCACCGTGCCGGTTATCACGGTCTTCCCTGAACCGCCCGCGCCCTGGTGGATAAATAGCACCTCATCACGAGTCTCGCCGGTTACAGACAGGCCCCAAATTTTTTTATGATACTCCAACTGATCTTCAAAAACATTTGCACTAGGACCACCGATGTCTATCTTGGTCACGATCTCTTCTAATGTCTTCTCCCACAACTTCCTATCAGCATTTGGATCATATGGCGTCCTGGTTTTTCGAAGCATCATATAGACAGGATCATGTTCCAGGAGCTTGCCTGTCGTCAGGTCAACCACTCCATTCGGACAGCATAATAGGTGAGTGAACCTTTCGAAATCATCCCATACCACCGGATCAGCCAGCGCCCGGATGTGCATGAATAGGTTGCTTCGTAACTTGGTGTTCATCTCATTTTTTAGGTAGTTTCGCACCACGGCATCGATTAGATATTCTGAATCCTCTGTTATGTAAACTCCATTATTATAAACTGCCAATACACCTCCTGGCAACCTCTTGATATTCAGCCTTCGCACCAACTCCTCCGACAACCCACCGACGTTTACTGGTTGCTGTTGCATCCTGCCTATGTAATCCTCAGCACTCAGTGCCGGGATGTCCAGCTTCTCGTGCTCTTCGGGCGGCGCATAGTGCGGGCAGCTAGTTTTAGTGCAACCCTGTTTGAATGATTCTACATGCAGCAAATAGTTACAATTGATTTCTTCCTGGCTACCCCATCCGGTACTCGTGAATACATCAAAGTCGTGGTCGTCTAAGTCTTCCGTCGAATCGCTATCATTGAACCAGATTTTCAGGAATAGCGGAAAGGTCTTCTCATCCGCTCCTTTGGATTTCCACCAAGACGCCAGTACTGAAATCCAATTGAAACCGTCTTCTGGGGCCGGGCCTTGCCTGATAGCATGCTCGATGCATGGGGGGAGCTGGGCGGCAATTGGTAGACGAAGGGAAGCGTTCATGCTCTTCGCCTTTCAATATCTTCCAATATTTGTTTAAGTACCTTCTTATCTTTTACCAATCGTTTTAATTCGGCTATACCGAATTCATAAGTATCATACGTCACCGGAAGCCAATGCGGTTTTTTATATTCGCGATCACGTTTTGCCAATGGCCATCTCGGAATCGCACCGTCGCATACATAAACCAAAAACTCGGACGGAATTGAAATCAATTTGCCCTCATTAACAAGATCTACTAACGCTTTTGCCAACTCCTCACTTAGTCCAAACGCGGTTATCACATTCAGGCGCGCTTCTGTTATATGCGATCCTTCCCCAAAGGCGCGACTTAATTCCACGCAACTAACACCTTGTCGTTTTGAGACAAAATCGATTATTGCGGTTTTTAGTTCTTCTTTTGTCGGAAGATTATTTATACCATTGGCATCCTTCTTATCCATGTTAGCACCTCTTCAAGCTCTCGTGCCATCGAGAGCATCCTTCTTTCGTAGATATTCGTCAAGAGCCTCTTCTACAACCTTCGATTGACCTCTAAAAACTCCATACCGCTTAAGGGTAAAATCGCGAAGCCTTCCCGCGATTTCATCACTTATGTCTATTCCTATTTTGGCCATGTTTATCCTTTGGTTTTCTTATTATTTAAAGATTGTGTTTAGCGATTATTTGACTAGAGAAAGGTTTAAATAATCGGAAGATAAGTTACTGCCATGGCTGAAATTCAAGAACTAACCAACTACCTACGAGGCTTCGTAGCTGCTCGCGAGTGGGAAGGATATCATACACCGGAAAACCTAGCAAAATCCATATCCATCGAAGCAGGCGAGTTGCTAGAATGCTTTCAATGGGATTGCGTGGCAACAGATAGCGACAAGGCCAAGGCTGAAATGGCCGATGTCCTAATCTACCTAATCATGATGGCCGATGTCATGGGAATAGATTTGGTAAAGGCGGCATGGGCCAAGATAGCCAGCAACTCGGCTAGGTATCCTGTCGAGAAGGCGAAAGGGAATTGCAAGAAGGCGGAATAGCTATGAAATATGAAGAGTTCTTGAAATCGAAGCAATTTGCCGCCAAACCCAGCGGCTTTGAAGCAAAAGACATCCATGCAAAGCTCTTCCAGTTTCAAAAAGATATTGTTTCATGGGCTTGTCACAAAGGCAAGGCGTGCGTATTTGCCGGTACCGGTCTTGGTAAGACCTTGATCCAATTGGAATGGGCCAACCAGGTCTATAAGCATTCTGGGAAGGATGTACTAATCCTGGCCCCGCTCGCGGTGGTGGCTCAAACCGTTGCGGAAGGCGCGGGGATGGGTCTTACCGTCCATGCGTGCAGAAAACAAGACGATGTTCTGTCTGGTATCAATATCACCAATTACGAGATGCTGGACCATTTTGATACGAGCCATTTCGCAGGTGTTGTGCTCGACGAATCCAGCATAATCAAGTCGTTTGAAGGCAAAGTTAGGACACAAATTATAGAATCCTTCAGGGAGACGCCGTACAGACTCGCATGTACTGCGACACCTGCGCCAAATGACGTAACCGAACTAGCCAACCACGTTGAATTTTTGGGTATCAAATCCAGACACGAATTATTATCTGAATATTTCGTACACGACGGCGGGCAAACATCGATATGGAGATTGAAGAGGCACGCAGTAAAGCGGTTTTGGGAGTTTGTTGCTGGATGGGCGGTTATGATGCAAATGCCATCCGAGTTGGGTTATGAAGATAATGGGTTCAAGCTTCCGCCAATAAACATTGAGCAAATCGTGATCGATAAGACGGGATACATAGTAAAAGAAGCACTAACCTTGCAGGACAGAAGAGGCGCGCGCCGCGATAGTTTATCTTTGCGTGTTGCAAAGGCGGCTGAAATCGTTAATGCATCTAACGAATCTTGGATAGTTTGGTGCGATCTAAATGTAGAATCAGAAGCATTAAAAAGAGCTATCCCCGGTTCGGTTGAAGTTAAAGGCTCTGACGATCCTGATTACAAGGCAAAATCATTATCAGATTTCGCCAAAGGTCTCATTAGAATCCTGGTCACAAAAAGCTCAATCGCGGGGTTCGGGCTCAACATGCAAGTCTGTCACAATCAGGTTTTTGTGGGAATAAGCGATTCGTTTGAGGGATATTATCAGGCAGTGAGACGGTCTTGGAGATTTGGGCAAACCCAACCGGTTAATGTGTTTGTGATAACCTCGGAGAAAGAGGGCGCCGTGGTCAAAAACATACAGCGCAAAGAGAAGGATTTTGATGCCATGCTTCGCGGCATGATAAGCCAGACACAAGAGCTAACAAAGCAAAACCTGAAGCAAACGACACATTCAATCGATGAGTATAACCCAACGGTCGAAATGGTAATACCCCGTTGGTGCAAGTCCTTTGCATAAGTTTAAATACTATAACCGGGTATTTAACTTATATGCAAGAAGTGTATCATGAGGTGAAAAACTCCGGCTATGAAGTATCGAATATCGGGAACGTGCGGCGCTCTTCCGTTGGCATAAATACCCATATCGGACGCATTAAGAAAGCGTCTATATCGGGGAATGGGTATAAAATCGTTGGCCTTTTCAAGAACGGAAAAAGAAAAAATGTGTTGGTTCATAGAGCAGTGGTAGAGGCTTTCATAGGGCCGATACCAGACGATATGGAGGTAAATCACAAGGATGGAAATAAGTTAAACAATTGCTTAGAAAACCTTGAAATCGTCAGTAGATCGCGAAATTTTCATCATGCGATCGAAGCAGGTTTAATAAGAAGTGATTGGCACGATCTACCAAAAAAAAGACATTTCGGAGAAGATCATTGGACTCACAAAAAACCAGAAAGATTGGCGCGAGGCGATAATAACGGATCAAGAAAACGTCCAGAAAGATTATCGCGCGGTGAGTCTCGATGGATCGCAAAGATAACTGAAGAAGATGTTAGAGAAATGCGATCTTTGTATGAGTTGGGAGTTCACAAAGAGATATTAGCGGCCTTGTATGGAATAACTAGAACGAATGTTTATTATATTGTAAATTTCAAGTCTTGGAGGCATGTAATATGAAGGTATTAGCTCAACAAGAAGGAGCTGGATGGAAGATGTATCAAGCGGATTGTGCTGAAGCCATAAACGGCATTCCCGATAACTCAATCCATTATTCGATAACATCAATCCCATTTGCCAGTTTATATACGTATAGCCCGTCCGAACGCGATTTAGGCAATTCTCATAATTATGAGCAGTTCTTTGACCATTTCGCCTTCGTGATCAAGGAATGGTTCCGGGTTACCATGCCCGGTAGAAATTGCAGCATCCACTGCATGAACCTACCAACCACAAAGGAGCATCATGGTTATATCGGCATCCAAGATTTTAGAGGAGATGTTATCAGAGCGTTTCAAAAAGAAGGCTGGATTTATCATTCTGAAGTCGTGATCTACAAATCGCCTGTCACCGCCATGCAACGCACGAAAGCGCTCGGGCTCTTGCATAAACAACTCAAAAAGGATAGTTGTATGAGTCGTCAGGGAGTCCCGGATTACCTCGTTACCTTTAGGAAGCCCGGTGATAATCCAGAGCGGGTAACTCATACGAATGACAGCTATCCAGTATCTAAATGGCAGCACGTGGCCGATCCAATTTGGGAAATAGAAGACGGAAAAGGAGAAGTTGATAAGCAAATAGTAGACGAAGGAAACGCATTCTTTGATTACTGGATGGACATCAATCCATCCGAGACACTCCAGCGAACATCTGCCCGCGAGGATGCTGATGAGCGTCACATAGCACCCCTCCAGCTCCAAGTAATCCGGCGTGGGCTGGAATTGTGGACCAATCCCGGTGATCTGGTATTTTCGCCATTTGCTGGAATTGGCTCAGAGGGTTATGAAGCTGTCAAAAATGGCCGCCGTTTCATTGGCATCGAGCTGAAAGACAGCTACTACCAACAGGCTTGTAAGAACTTGGCAAGGGCAGAATTTGAGAGCAAGAAACCAGAGCAAATCGATTTATTCAAATTCGAAAAGGTGGATTAAATGGAATGCAAAATATGTGAAAGAGAAAGACCAATGAAGTACTTCCCGAAAAGAATCGTGGGTGGCACAGGGCAAGTACTTCGGGTGTGTTCCGATTGTGATAATTCGGATATCACCAATTTGGCCGAAGCCGTAGCTCAAAAACTGGATGTAGATGTAGATTGCTCTGCATATTTACAAGTCAGAAGGAGATAAACATGTTTAAGATAGTTATTTCACAATCCAACCTAAAATGTATCATCGATGCGATCAGTCATCTAACTACCGATGCCAAGATATCGATATCCGAGGACGGTCTGAAGATTCAAGCGGTAGATGCTGCAAATGTCGCGATGTGCTTCTTGCACGCGAAAGCATCAGCATTTGATCATTTCGAGGCAGCACCGGGAGAGATCGCATTGGACTTGCAGAAGTTACAATCATTGGCAAGCGGGAAAGAGCCCGTGTCAATGACCTTGGAAGAGGAAACTCATAAGCTACATATCGCGGTTGGCCGGGCCAAATACACAATGTCCCTGCTAGATCCATCCAGCATCAAGGCCGGACCAAGGATACCACAATTGGACCTGCCATGCAGCATAACAATGACAGGCAGTGACCTACAAGAGGCTATCAAAGCCGCTGGCAAGGTGTCCGATCATGTGGTATTTGAGCAAACGGATGAAGAATTCATATTTTCGGCGAAGGGCGACATAGATAGCTTCAAGATGCCCTTCCAGCTCACGGAACTGATAGGAATACGGCATGGCATAAGTAGGGCACTATTCTCTCTTGATTACATCCAGGATATTGCAAAAGTGGCATCGGGCAGCAGGGAGGTAATTCTGGAAACCGGGATAGATTATCCGGCCCGGATCGCATTCAATCCAGTCATGGATATCTCGGTAACTTATCTGATGGCCCCCAGGATTGAATCTGAAAACTGATTCTACCGTTATCTTTTTTGACTTGCACAACGTTTAAATAGCATAGCGCCAATACATCTATTTATGCGAAAAGGACAACGTACGCCGGATGAAGTTAGACTGAAAATGTCTATTGCTGCTAAAGGCAGAATTTTTACCGATGAACATCGTGCTAATATATCAAAATCAAAGCTCGGAAAGCCCGCTCATAATAAAGGCGTGACTGGTATATATCATCATACACCCGATGAAATTGAAAAACAAGTCGCCGCTCAGATGGGAAGGACCGCATGGAACAAAGGAATACCACACAAAAACGAAACCCGCACCAAGATGTCATTGAGTCATTCTGGTGAAAAAAATCCTCGTTGGAAAGGAGGTATAAGTTTTGGTCAGTATTGTCCTAAATTCAACAGAGAATTTAAGAAACGTATACGGGCGTTTTTTGAGTATAGGTGCGTTGTGTGCGGAAAAGAAATGCGCAAGGGTCTCTGTTGTCACCATATAAACTATGATAAATTGGCATGTTGTAACAATTCCCCTGTCCAATTCGCAACTCTTTGTCACACGTGTCACGGTCACACCAACGGCGAGCGCGATCGCTGGGGCGAAATGCTGCATAGAATAATAGAAGAGAATTGGAACGGAAAAAGTTACTACACGAAAGAAGAATATGCTAAATTGATGCAACAAATATAGGATGTAATCTTCATACATCCTATAATATTTTATCATATCGCAAAATAACCTCTCCTTCCGGCCCTCGGCTTCCCTTCCTCACATGATCCGGATACAGGCAAGTCCAAGTGAGCTGTCCGTTTGAGTCCGTGCCTACCTCATCAGCCCAATAATAGCAGTCTGCTCCTATCTGTATGCCGTACTTGTGGCCGCCATTGGTAGGTAGCGTCTCGGTGGATTTGCGTAGAGCGGTGCCTTTCCAGGGATCTGTCATGCTCCTCCATGTGCTGCCTGTTGTCTCTTGGTCTTGCGCTTTTCCGCCCTAGATAGCTTTCTCATCTTGTAATCCTGGCAATCGCCCTCGTTAGATATCATTTTTCCTGCCGGGCACCAATTGTAACGGCTCCATTGGCACGTTTTACAAATCCGGTCCTTTCCATCCATCATAGGTCGCATCCTCCCATACAATCATCCAACTGCTATTAT
>Ga0172380_10004884_pt1 | contig 16800 bp, 24 predicted proteins | sample Leawe162metaG_FD_119747 | JGI IMG/M metagenome (GOLD analysis project Ga0172380, IMG submission 119747) | Leachate microbial communities from a municipal landfill in Southern Ontario, Canada - Leachate well 162 metaG | ecosystem: Engineered > Solid waste > Landfill > Unclassified | place...
CCCGTCCGACTACGTGCCGTGGCTCCTGGACCGCAAGTGGTGCCACATCCGCATCGAGGGCACCACGTTCGGCAACGTGCCGCTGATGCTGGAGACCAAGCTGGAGGTCTGGGACAGCCCGAATTCCGCAGGCGTCGTGATCGATGCGATCCGCGCGGCGAAGCTCGCGCTCGACCGCGGCGAGGGCGGGCCCGTCTACGGGGCGTCCGCCTACTTCATGAAGTCGCCGCCGCGCCAGATGCTGGACGAGGACGCCCGCCGTCTCGTAGACGAGCTGGCGGTCTAGCCAGGTGGCCCCGAAGATCGTTGCGCTCGACTTTGACGGCACCGTGGTCGACTCTATGGGGTCGCTCGCTGACGAGGCCGTGGAGACGCTCATGGCCGCGGGATACCCCGACGCGGATGGAGTGCTCTCTGCGTACCTCAAGACCTCGGGCTTGTCGTTCAGGCAGCAGGTCGACCTGCTGATCCCAGGCGTGTCAGCGTCGTTCAAGGATGAGGTAGCCTCCAGCTTTCATGAGCGCACGGCGCACATCTACGACAGCGTTGGGCTCGTGCCAGGCGTCCTCGACTTCATCGAGGGCCTGAGGTCGAAGCGGTCCTCGGTCGTGGCGGTTGTGATCGTGAGCAGCAGCTCCTCACGGGTGGTTCAGAGGGCCTGTAAGCGCCTTCTGCCCTACGATGGGCACCACGACGTGGTTGTACTCGGCAGGTCGCTCTCGTTCGACACAAAGGCCTCTCAGCTGGTGGACATTGTGAGGGCTGCCTTCGGTGACCCGCAGAGGGTTGCCTTCATCGGCGACTCACCGAGGGACGCACACATCGCGGACGAGGCTGGCATCAAGAACTTCGTGGCCCTGACCAGGCTACTTTCGCTCGATGCGTACGGCGACGCGCCGCACAAGTTCGACACGTTCGACGAGATCGCCGCCTCTGCGTGGTATAGTGGGTTTGTCCTCACGCCCTAGGAGTAACGCTTGCCCCGAGAGATCCCCAACGTAACCCCAGACGAGGCCGTCGCGAACCGTGCGGCCTTCGTAGACTTCTGCAGGCTGAAGCTCGACGTGCGCGGCCCAGACGTCCACATGAAGACGGCGGGCGAGGGCCTCAAGCTACCTGAGGGGTCGCTCGACCAGCTCTGGTGGTTCGGCGTCTACACGAACTTCTGCTCTACGCCGCCAGCAGGCGCGGTGTTCGCGCACTGGCCGCTCGACCGCGTGCTCGTAGAGGGCGAGGTTGCGCTCGCCGAGTGGATCTCCGAGAACTGGAAGGGCCTGCCCGTCAGGAAGAACAGGCGGCCGGTGCGTGCGCCGTACAAGCTCGCGCGCGGGCTGTACTCGTACGCCACCTGGGTTGACAGGGCGCACGACGAGCTGCCGTCGATGTCGTACGCCGAGGCGTGGGACTCGGTCGACAAGGGGGTGACCTACTTCGGCAGGTACGCCATCATCAAGCTGCTCGAGGTGTTCAGGCTGCACGCAGGGCTCGAGCAGCTCGTGTCGGTCGACATCCACGCTGACAGCGGGTGGTCGCCGCGCAAGGCCCTCGCGCTCATGTACCCCGAGTACGGCCGCGTGCTCGTTCAGGGCGGCAACACCAAGGCCGCGCTCGCAGAGGTGAACGCGGTTGCTGACAAGGCGCTCGACCTCGCGAGTGACACGCTCAACTACGACATGAGCTACTACGAGCTCGAGGCGCTGCTGTGCAACTACAGGCAGGGCTTGTCGGGTACGATGTACGTAGGCCGCACCATCGACAGCGAGCTCGAGTACCACGTCAAGGTGGAGAACCACTTCGGCGCAGACCCTTACCGAGGGGGCTTCGACTTCTTCGGGTCCAGGGCCGCCGTGTTCCCGCACGAGTGCCTCGGCGAGCTGAACGGGTGGGCCGGGCCGCGCGAACAGGTGTTCGACACGTTCACGCGGTACGGGTACTGGTGGAGCGACAGACTCTACGACTACAACGCAACAGAGGACTTCGCAAACCCGGTGAGGAGGACGTCGTGAAGCCGTATCAGGTGATCCCTGGCCGCCTCCTCATGTACGGCTACTTCAAGAGCCTGCCTCGCGAGAAGAAGCTCGCTGAGCTGGGGCGCCACGGCGTAGACGTCGTGGTCTCCGTCATGACGGGCCGCGACGACGACCTGGTGGACGCGGAGGGGATCACCTACAAGCACGTGCCCCTCTCAGACGTGAAGGCCGTGCCCGTTGAGGACGCACACCGCATCGCGCGATACGTCGCATCGTGCATCGACAACGGGCTCACCGTGCTCGTACACTGTGCGGGCGGGCGCAACCGGTCCGGCCTCGTCACCGCGCTCGCTGCGAGGTACGTCCTCGACCTGTCTGGCGACGAGGCCGTAGACCTCGTCAAGGCAGCACGTCCCGCCGCGTTCACCAACAAGGACTTCGAGGCGTACGTTCGCGGCCTCAACAGGCTAACATAGGAGACGTAAGATGTCACTGATCGTAAATGTGCGCGGCACGTCAGGCAGCGGTAAGTCAACGACCGCGAAGCAGATCCTCGAACGCTACGACTACGAGCCGCTCTTCGAGCCTGGCTTCGGCAGGAAGCGACGCTCGCCGATCGCGTACCAGGTAGAGGGTGGGCTGTTCATCCTCGGCCGTTACGTCAACGGTGCCACCATCGGGTGCGACGGGCTCCACGTCGAGGTAGTCCACGAAATGATCCAGCACTGGGCGCCGCAGGGACACGTCTTCTGCGAGGGCCTCTCGCTTTCGACGAGCGGCCTCGGCAGGTGGACGACGCTCAACGAGTGGCTCGTTGAGCGCGGGCACTCGATGACGATCGGCTTCCTCGACACGACGGCCGAGCAGTGCATCGCCAACATCTACGAGCGCCGCAAGATTCGCGGCGGCCCCGGCGGGCAGGACGACAAGCCGCTGAAGACCGAGGCCATCCACGAGCACTGGGGTGGCGTTCGTCGCCAGCGCGAGCGGTGCCTCGAGGCCGGCCTCAACGTCGAGGACCTGCACTTTGGGTCTCAGTCGGAGACCGTTCAGGGGTGGTTCAGGGATGCAGGTTGGTCGCCGAAGGCCGCCGCAGGGGGCAACTAGTGGCAGTCACCGACTTCAAGTCAGCATCGGAGCTGGCCCGCGGCATGAAGAACAAGCCGACCGCGATCGGCGCGCACATCTACGGCGGTGGCTTCACGCTCGGCATGATGGAGCACGCGAACGTGCTAGGCCAGTGGGAGGAGCTAGGCGGCTACGGCGACGAGACGACCAAGCTCAACCTCGGCGACGAGCTGCAGCACTTCGTACTGCCGTTCGACGAGTGGCCCGACACGTACAAGGAGGGCGACATCGAGATCGTGTTCGCCAACCCTCCGTGCGCGCCGTGGTCGAACATCGGCGGCCACAAGGGCATGGACGACCCGCGTACGATCTACGCCGACCACTCGATCGAGCTCGCGACCAGGCTGAGGCCGACTTTCTTCATCATGGAGTCGGTTCCGCAGGCCTGGGGCGCGAAGGGCGGCCAGGAGCTGTACCTCAAGTACACCGACATCATGCACTCGCTGGGCTACGCGGTGACGATCTGGTTCACGAACACGGTGCTCCACGGCATCCCGCAGCACCGCAACCGCTTCCACTTCATCGCCCACAAGCTCGAGCTACAGCTGCCGGAGCCGCAGCTCGTCAACGGCGCGCCCGCGCTCATCAAGGACACCATCGGCGACCTCCGCGACAACTTCACCTGGACGGAGGACATCCTTGAGGGGTCGAGCCCGCTCGACCTCGTCGTGCCGAACCACAACGTAACTAGGCCTCGGCAGGTCGACCTCAACACCATGCAGTTCCTGCAGCAGCGCGAGGGCTGGAAGCACGGGTACGCCCGCGCGGTCGAGGCCGGGCTCGAGGCGAAGAAGAACAGGCTCATCGCAACGCGGCTTCGGTGGGACGCGCCATCGAACACGATGGTGGACATCGGGTGCGTAGTACACCCGCTCGACGACCGCTTCCTGACGATGCGTGAGGGCGCACGCCTCGGCGGCTACCCCGACTGGTACCGCGTCGCACCGACGACCTCCGACCGCATGTACCTCGCACGCAGGGCCGACCTCACACAGGCCGTGATGCCTTGCGTAGGGTCGTACATCTCGAAGCAGTTCTCCACGGCCCTCGACCGCGGCAAGCCTGCAACCCCGGGTACCCTAGACGTGGTTGACTTCAGGCCGTTGGCGCGTGACCTCAGCCCAGGCAGGTACCTCCGAACGAGGTAGCGTTCGCACGCACCTAGCGTGCGATAGGAAGGCAGATGCTTCGATCTCCGTTCGTGATCCTAGAGGGCCCCGACGGCAGCGGCAAGACGACGCTCGCCGAGGCCTTCGTAAAGCAGGGCTTCTCGTACGCCCACTGCGGCCCGCCAGAACGAAACGCGTTCGAGCACTGGTACGCAGAGGCCTACGCGAATCAGGGACCAGTGGTGTTCGACCGGCTTCACGTCGGCTCGTACGTCTACGGCACAGTGTTCCGCGGCGCAGACGATATGTCTCGGTTCGAGCGCTGGCTCTTCGACGGCATGATGGTCGCGGCCGACGCCACGATGGTCTACACGCGGCCGCCGACAACCGTGATGGACGCCGCCCAGGGCACGGGTGACCGCGGCCCTGACGCGGTCTACGAGTCGCGCATGGCTCAGGTGTACGATGCGTACACCGAGTTCTTCGGCGACACGCGAAACGAGATCGGCGACGGGTTCGTGGACCACATGCCCCGCGGCATGTCGGACATCCCAACGATCGTCTACGACTGGACGCGTCACGACCCTCAGAGCATCATCGACTACGTCGCGCGCAGGCACTGGAACCACGAGCTGCTAGGCCGCGTGGTCAAGCAGGACGTGCCTGCCATCGGCAACGTCTACGACCCGAGGTACATCTTCGTCGGTGAGCAGCCACACGCGCGCGAGCTGCTGCGGCGCCGCGCAACCAGGCGGTACCCCGGCAGGGCCAACACCGAGCGCAGGAACACTGCGTGGGCCCGCATGTGCGAGATCGCCTCGGCGCTTCCGACGCGCGAGGTGGTGTTCGACTCGTCGTCAGGGGGCTACCTGGCGACGGCGCTCATGAACACCGGGCTGTCGCTCAACGACTACTGCGTGTTCAACTCCACGCTGCTCGACGGCCGCACGGCGAAGGACTTCATCCTGCGCACAGGCGGGGCCAAGGTCATTGCGCTCGGCAACGTCGCGTCTGCGGCGCTCGATGCCGCTGACATCAGACACACCAGGGTGCCACACCCGCAGCACGTCAAGCGCTTCTTCTACAAGCGAGGGCTGCTGGAATATCCCAAGGTTCTTCTCGGCACCCAGAAGGGCAGCACGCTTACCTGGAGGTCCTAGTGACCGTAGTCACGCACAACATGGGGCTCGCATACCCCAAGATCATCTCGGACGTGGTCGAGCACGGCGACCTCTCGTCGCCGCGGGGCATGGCTATCCGCGAGCAGCGCGGGTTCCACCTCGTGCTCACCGACCCGACGAGGCCGCTCGTTGAGCGACCGAACTTCGGCAAGGCGATCATGTGGGCCGACATCGCGAGCGTCGTCTCCGGCACGTTCATCAACACCGTGTACGACATCGCATCGAGCGCTGAGACGAGGTCGCTGCACAAGGCCTCCGGCGCGTACGGGCCGCGAACGTACGGCCAGGTCACGAACGTCATCGCCGAGCTTCGACGCGACCCAGACTCCAGGAGGGCCGTTGTGTACGTCGGCCGCGAGACCGACCTGTGGAACTCGCAGGACACCGGTGAGATGCCATGCACCTCGTTGTGGCAGTTCTTCGTGCGCGACGGTGCGCTGGAGATGATCACCTACATGAGGTCGTGGGACCTCGTGTGGGGCCTCTCGTACGACCTGCCGGTGTTCACGACGATGCAGCGGTTCATCGCACAGCAGCTCGGCCTGCAGCTCGGCAACTACCAGCACTTCGCAGGCTCGGCCCACGTCTACGAGCGGCACTGGAACCTGACGAACCTCAAGGAGGTCGAGACGCCTGCGCTCAGCCTCATCACGCCGGGCCCCAACGACATCGACGGCCTCGACCACGACACGGCACGAAAGAGCGTTGCCCTCATGTTGAACGTGTTTGCGGCGTTGGCGAACGCTCCGCAGCTCGACCAGAGCATCATGGACACTGCGCGCTGGGCCATCGTGCCGAGCGCGCTCGAGGCCTTCAACGTGCTCGTTGCCAAGTCTGCGAGGCTACGTTAGTGGGCCTAAACGACTACCTGAAGTCCCTCAGGTCCGAGGACTGGCTCACGCCGCTCTACCGAGCAGGCGCGGACGTTCAGGGGCCAGGCTGGGGAAACCCGCGTACCTACGCGTCGCCGTCGGCCGGCTCCGGCGACTGCGAGCGCGAGGTGCAGCTCAGCGTGCTGGGGTACAACACCGGCTTCGCCGAGAAGAACCGCGACCGCATGGATAACGGGTCGGCCGTTCACGAGAGGGTGCAGGCCCGCTTCGACAAGGCGGGCATCCTCTACAAGGCCGAGCTCGCGCTCGCGTTCTTCCGTGACGGCCACATCCACGAGGGCTCGTTCGACTCGTCAGAGGCGCGTGCCGAGGCCATCGCCGACCACGGGTACATTACGTGGCAGGGCATCGTAGACGTGCTAGCCAAGCGTCCCGGCGGAAACTCGCTCTACGTGGGCGAGATCAAGTCGATGGGCCAGTGGCGCTTTAAGAAGCTGCCGGAGCAGCTCGACGATTGGGAGCGCATGACGACGGTCATGCTTCGCGCCGAGTCAAGCTACACCAGGCAGATGATGCACTACATGGCCAAGGCGCGCGAGGCAGGCTACGACATCGCACCCGAGGCGTTCATGTTCTTCGAGGACACGAACACCCAGGACTACAGGGTGATCTGGGTCAAGCCTACGGCCGCGCACTTCGAGGAGGCGTTCCTACGCCCGAACATGGCCGTCGAGGCCACGCGCGAGGGCGTGCTGTTGGACCCTCCGTTCGACCGCATGAGCCCGACGTGCCGGAAGTGCTACAAGGCGCTGGTGTGCAACGCGCTACGCGACGGCAACGAGACAGAGCTACGCGCGGTCGAGGCACAGCTTGCCAAGGCCAAGGAGGCCTTCGCTAGGTGAACCTGAACGAGATCGTGTCTGCAGGCGAGGCCATCGTCTCGAGCGTCGGCACGCCGCAGATGGCCAAGCCTGCGACCGAGGTCGAGTACCGGTTTCCGACCGACCCCTCAACGCTGAACTCGCCGCAGCTGGGATCGCTCTCGCTGCGGCTAACGTCGTGGCTCTCGTGGACGAACATCGAGCTCGGCAAGATCGACGCTGAGTTGGGCGTTCTAAAGCCGATGTTCGAGGTGCTGTTGGACACGCGCATCTCGGAGATGAAGCAGCTCGAACCAAAGCTTCTCAAGGGCGAGGCAAAGTCCAAGCTCATTACGTCTGACGTGGCGATCCAGACGGCCTTCCGCAGGATCCTCGTGCTCGACTACGCAAGGACGCAGCTCGAGGCCAAGGTCAAGGTGTACGAATCGCAGCTCTCGAAGCTGTCACGCGAGCAGTCGAGGCGCGAAGGAGAGAAGTCAGGTGTCTAAGCGACGCGACAGTGCGAGGCCAGACCACATCAGGGAGCGCCTCAAGAACCTGCAGAAGATGCACGAGGACAACGTCCTTCCGTACGGCACGTTCGCCAAGCTCGCTACCGAGTTCTTGGTGTCACGAGCAAGGGTCCAGCAGTTGGCGAAGGAACTCGGGCTAAGCTCGAAGGCGAGGTAACGATGCGACACCTGAAGATCCACGTGACCACCCCGGAGCTCAGGCTCTACCCGATCAACGACGTGCAGATCGGCGCGTCAGGGTGCGACCTCGACGCCTTCGCCTCGTACATCGACGAGGCCGTGCGCGACAAGCAGGGCCAGTTCTTCGGCGCAGGCGACTACACGGACGGCATCAGCCCGTCGAACAGGCGTGCGCTTGCGGTCGCCTACGACAACGGCAGCATCTACGATACGCTGCAGAACATGATCGACGACGCCGGCAGGCGACAGGCGCTCGACTTCGTGAACATCACGAAGAAGGCCAAGGGCCGCGTGCCGTACTGGCTCAAGGGGCACCACCTCATGCCGTACAAGGTGCGCCAGCGCGACGGGACCTACGTGGTGCGCACGACCGACCACGACATTGCCGACGCGCTCGGCGGCGTGTACCTCGGCGACTCTGAGGAGCGCATGAGCCAGGTGCTCGTGTCGTACGTGTTCCCGAAGGTGAAGCGTAGCGCACCTGCGCCTGTGCTGACGATGTACGTCATGCACGGCCAGTCGAAGGGCGGCACGAGCAACACCTACTCCAGCCCGCTCTCGACGCTGCAGCGGATGACGGCGACGTTCAACGCCGACATCTACTTCACGGCCCACTTCCACAAGGTGGTCGCCGCGAGGCACGTCAAGCTCAGCCAGGACCCAAACTCGAAGACCAAGCTCGACGCGACCGACTCCCTGCTGGTCGCCGGCGGCTCCTGGCTCAAGAGCTACATGCCTGACGAGGTGACCTACGCCGAGGACGGCGTCATGTCGCCGCTGGCGATCGGCACCGTCCCGATGGACATTCGCGTCCGCGAGGATGGTACATTCAAGCTGAGGGCCCTGGTTTAGGGTCCGCTAAGACGAGAGGAAACATCATGAACGCAACCGTGTCCGGAGCCGAGCTCATCAAGCAGAACCCGACGCTCGCCGCATCGGTGTTCAAGCGCCACAAGGTCTCCGAGGACCAGGCGAGGTCGCTGCACTTCCTGTTCGTGCAGAACTACGTCGCCGACGAGGACGAGACGACCCGCGAGGCGCGCATCGCCACGACCGCGGTCGTCTTCAACAAGCCGGTGGCGGCATCGGTGGTATCGAGCGGCACCGCGCTGAAGAGCCCCGAGGACACCTTCCACTCCGAGGTGGGGAAGAACATCGCCGCAGCCCGCGCAGTGCGCCGGCTGCAGCACCCGCAGTAAGGGCAGGTGGGGCACCCCCGACGCAGAACAAGGACCACGTCACCGAAGGTGGTGATGGGTGTAGACCTAGACACCACGAAGGTGTCATACGTGCTGGTCGAGTCGACCAGTCCTGAGGACGCGTTTAGCTCGGGGGTGCTTGCCGCCAAGGGAAGCTCCTACAAGGTTCGGCTGCCAAAGCTCGTGCAGCAGTTCTACGACCTGCTGGTTGCCGAGGACCCGGACATCGTGGTCATCGAGGACCTTGCGTTCGTCGCAAACCGCAAGTCGTTCTCGGCCCTGGCCCAGACGTTGGGTGCTCTGTTCGCTGCGGCCGTGCTCGTTCAGGCCGACCCTGCCTACTCGCTCGAAACGGTCGCTACGGTGACCGGCCACGAGTGGAAGCAGGTCGTAGGGCTCGGCGGCAACGCGAACAAGGAGGCCATCGCAGAGTTCCACAGGCTGAACATGCGGGGGCTTCCTGAGGACGCCCTGCAGGACCAGAAGGACGCCCACTGCATCGCGTGGTTCGCCGTGGAGACCTATGCCTAGTTGTGCTCACCGGTGGGTGCTAGGGGAGCTCGTTCGCGAGCCAAACGGGCTTCTGAAGGTGGCCCCTGACGGGGCAGCCTCGGTATACTATAGAAGAGCACGTTGCAGGCTGTGTAGCAGCGAGACCGAACTTCGGGAGCGCGACTACAACAGTCTCGACGACTAGCACCACGACTAGGAGGGCAACGATGGCTCAGCGACTGTTCCGAAGCATCCTACGCGACCTGGTGGACGAATCGACGATGATCGACGCGATCGAGGCAGACGGCATCGTTGACTTCGCGGGCGTCGTGTTGGACGACGAGGAGCCGTCTGCGGCCCGCTTCCTCGAGCACGACCGCGAGCTCGCTGCGGTGCGCGACTCGTTGGGGCTTGCCATCCGAGGGCTGATCGTGCGTGGGCGCCAGCGTAAGGTCTCGGCCGCGCACGTCCAGCACAGCATCGTGGCTCTCCTCGACAACTACGAGAGGTACCTCACTTTCAGGGTGCTTCACCTACGCCGGTAAGGAGCTCGCTAGTGGCAAGGCAGTCAAAGATCTCGATCGAGAAGATCGACGCGCTGAGGACCCTCAACCAGGGGATGCTCGAGGCCATCGAGCAGACGCAGGCGCTCGTAGGCAAGATCGGCAAGAAGCTCATGCACCGAGCGCTGTACGCCGACAACACCCCGGCGTTCGCCGAGGTGATCTCGCTGTCGTCACAGCTGCTCGACTCGTCGTTCAGGCTGCGGAGCATGGCACACGACCTGAGGACGGCCTGGGTGCTCGCCGAGCCGTCGGTCGACCCCGAGCACTACACCGTCGAGGAGGACAACGACTACATCAACGCGGTCGACGACCCCGATGACGGCGGCGACGCCGAGGACCCCGGCGACGACTCCGACAACATGCCTGACTCGCTCCGAACGCTGCTCGACTCGTGAGCGTCGACCAGGACACCATCGCAGTGATGGCCGCCGCGGCCTCCGTCTGGTGCAGGATCCAGAGGGCCCACGTCGAGTTCCTGCTCACCGGGGACTTCCTGCACAAGCGCGAGATCGACGCGCTGCTCGACGAACTCGCTCCGCTGCTGCACAAGTTCGGGCCGGCGATCTGGCCGAAGGGCATGCCCAACCCGCGCATCGCACCGGCCATGGCCCGCGTGGCCGAGGTGCAGAAGCTGCCGTTCATCGAAGACGTGTTTGCAGAGGCCGACCGCATCCGTGCGGCGGGTCCTCAGCGCAACGACGACCCGCCGGGTCAGGGAGGCGTTCGTGAGCCAGTGGGAATCTAGGATCGTCGACCGCAAGGTCGTCGACCCGTCAAGCTTGAAGGCCAACTCCGCCAACTGGCGGCTGCACGACTTCGACCAGCAGGTCGCAATGGAGAAGATCCTCGACGCGGTCGGCTGGGTGCAGGACGTCATCGTGAACGTCAACACCAACACCATCATCGACGGTCACATGCGCGTCGAGATCGCGATCCAGCGCGACGAGCGCGTGCCCGTCGTCTACGTCAACCTCACACCCGAGGAGGAGGCCCTCGTCCTTGCGACGTTCGACAGGGTCGGCCTCATGGCGACCACCGACGACGACGCGCTGCTCTCACTGCTCACGAGGCTGAGCGACGAGGACCTGGAGATCGCGCGCTACGTCAGCATCATGTTCGAGGACGAGGAGGTTCCCCAGGCCGACGCGTGGAACCTCGACAGCCTCAAGGACACGGCCTACCTCAAGGAAACGCCCGACCTCTCGATTGAGCCGGTGGGCGGCAACTCGGCGTATAATGGTGATGGCAACGGGACCTCTGGTGATACAGGCGACGGGCCTGTGAAGCTCCAGTCGGCCCCTGCGCCGCAGCCAACTGCGTCAGAGAGGCAGTTCGTCTTCCTGGTCACCCCTGAGAGTAGGGACGCCATCGTGACGGCGATCGACCTCGTTCACAAGTGGGTCGACCCCACGGCAACGGCCGGCGACGCGATCGCGAGGGCCGTGCAGGAGTTCACCAGTGCCTTCAGAGAAGGACCACCTGCCGGATAGCGACGCGCTCGAGGTAGTGCTCCAGGACGCGACCGAGAACGACGAGCAGCGGTACGTGCCAGGCAACATCCTGGCCAACCGCAAGCCTGAGCACTACCCGACCGGCGGCCGTTCATCGCAGGAGGAGGCCGACCTTCTCGCTACCAGAGCGCTCCGCATGAGGATGATGGGCGCGTCGTACCCTGAGATCGCGCGTGCGCTCGGATATACGAACCACTCATCGGCACGACACGCCGTGCGTCGCGCGATGGAGGACGACCACTCCGAGGACGCGAAGCAGGCCCGCGAGCTCGAGCTCCGCAGGCTCGACCGGCTTCTCATGGCGATGTGGCCGAAGCTCGTCGCCGAGACCGCGAACTCGAACCCAGACGACCTGACAAACCTTGACCGCCTCACTGTGACCGAGTGGATGCAGCTCATCGACCGGTACTTCAAGCTGCAGAAGGCCCGTGCCGAGCTCATGGGGCTTGACGCTCCGACCGAGGTCGACATCTCGTACTACGTGCGCCAGCGGGCCGAGGCCGAGGGCATCGAGTACGAGGACATCATGCGTGAGGTCGAGCACATCATGGCCGCATCTGAGGCCGGTTCCTCGCTGCACTAGTGCCGAAGAAGAAGATCGCCACGGGCCTCCGCAAGGAGGTCGTCGACCTCGCCATCGCCGCGCTCAAGGGCAAGAAGGACAGGCTCGAGCGCATCAAGCACGTGAGCGCGCCCAAGGACAGGGAGGAGCTCTGGAACTGGGTCCGCGATGCGTTCGGCGTCGAGATCTCACGTCACGTCCACCCCGACTGCGTTAGCAAGGGGCACGTGGCACCGTTCGAGGCGTTCGCAGAGAGCTACTTCGGCGAGACCGAGAACTCGCTCTGGTTGGGATCGAGAGGTATGTCGGGAAAGACGTTCCTCTCGGCCCTGCTGTCGGTGACCGAGGAGATCACGCTCGGGGCCGAGGTCTCGTTCCTGGGCGGCTCGCTCGAGCAGTCGACCAGGGGCCACGAGTACACGATGATGTTCTGGGACCGCCCAGGCGCGCCTCGACACCTCCTGCTCAACGAACCGACCGCACGCATGACCCGCCTCGCAAACGGCGGTATCGAGCGTGTGCTCGCTGCGTCATCTAAGTCAGTCCGTGGTGGTCACCCTCAGCGGCTTCGCCCAGACGAGGTCGACGAGATGGACATCGAGATCCTCGACGCGGCCTTCGGTCAGCCCCTCTCCAAGAACGGCATCCGCTCGCAGATCACGATGACCTCGACGCACCACTACCCCAACGGGGCCGTGACCGAGGTGCTTCGCCGCATCGAGAGCGGCAACTTCGACTGTGTTGTCCGCAGGTGGTGCTACCGCGAGAACATGCGGCGGCAGCTTCCGAACGGCGACTGGGTAGGTTGGCTAGACGCAGACGAGGTCGAGCGCGCCAAGCGGCGCGTGACCAAGCGCATGTTCGAGATCGAGTACGACCTCATGGAGCCCTCCATCGAGGGGCGCGCCATCGACGGCGACTCGCTGCAGCTCATGTGGGACAAGGAGTACGGCACCTACGAGGGCCGCGATGGCCAGTACATCGAGATCCCCTGCTGCTCGAAGTACAACGCGTACTTCGGGCCCTGCAAGTCGCACGCGTACGCCACCGGCATCGACTGGGGCCAGAAGGACTGGACCGTGCTCGTGACCTACCGGGTCGACACGAAGCCGATGTGGCTCGTGGGCTGGCAGCGCATGAGGCTACAGCCCTGGCCTGCGATGATCCGCGTCGCTAAGTCCCGTCTGGCCCGGTTCCCCGGTCCGGCGTGTCACGACGCCACCGGCATGGGAGGCAACATCCTGAGGGACCTGCTGGGCATCAAGGCCGAGCCGATCACGCTTCAGGGCAACCTGAGGATGGCGATCTTCAACAACTACATCATGTCGATCGAGCAGCACGAGCTCGCAGGCGCGCACGTCGAGTCGGCGTGGTACGACCACTACTACGTCACGCGGGACGACCTCTTCAACTACTCGAAGGCCAACCACCCTCCCGACAGCCTCGTAGCCGGGGCGCTCGCTAGGTGGGCCGCACGGTACGCGCAGCCGGCAGGCATCCAGATCGGCAACCTCTCTGGCAACAGCCGCTTCGGAGGGCTAAACTAGGTGGACGACCTCGTGCTCTACATCCCGAGCGAGTCGTGGGACCGCTTCCTCGACGAGGGCGACACGCCTGACGACCACGAGTGGTCCGGCCTGGTCCACCCGCACTGCCTGAGCGGCAGGCCGCGCCGCATCGGACAGGGAAGCTTCGTGTACTTCGCCTCGATGGAGAGGGTTCAGTTTCGCGCGCCGATCTTCGCCACGGCCGAGCAGAACGGCAAGTTCTACGTGCTTCGTCGCGGCGCCGCCGAGTGGGTGGACCTGGACGAGCATGTACCGCCGTTTCAGGGGTTCAGGTACCGGTGGTGGGACCCACTCGACGAGCGGTAGGCGTTCGGGTACACTACGTGAGTGTCCCGTTCCAAGTACAAGCCTAAGCCAAAGGTCGTCGTGCCGCCGCCGAGGTTCCTCTACGTAGAGGACGCCGCGCTGTTCAACGCCGACGACGCGCCGCGGCTCGACCTGCTCGACGCCATCAACTCGTTCCTGCGAATGCCCCGCAACCGCGGGCGAAGGCTCGTGGTCTGGTCGAACGCAGGCTACGCCGCCGCCCAGGCCGCAGGCGAACGTGCGTTCGCGTGGACACCGCACACATACAGGGACGTGGCTGTGGGCGTGCCCACCGACCTCGACTTCGTCGTGATCCCTGACGACGGCAACTGGACAGGCACGGGTATCTTCGTGCTGCGGGCATCGCAGTTCGTCAAGAACGTGGCCGCTATGCGTGGAGGATCTGAATGGAAGACCAGCCGGAAGCCGCAGTCGAGCCTGGAGTAGACGAGGCGGTCATGCAGGCCGGCTTCGAGATGCTGCTCTACTGTCCCATGGCGTGGGCCGTGCCGCAGCAGGTCAAGAGCGCCATCGTCGGCGCCCAGCCACAGGTGCGGCTCGCGAGGACCTACCACGAGTGGCGTCAGAAGCTCGATTGGCTTAATGAGGGATCGACGACACACCCCGCAGTCGGACACGCAGGCTACTACTGCACGCGCTGCATGTCTGAGGTTGACACCGAGGGCCGGCTGCGATATACTGGTCAGGCATAGAACGGAGACCGACATGACCTACACGACGCACACCGACCCGAACAAGGGCGGTCACGTACGCAACTTCGCCAGCATCTACGAGGACCTCGCACTCGAACAGTCGCTCATGATCTCGCGCGGGCACGTCACGTACGGCCCCGTCGTGATGCTGCCGGACGCACACGCGGGCCGCGGCGCGTGCGTTGGTACCGCCATCAAGACCCTCGGCGGCATCTACCCGTCGGCGATCGGCGTTGACATCGGCTGCGGCATGATCGCTGTCAAGACCTCGCTGCGCGCCGAGGACATCGACGTCTACGCGCGCCGCACCGTGCGCAACCTGATCGAGCGCTACGTGCCGTCGGGCGTGGGCGTGCAGCGGCAGGCCGTGCTTCCAGCGTGGCTCGACTTCGAGGACCAGGAGGGCCTGCCGCCGATCCTCGAGGACCCGCTGTTCGACGAGTTGTTCCACCGCGCCACGCGTGAGTTCCTGAGCGACAAGGCGGCCATCCAGTTCGGCACGCTCGGCTCCGGCAACCACTTCGTGGAGGTCTCGGTCGACGACGACGGCTACGTGTGGGCGATCGTCCACTCGGGTTCGCGCGGCGTCGGGAACGAGATCGCCTCGGCCTTCATCAGGCGTGCGCGCGCCGACAATGAGGCGAGCGGCCTCGCGCTCGAGCACCCGGACGTGGCGTTTCTCGCCGAGGGCACCGACACGTTCGACGCCTACATCAAGAACATGCGCTGGGCGCAGGCCTACGCGTTCGAGCAGCGCGACGCGATGATGAACCTGGTGCTCCTCGCGCTCACCGAGGTCGTCGGATACTTCGACGAGCCGCTGAAGGTGAACTGCCACCACAACTACAGCGAGGTCGTCGACTTCGTCGAGGGCAGCTCGGTGTGGCTGTCGCGCAAGGGCGCGATCGACGCGAACGCCGGCGTGCTCGGCGTCGTGCCAGGCTCGATGGGCACCGACTCGTACATCGTCGAGGGGCGGGGCAACCCGGACTCGTACTTCACGTCGCCGCACGGCGCCGGAAGGGTGATGGCGCGCGGCAAGCCGGAGAAGACCAAGGCCGACGGCACCGTGGTACCGGCGACCGGCGCGTGGAAGGCGCTCGACGTGGACGACTTCGTCCGCCAGATGGAGGAGCGCGGCGTCGTGTGGCAGGACCGTTCGGCGTTCAACCTGCTCGACGAGGCCCCGGGCACGTACAAGCCGATCGAGGTCGTGCTCAACGACGCCCGAGAGCTCGTTCGCCCGCTGCACAAGCTCGTGCAGATCGTCAACTACAAGGGCCAGTAGGAGGGCCGTGATGATGAACACCCCGCTGTACGAGAACCTCGTCCTCAGCGTTGAGGGAACGAGCGTCGTCTACACGCTTCCTGCCCAGGACCGCGAGGGGTCAACGGCGATCACGGTTGCCCGTATCGACTTCGACATCGAGGGCAACGCCACGGTCTCCTACCACCGTGATATGTCGCGCACGTTGGACCTCTACCGCCTCACGCGCCGCGTGAAGGCGAAGCGCGCGTTCCACCGGAAGAGGACGCACGCGGAGGTGTTCGAGATCGCGGACGCCGAGGTGATGCGCTCGTGCGAGGTTGCGCACGAGACCTGGCGCCGCGAGTGGGAGCTGTCGGACGAGCTCAAGGGGCTCATCTCGCAGGGAAAGGACGCCGAGGGTGAGGATTAAGCTCAGGGTCCTAGGGATCGCGATCGTCGTGGTCGCGCTCATGTTGGTGCTCGTTGCTTGCGGGCCGGTCGCGCCCGTGACGGGCACCGTCGTCGAGAAGGAGTACAACGAGGCGCACACGAGCATTGTGCCGATGATGACGTACGACTGTCACCCGAGCTACGACCTGAACTCGACCGTGTGCGACACGAACATCAACTACTTGCCTGTGTACGAGGACGACAGTTGGGTGCTCGTGATCGAGACCGACGAAGGCAAGACCGTGCGCCGAGAGGTTTCGCACGAGGTCTACGACCTCTTCGAGGTCGGCAACCGTTACGTAGACGAGGAGTAGCACGTGAGGTCGGTCTACAAGTACGAGGTCCCGCTCGAACACAGGTTCAAGCTCGAGCTGCCGTTCGGCGCCGAGG
>Ga0172380_10004885_pt1 | contig 16795 bp, 17 predicted proteins | sample Leawe162metaG_FD_119747 | JGI IMG/M metagenome (GOLD analysis project Ga0172380, IMG submission 119747) | Leachate microbial communities from a municipal landfill in Southern Ontario, Canada - Leachate well 162 metaG | ecosystem: Engineered > Solid waste > Landfill > Unclassified | place...
ATTACTTTCTCAATAATTTCTTTTTGAAACGGCCGAAATTCATCATAACCAAAATATTTTTTTAAAGTGGCGTACATAATATAGAAGTAGGGAAGTTACATTATGCCATATTGAGGTGGTAATAGTAATTTATGTTTTACATAAAAATAACCCGAGACGTGAATTTGTCTCGGGATTTTTAGTTTAATGCCTAGTTAATTATCAGGGCATCTTTTGTTGTGTCTCAGCTCATTGGCTGTGGCACCACATTGCAAAATATTTTTTTTCTTAAGAACTGTTGGAACTTCATGTTCAGGAATATTGTCCTTATTGTCTTGATTAAACGAGATGCCCCTGTCTGCAAGTCTTTTGCAGACTTTTTCCGGTGGCCTGTAAGTATCAGTGAGAGGCATAATCAACTCCTTATCAAAATTTAAGGTTTAAAAATAATAACATAACTTTAGTAAAAGTACAGATTTTTATCAAAAAAAGTAGTTTCATGCTGGTGTGAATTGTGGTATAAATGTGTGCACGGAGGATTATCATTGTCCGTGAACGACGCGAATATATTGGAGGATTGGCCGAGTGGCTGAAGGCAGCGGTTTACTAAACCGCCAGAGGGTAAAACTTCTCGTGGGTTCGAATCCCACATCCTCCGCATCATCGAGCTAGCTCGAGATACTCTAGTATTTAGAGCGCTCGAGACGGTTCAAATCATATTTTTTACAATCATTTTCTGAATTGTCGGTAGTGTTTTTTATTGCTGATTTGATATACTTGTGAGTAATTATGTTTGCACGAATTAAAGATTCTTATATTAAGACAGTAATGGTAGTACTCACTTCTGTTTTTGTAGGAACTCTTTTTTTGAGTTTGTTCCACATGTCTGTAGACGTGACCAGCCATTCGCCAGGCTGTCCAATGATGATGAATGGAGGTGTTATTTGCCAAATGGACTACAGTGAGCATATGTCAGCTTGGTCTGCACTTACTCTGGCGGTACCAATGTTACTTCTACTACTTTTTCTCGTTCCCCTAGCTAAAGCCTTTGCTGTCGCTAGTTCAATTCTGTTTAATCAGTCAGTGCTAGTGTGGGGGTTCTTGGTTTTCAATTTTTACCAAAAGCAAGTTCCCTCGCATACTGTTCGTTGTTTTCAAGAATTATTCTCCAGCGGAATTCTACACCCAAAACTTTACCGCCTCGCTTAAGCTAACCTCTTTTCACGAAGATAGTTTTAACTATTCGTGATTACGTTAGCTTTTTTTGATGCTTAATAACTTGAATTACATTAATTTATGGAAGAAACAACTCAAAAACAAATCAACCCTTACCTTATACCTGCCGCTATTGTCATTGCTGGTGCTTTTGTAGCTATTGCCCTGTACTTTGGCACTCCTTCATCTGCGCCAGTTGCTGTCGGTACTGGAAGTAATCAGCCAGCAGTAGCACAGCAACCAGAACCAACTGGATCAACTGATGCCGTCCGCCCAGTTACTAGTGAAGATCACATTAAAGGTAATCCTGACGCACCGATTAAAATTGTCGAATATTCAGACTTTGAATGTCCATTCTGTAAACGCTTCCATGACACCATGAATGAAGTAATGGATAAATATGGAGACTCTGGTGAAGTCGCATGGGTATTCCGCCAATTTCCTCTAGACCAACTGCACCCAGTAAAAGCTCGGGCAGTTGCTGTAGCTTCAGAGTGCGCTGCTGAACAAGGTGGTAATGATGCATTTTGGAAATTTACTGATGGCTACTTTAACGTCACCCTGACAAATAATCGAACTGATATCGAAACAGTTATTCCTCAACTAGTAAAAGAAACCGGTTTGGATCAAGTAGCGTTTCAAACTTGTTTTGAAAGTGGAAAATACGATCAACATATTGAAGATGATATCGCCAATGCAGTAGAGACTGGCGGCCGTGGTACACCGTGGAGTGTCATGATTGGTCCTGATGGAACCACCTATCCGATTAATGGGGCTCAGCCACTTGAAGCAGTCGAACAATTAATCAATATTGCAAAAAAGGGGCAATAACTACTATAGACACGTGATCTGCATACTAGTGTCAATCAAGATAAGACGTGTCTAAGTGCTTAATAAACTTAAAATAAACTACATTTACTATGAGTAAAAAAACTTCAACTGGGACTTGGTTATGGTTCGGTATTATCGGACTAATAGTCTTTAGTGTCATCTTAATGGCTACGGCCGGAACAGAAAAGAAAGCAGTTACAACAGCAGATAGTGGGACCCTACTTACTATAGCTTCCGACGACTATGTTAAGGGTAATCCAGAGGCATCAGTTACTCTTGTCGAGTATTTAGATTTTGAGTGTGAGGCATGTGGAGCATACTTCCCATTAATACAACAATTAGCAAAAGAATACCCAGACGAACTAAAAATTGTAACCAGGTATTTCCCTCTTCCGAGTCACCGCAATAGTATGACCGCCGCTCTTGCGGTTGAGGCGGCTGGACGACAGAATAAGTATTGGGAAATGCATGACCTTTTGTTTACCGAACAAAAGAATTGGGGCGAGAAGCAGGTACCAACTCCCGCTGTATTTGAAGAATACGCAAAACAGCTTGGACTTAATATGGAACAATTCAAAAATGACGTAGGTTCGCCCGAAGCAAAAGCTCGTGTTCAACGTGATTTTGATTCAGGGGAGAATCTTGGTAATACTGGCACACCTACGTTCTATCTAAACGGTAAAAAGATTGCAAATCCAAATGGACTAGACGCTTTTAAGGTCTTGATAGACGCTGAATTGGGTGCAAATGTAGAGTTTGGCATTACTGAATAAAATTATCCAATATGTCACTTGATTTCTATTCATTACTTCTAAGTTTAGGTTCGCTGGCGATTTTTGCTAGCACCATTACCCTTGTCATAGTAATGCTACGCAGTACCCGATACCGAGAAAAAATAATGCGAATTGACTATGAAAAATGGCTTATTATTATCGGTAGTATCGCTATCCTCTCTACGATTGCTTCATTAGTCTATCAATTCATATACAAGACACCTGTCTGTGAGCTTTGCTGGTGGCAACGTATTTTTCTCTACCCAATTGGAATAATCACTTTGGTAGCAGTTTGGAAGAGGACAAAAGAAGCTCATATTACCGTAGCAATTTTAGCAGCAATTGGACTATTCTTTGCCAGCTACCATTATTACTATCATTTCCAAGCTTTTGTATTGGGCAACAAACTCACAATGCCATGTAGTTATGGTGGTTTACTACCAGCTTGTACTGATTCACCAATCCTAGTGTTTGGTTTCGTCACTATTCCGCTCATGGGAGTTTTGTTTTTTGGAGCAGTACTTTTACTTGCATGGATTGCTCACCAAAAATTGACTAAAGATACTAATGTAACAACTAACAAAAAACAAATCATGGAAACAACCGATGACTTATCAAATGAAAGTGTAAATAATACTGAAACTGCTGAAAAGCGTGTGTCAGAAGGAAACATCATTATTACAAGAAGACAACTCGCTCTTATTGGGGCAGGGTTATTTGCGGTACTGTTTATTATCGGAGCCTTCTTGTTCACTAGGGGTTATATTATAGCCGTTACAGTTAACGGAACTCCTATTAGTCGCTTAGCGATTATTAGTGAACTTGAAAAGCAGGGTGGAAAGCAGGCACTTGAAGCAGCAATTCAGGAGCAATTGATTAAAAACACTCTTGAAGGAAAAGACATTTTCATTGAAGATAGTGTTGTAGAGGAAGAGATTAAACTGATTGAAGAAAATGTTAAAAGTCAGGGCGGTACGCTTGAGGCTGCATTAGAGCAGCAAGGCATGACCCTTTCGGTCCTTCGTGAGCAAATAAAAACTCAAAAAGGAATTGAGGTGGCAATTGCCGACAAACTCACGATTAGTGACGAAGATGTTGCTTCCTATTCTGAAAAAGCTGGAATTGAAAAACCAACAGAGATGTCTGAAAATGAATTCGTTGATGCAATTAAAGAGCAACTTAAACAGCAAAAGTTTCAAGAAGAGGCAGCCTCTTGGGTTCAGAATCTAACTGATTCGGCTGACATAACTTATTACGTGAGTTATTAGTATATGAAACGTACATCAATTACTGTGGCAGCTTCGTTGGTATTATCAATGGCTGTCATCATAGTTTTATACCAATGGGTATCAGATATATCAACAACATACGAATCAGTTCCTGTGGTGGCAAATGAGCTTGTCGAATTGTCTGCTGTTACTGTTGAAGAAGATGTTTCTGCGTCTAGTACTAGACTAGTGGAATACACTATTACTTCTGAAGAAACAATTGGAGGTATTATGAATCGAGTTGGTATCCCACCAGAAGAGTCAAGGAAAATAATCGAAAAAACGGACGGTGTGTACTCACTTAGTCGAATTCAGGTTGGGAAAATATTAAAGTTTATCTTTGCACAAGAGGCATTGGCGTCGGTAGAGTACCCTTTAAATGATGACGAGGTACTTGTGATTGCGCGTGAAGGGGATGACTTTGTGGCCCGTACTGAGACAGTAGAATACGACTTGGAAGAGCGTTCTGTAAGAATTCCGATAACTTCCATTTTCTATTTAGACGCACTTAATCTAGATATGAGTGATCGCACTATCATGAATCTTGTGGAAGTATATAGCTGGGATATAGACTTTACAGCAGATATTTCAACCGGAGATTGGATTGATGTTACATATGAACAGCGCTATAATAATGGAGAATACGTGGGCGATGGAAAAGTTCTAGCTGCTCGAGCAAATATTGCTGGTCAAGATTTTTGGGCAATTCGCTACACTGCGAATGATACCGATGCATTTTATGACCAGGATGGAGCTGAGCTTGCAAAATCATTCCTCCGCACACCACTAGCGTTTGGCTACATTAGCTCTGGATATACCCAGAGCCGAGTAAATCCTGTAACTCGAGTAGTACAACCCCACCGTGCACTTGATTATGCTGCTCCAGCAGGTACACCAATTTATGCAACAGCAAATGGAACAATTTCTCTAGCAGGTTGGAAAGATGATGCTTACGGAACAACAGTGGAGATACAACATACTAATGGATACAAAAGTCAGTACGCACACATGTCAAAAGTGGCAGCTGGATTGAAAAAAGGTTCATCAGTATCACAAGGTGACACAGTCGGATATGTTGGTTCAAGCGGTGTTTCGACTGGTCCGCACCTACAATACGCGTTGTTTCAAGATGGCACACCAGTCAATCCTCTAAGTGACGACTTGCCCATTGGAGAATCATTAAGTGGTGAAGCGCTGAATGATTTCTCAAGTGTACGAGACACACGAATGGAAGTTCTTAAAATATTAACCGAATAAACTATGTTAAAAGATACAGTTGAATCAATTGAAGAAGCACATGGTGCTTGTGATCATTGTCATGAGTCAGAAACTGACATAACTGGATTGTTGAGTATGTTTAGTGCTAGCAACGCTCTGAAAGCCATGACACCGATTTCTGGTATGTTGTTAGCCCTCGGCTTCTTAACCTCATTCTCATTACCTCAAGAAGAGTGGAGTACTCTTTTCTACACTCTCTCGATTCTCGCTGGTTCAGTTTTTGTCTTGCAAAGTGCTATCAAGGGTTTGGTGAAACAAAGATTTCTCAACATGAGCTTCTTAGTGGTAATTGCCTCACTTGGTGCAATATACATTGGTCAGTATGGTGAGGCGGCTGCAGTAGTTTTCCTCTTTTCATTAGCTGAATGGTTTGAGAGCTTTGGGGTTGAACGTTCACGTAAAGCAGTAGCAGCCCTCATTAAAAAATCTCCGAAGGTTGCCCAGTTAAAAACTGGTGAGATTATGCCGGTTGAAGAAGTAGAGATTGGTATGACTGTAGTAGTAAAGCCTGGTGAGTTGATACCAATGGACGGTGTGGTTGTAGCGGGTGGTTCTTCAGTTGATGAGGCGGCGATTACTGGTGAATCCACACCGGCTGATAAAATCGTCAAAAGTAACGTGTTTGCTGGCACACTGAATATACAAGGCTACCTCGAAATACAGGTAGAAAAAAAGAGTAGTGATTCTACGTTTGCCCGGATAATTACGCTTATAGAAGAAGCCCAAGCCTCACGTGCTCCAACGCAAACATTTATTGATAATTTTGCCCGCTACTATACGCCGCTAGTTGTTGTAGTATCACTTCTAACTGTAGTAATTCCTGTTGTAATACTAGGACAACCATTTGATGAGTGGTTGTATCGAGCTATCACACTCTTGGTGATTGCTTGCCCGTGTGCACTGGTAATTGCAACACCTGTTGCCATTGCGTCTGCTATTGGTGGTGCATCACGTCACGGTATTTTGATTAAAGGTGGGGTGTATCTTGAAAAATTGTCCAAAGTGAAAGCGGTCGCTTTTGATAAAACTCGCACTCTGACATATGGAAGACATACTGTTACAGAAGTATTAACGTTTGGTTCGCACACCAAAGATGAAGTAATTGCCGACGCGGCTGGTTTAGAAGCTTTTTCTTCTCATCCGTTAGCAGAAGTAATTACTCAGTATGCAAAAGACCGAAACATTACTCCTCATAGTATGGAGTCGTTTGAAAACGTTGCTGGAAAAGGAGGGAAAGCCCACTGTTTAGTTTGTAATGCAAAAAGTTATATTGGGAATACCAAGCTAATGAAAGAACACGCGATAGAAGACAAATCGTTTTTAGCAGAAATTGAACGTTTAGAGAAGTTAGGTCAGACGGTAGTGATGGTGGCTGAAGAATCAGAACTAATGGGTGCAATTGCAATAGCGGATACAGTACGTGAAGAGTCCTCGTCTGTTGTTACAGAACTGAAGAAAGTTGGAGTAGAGAGTGTAATGCTTACCGGTGACAATAACCTCAATGCGTCTTATGTAGCACAATTAGTTGGTATAGATGATATTCGGTCTGAACTACTCCCTGAAGATAAAGTGAAAGCAGTGAAAGACTTACAGACAAAGTATGGTTCAGTAGCGATGGTTGGAGATGGGGTCAACGACGCGCCATCTTTAGTGACCTCAAATGTTGGCTTTGCCATTGGAGCTGGTGGCACTGATGCGGCGATTGAATCCTCAGATATCACTCTTTTATCTGGTGACCTAACTGCTATTCCACGTTCAATTCGCTTAGCTAAAGCCACCATGAAGACCATTCATTTCAATGTGGCTCTAGCTATAGGAGTCAAGGTTATCTTTTTGATTCTAGTACCGTTTGGTTTAACAAATCTTGTCTTTGCCATCGCAGCAGATTCAGGTATGGCGATTGTCGTTATTCTTAATAGCTTAAGGCTATTTAATAAGTAACGAGTCACAAAATGGTCAATAAAATTTTCAAAAAAACCACCCTTATTGAGTGGGGTTTATGTTTTTGAGTAAGTGCTCTACATCGCGTCAATAGCTGATTTAAGTTTATTTTCAACCTCCTCTGCAATACCTCCTATTGCGTCGTTTTCAACCGCACTCATTGCTGCGCTCGGAAGCATCGCTGATACGTGCACTTCTTCTCCTGTTTGATAGACAATCACATTGCATGGCAATAGAAGCCCAATCTCCTTTTCTGCCTCTAGTGCTTTGTGTGCAAATGTCGGATTGCATGCACCGAGAATAGTGTAATTCTCATAGTCCAGGTCAAGCTTTTTCTTCATGGTTGCTTTGACATCAATGGTGGTTAGTACGCCAAACCCTTCAATGCTGAGAGTTTCTGTTACTTTTGTAACCGCTTCCTCAAAAGGAAGACTGACAACTTTACTATATCCGTATTTCATATTGTCGAACTTTAATTATAGGTGTGGGGTATGACGCAAACAATTTGACAAAAAATACCTCCCTAGGGGTATTATACCAATTATTGATATAATTGGCTTGGTGCTTATAGCAGTTGGTACTGTGGATGTGATTGCGTGTCTTGTTTCTATACCATGCATGCAAGTGTATGAGGAACGTTTAACTCTAAAATATCCAATGTCGTTGAGGAAATTCCTGAGAAGTGACAAATGAAAAATAGTGTGTCACACAGGCTTCTTTAACACACTGAGTATAATACCGCACGCAAACAGCGTTAGGATAAGCGATGTCCCTCCTTGGCTTATAAAGGGCAAGGGCACGCCGGTAATTGGCATGAGTCCAAGCATTGACCCCATATTAATAAAAGCTTGTAAAGTGATTGTAAGCACGATACCTGATACTAATAATACTCCAAACATATCTTTAGCCTGAGCTGCAATTTTTAATCCTGCTAGTGTCCAAAAAACAAACAATAAGACAATGCTAGTAGATCCCACGAATCCTAGTTCTTCAGCTTGAACAGCGAATATCGAATCCCCAAGAGGCTCAGGAAGATATTCAAACTTTTGTATACTCTGACCTAAACCTCTCCCGAAGAGACCCCCAGACCCAATCGCAATAAGTGATTGATTTAGTTGATACCCACTACCTTGTAAATCTGCGGTTGGATTGATAAAGCTGGTGAATCTGTCTAAAACATAAGGGCGAGTGTACAACAAGAACACGAGACCTAGAATTAAAATAAGACCAATTAGAGCAAAATGTTTTATTTTACCACCAGCTATAAAAAACATCGCCAGCAACGTTAGTATGATTACTACATCTGTATCACGCTGTAATAAGAGCAATCCTTCTGTGACAACAATCAGAACGCACAGAGGTAAAAAACCGTATTCAAAAGTCTTAACACGGTTCTTGACTCCAGCAAGCCAAGCAGCAAAGAAGATTACTGCTCCTAACCTCAAAAAATCAGAAGGTTGCAGTGTGACCGGACCTAATTCTATCCATCTTGTTGCTCCTCCGTGCTGAAAACCGAGGTCAGGAATAAATACAAGTAAATTGAGAAGGATAGCACCAAAAAATATATACAGGGAGTACTTTTCAAATATTTTATAATCAAGTGTCCGAGCAAGTAAGAGAGCAGTAATACCTATCCCACCACCTCCTAAAATCTGCTTAAGTATAATAAATGAAAAGGACGTGTCCAGTTGAGCTAATAAACCCAAGGATGCCGAAAGGAAAATGACGAAGCCTACAAAAAGCAACAACACGGTGAGTACCAGGAAGTTTCTATTTAAGTTGGTATACTGCATCTTCGTTGTCATTAAGAATTTTTACTGATGCTTGTTGATAAGAAAATCGTATGTTATTATAATATAAACACATAACTATATGATTATATCATCTGTGAACAAAAAACAATTACAATTTGAGTCTAAGCTGTTTAAAGGGTTTGCAGACCAATCCCGTCTCTTGATTTTAGAAATTCTTCTAGATGAGCCTAAGACTGTGTCTAATATCGTCAAGGCTACAAAGCTTTCACAACCGAACGTGTCAGCACACTTGGCTTGTCTTTTGGAGTGCGGACTTGTTAGGAGAGAGAAAAAAGGACGTGAAGTACTATATAGAATTTCTATGGACGAAATCGGTGACATCATCCATATTGCCCGAAAAATCTTACGTGGCCATTCAAAAGAAATACATAATTGCACTCGGTACTAAATATGCAAAAAATCTTTTCCTTACTCAAAAATCCTCGAGTAGCCACGGCCGCAATCGCTTGGTTTGTAGTCATTGTAACTTTGATTCTTAAATGGAATCACATTGAAATACCATTCCTCACTGCGATATACATAGCCGGTATTGCAATCGGTGGCTATTTATTTGTAATAGAAGGAGTCGAAAAACTCCTAAAAAAGAATGTCAGTATTGATCTTTTGATGTCTATCGGCATAATCGGCGCTGCTATTCTCGGACAATGGCAGGAAGCGTTGTTGCTAACTGCGCTCTATGCCACATCTGAAGCCATTGAAAGCTACACGAAAGACAAGACGAGAACCGCGATTAGGGCACTCATGGATTTGGCTCCCAAAAAAGCTCTCGTGAAAAGAAATGGCAGAGAAGAAATCATCCCGGCGGAAAGCTTGAAGATCGGCGACATTTTTATTGTTAAGCCCGGCGACGCTATGGCTACCGACGGTGTTATTCATACGGGCAGTGCATCCATTAATCAAGCTTCAGTCACCGGTGAGTCTATTCCGGTTTTTAAACAAAAAGGAGATCAAGTATTTACAGGAACAATCAACGAAGACGGAATTTTGGAGATTGAGGTTACCAAGGACTATCAAGAAAATACTCTTTCCAAGATTATTCATCTTGTGGAAAGTGCTCAGAAAGAAAAAGGTAAGAAACAACAAATCGTGGAAAAATTCGGCAATATCTACTCACCGTTTGTGCTCATTGTTGCGATAGGTATTGCGGTAATCCCGATGTTCTTTGGCCTGTCTTTTTCTGTCTGGTTTTACAATGCAATTATTTTCATTATTGGAGCCGAACCGGCAGTTTTGGCTATTTCTGTACCGTTGGCGTTTGCTGCTGCAATAGGCGTTGCGGGCAAACATGGCGTTCTTATCAAAGGTGGTATATATCTGGAAGAACTAGCTGTGGCCAAAGTCATTGCGTTTGACAAGACCGGAACGCTAACCCAAGGCAAGCCGGTGCTCATGGATATTATTCCTCTGGAAGATGTAACCCACGGCAAACTCATGCAAGTTGCCACTAGTCTTGCTGCCAACTCCAACCACCCACTAAGTCGTGCTATTCAAGATCATGCAAAAACGGAAGGCACGCAAACTTCACCTGTTGTCAATTTTCAAAGTGTTACCGGGTCAGGAGTAAAAGGAAGTATTGAAGGAGTGGAGTTTATGATGGGTAGTCCAAAATTTTTCGAGAAGCTGGGGCACGATGTGTCAAAGGTCGAACAATTAAAAAAGCTCTCCGAAGAAGGTAGGACTGTGATATTTGTTGGCACAAAAAACAAACTCTATGGGATGTTAGCTATTCTGGATACCCCTCGTGCAGAAGCCAAAGAAATGCTAGATGACTTATCCGAACTCGGTGTAAAAAGCGTCATGCTCACCGGTGACAACACCCTTGTTGCACAAAGTATTGGTCGTGAACTTGGTGTTTCTGAAGTACTGTCAGAATTAAAACCAGCCGATAAAGTCGAGGAAATCATTGGACTTAGAAATAAATACGGACATGTGGGGATGGTCGGCGATGGAGTCAATGATGCTCCAGCACTGGCTGAAAGCTCAGTTGGTATGGCTATGGGTACAGCAGGGACAGATGCGGCGCTAGAGGCTGCAAACGTGGCGCTCTTGGGAGATGATCTGTCTAAAATACCGTATACCATCAGGTTAGCTAAGGCTACCAGAACCATTGTTATGCAGAATCTAGTTTTCTCGGTTGGATTGCTCTCTGTCACCATTGTATTGGCCGTCTTCAACCTCACTTCCATGAGCACATTGCTTCTTGTTCATGAGGGAGGTGAAGTCATTGTCATTCTCAATGCTCTTCGACTTCTTAGAACTTAAAGGTCGAATAAATTAAGGGATTAATTGTTAAAAATATACAATATATGATGGGAAATTATTATGGAGACATATTTGGATGCGGAAGTGGAGGAGGACTGATGATGATTCTTTTTTGGGTAGGCATCGTTTTTTTCATAGTCTGGCTTGTGAGAGAAGTGATTGGCAAAAAAGATTATAAGGAAACACGCGGTCCAGAATCCACGCTCGACATTCTCAAGGAACGATACGCAAAGGGTGAAATTGACAAGAAGGAATTTGAGGAGAAAAAGAAAGATTTAAGTTAGATTTCTGTAAAACGCATTTGCGTAATATAAATTTTATTTCAAAATCTTTTAAAAAATAAAGCCGAGTAAATTACAGCCACAACGTGATGCAGATTAAAAATAGTTACAAATAATAAATTATGGAAACAGAACAACAGCCAGTTCAAACGAAAAAGGAAAAGAAAGAGATAAAACGCCAAGCGCGAGAAGACGAACGTGTACGCCAAGTACGAACGAGACAAACTAAAAAATATCTCACCAGAGGTTTGGTACTTGGTATCATTGTACTGAGTATCGTTGGGGTCTCTAAGATGATGCAACAGTCAGCCGTTCCTCCTTCTATCGTTTCGACAGAAGTTTTACAAGTACAAGTTGATGATTGGACAAAAGGTACTGCTGATTCATCTGTGAAACTCATTGAGTATCTTGATTTTGAGTGTGAAGCGTGTGGAGCATATTTTCCGCTAGTAAAGAGACTCTCGGAAGAATATGGTGACCGTGTCACCTTTGTGTCTCGATACTTTCCACTACCGAGTCATAAAAACAGCATGACCTCGGCACTTGCAGTTGAAGCGGCCGGGAAGCAAGGGAAATACTGGGAAATGCACGACCTTTTGTTTGCCGAACAGCAAAACTGGGGTGAACTCGCAGCACCCGACCCAACTATCTTTGAGCGATACGCAGAGCAATTAGGATTAAATATGGAACGCTACAAGCAAGATGTGGGTTCACAGGAGGTGAAGGACCGTGTCATTCGAGATCGAGACGCGGGAAATCAACTTGGTGTAAATTCAACTCCAAGCTTTTTCCTCAACGGTGAAAAGATACAAAATCCAAGAGGCTATGAAGCATTCGTAACACTCTTAGAGGATGCGTTGCAGCAATAGATTAAAATCAAAATATGAGTATTTTTAACAGTCATCGTAAGACAGAACAATCAGTATCCTTAGGTAGAGAAGATTTTGGATTCCTGTCTGATGAGGATATCTATTTAGATTCTGCATGTCAGACACTTCGTCCTCAGCCAGTACTTGATGCCATACTTTCGTATTTTCAGGAATACAATGCCTGTGGGGGGCGAGTAAAGTATGAATGGGGCAAGCGAGTGGACGAGGAAGTAGAGAGGACAAGGGAGTTGGTACTAAAGCACATTGGCAAATCACCAAAAGAGTACCAGGTTGCGTTTACTCTCAACACAACGTATGGACTCAATCTGCTACTACACCAGCTCCCAGAAGCGACCTACAAACAGATAATCACCTCAGAGATTGAACACAACTCAGTTTTTCTGCCCACCATTACGACTGCAAAAAGATTGAGTATACCGCGGACAATCCTTCAGAGAGAGGAGGATGGGTCGTTGCAATATACAAAGGATGATGTGTCGGGAGCGATCGTAGTCGTAAATGCCACCTCAAATATTGATGGTCGTACTTTGCAGAATGCTAAAGTTCTTGCAGACGACATTCATAATGCGAGCGGCATTCTTATCCTAGACGGCGCGCAGAGTCTGGTGCATGATTCTTCGCTTCTGGGATCAGTTGACTTTGATGCGCTTTGTTTTTCCAGTCACAAAACCTACGGGCCTAGTCTTGGGGTTGTAGTAGTAAAAAAACAGCTTTTGGATTCACTCGAACTTTCGTTTGTCGGGGGCGGTATGGTAGAGAAACTTGATGAGAACAGTTTTTCTTTACCTAAAGACGATCCGGCGTGTTCCCTCGAACCTGGCTTGCAGGATTTTGCCGGTATTATCGGCCTGGGGGCAGCACTTGATTGGCTCGCAACGTACCGACCAGAAGGGTTGACTCAGAAGGAACATCAACAAAAACTTGCACACATGATGTTTGAGGGGCTTTCTCGATTACCCAATATACATATCTTGAATCGTGAGCCAAGTACTACATTGAGTTTTTACTCAGACGATGTTGACGCGCACCGCCTCGCCATCTTCCTCTCGAAGCAGAACATCATGGCGAGAAGCGGATATTTTTGTTGCCACTACTATCTTCAAAACGTCAAAAAATATCCACCACTGCTACGGCTTTCTTTGGGGCTGCATAACACAGAAAGAGATGTAAAGACCGTACTCTCAGTTATTGAGAAAATTATAATAAATATCAAATAATATGTTTTGCATTGCCGCGTTTATAGTGTTTGTTGTTCTGGGGATTTTTTCTGTACGCTATCGTTCGCTTGCGAAAAAGGCCTGGTACTGCGTTGGAAGAAAACTCACATTTAGGCCTTGTGAGATTGGATTTAAAGAAGAAGCGAAAGATGCACTGATTGGGAGATTTATTTTGACACAACCCCGATTTGCCAGATTCTTAGACCGATGGATTGAGGTGTTTGCGACAATCTTTGTTGTGCTGAGTGTCTGGAGTTTGCTACTTGTCTTACAGAGTGGTCTGAATCTGTTTGTGTATGACACCTGCAGTCCTAAGAATGTAGAATCGTGTTCTTTGGGTGGTGAGTCATGCGGAGTGTCCACCGGTCAGCAAACGTTTGTAGAAGCAGTAAAAAATCTTGAGGTACTCAACTGGACAAAAGAGGAGGTACTTTTGTTTGCAGACACCATCTCTCGCATTCCTGACCGCTTTAAAACATGGGACCCAGAAGTATATCTTGACGAAACAGCAACCTACTACAAACCGTACGATTCGCAAAAAATGACCGCCCTTGAGATTATTGATCCGGGCTGCAAGTTTTGTGGAAAGTTATTCAAAAACATAAAAGCTGCTGGTTTTGAAGATCTCTACAATGTCACGTACATCCCCTATGCAATACCAGACCCCACTACGCCGAGTGGTTATAAATTCCCAAATTCAAAGCTAGTCATATCGTACCTTGAGGCAATAAAGATACACCCGCTTGATTCGGATATACCAGCAGACTGGCAGATACTCGAACGACTCTTTGAGAGTAAAACTCAAGACGGAGCTTCGTATCAGGAAAACTTTAATCTTCTGTATTCTAGCAAAGAAGCTGAATCAGTCTTACTTCTGTGGCTTGAGGATATGGGATATGATGAATCGCAGATTGAAAAAATACAGGAGTTTGCCCAATCACCACAGGTTCAAAATATAATCAAAAAGCAGAATGAGATTGTCGAGGATCAAATACGGACAATTAAAATTCCAACCATTATGTTTGACGGACGGCGGTATGACCGTGTCATAGGAGTAGAAAAATTGAAATGAATTGTAACGAATGTATGAGGTCAACAACCCCGTGGCTTGCCGCGGGGTGGTTGATTAGCGTTGGTTTTTGTTGCACTTGCTTCAGATTATCAATGGCTGCGGACTCTTGTATTGGGTGCAGTATCGTCACCTCTTATTTTTATCGTCAGTAGAATTGCCTCTTTGTTATTTGAGACTCCACGGCCATTTTTTGAACACGATTTTGTGCCATTGGTGGCTCACGCGGCTGACAATGGATTCCCTTCAGATCACGTGTTGTTGGTATTTGCTATCGCCGGTGTTGCATTCACTTTTAACAGATCCGTTGGAATAATTTTGTTTATTATGGCGGCTTTGGTTGGAGTTGGAAGGGTGCTGGTTGGGGTATATCACGTTGTTGATTTGCTGGGCAGTTTCGTGATTACAGTACCCATTGTTAGTTTGTGCTATCTAACTTTACGCAAGTCTCTTACTCAAATCTATAAATACTAAGTTTTTTATGGGGCGTTTTTCTATCCGAAGAAGAAACTTCCAAGTAGCCACAAGTTTAGTCCAGCAATTATAATACCGATAATCCACGCGATAATGTTAAGGGTGGTTGAATTCGCAAACTCACCCATTATTTTTTTGCTACTGGTAAACATAAGGAGAGGGAAGACTGCGAACGAAAGCTGAAGACTGAGGACTACCTGACTGAATATCAAGAGTTCCGTTGCTGCATTAGCACCATAGAGGCCGATGAAAACGACGGCTGGAACAATCGCTAGTAAGCGAGTGATAATTCTTCGCATCCAGGGCTTGATTCGAAGATTTATAAATCCTTCCATAATTATCTGACCAGCAAGCGTACCGGTGATAGTTGCATTTTGTCCGGCCGCAAGAAGAGCAATGGCAAATAAAGTACTCGCAACACTTACACCAACTAACGGTGAGAGTAACTTATAGGCGTCTTCAATGGCAGCAACTTCGTTGAGGCCGTTAACGAAAAACACAGCGGCGGCAAGGATCAGAATTGATGCGTTAACGAATAAAGCAATAGTAAGGGCAATAGTTGAATCAAATGTAGCAAACTTAATTGCTTCTTTTTTACCTTCTCTAGTTTCAGCGTATCTTCTTGTTTGTATAATTGATGAGTGTAAATAAAGATTGTGAGGCATTACCGTAGCACCAATGATACCAATTGCTAGGTAGAGCATTTCAGGATTGAAAATCAACTGAGTGGTAGGAATAAAGCCTGCTAGTAGCGGAGCGATAGCCGGAGCTGAGACGAAAAGTTGGAAAGCAAAAATGCCAGCAATGGTTGCCATCAAAGTTATGATAAGTGCTTCGAGATAGCGGAAGCCTTTATTTTGTAGGAGTAGAATCACCAAAACATCTACTGCCGTAATAATTACTCCGATTATAATCGGTATATTAAACAGAAGGTAGAGAGCAATTGCCGAACCGATTACTTCGGCTAAGTCAGTGGCAATAATCATTATCTCAGCCATAATCCAAAGAAAAATAGCTACTGGCTTTGAAAATCGGTCCTTACACATCTGGGCGAGATCTCTTCCTGTTGCGATACCAAGCTTGAGCGCAAGGTGCTGTAGAATCATGGCGAATATACTGGACATCAGCACCACTGAAAGTAGCGTGTAGCCGAATTTTGAACCACCGGCAATGCTAGTCGCCCAGTTTCCTGGGTCCATGTAACCCACCGCAACCAAAAAGCCCGGACCTGAAAAAAGCAATAATTTTTTAAAAAATGAAAGATTGGGTGGAATTGGGATTGAACGATGTACTTCAGGTAGGCTAGGTGTCTTTTCATCTTCCCCTGCTTCTTGTGAGGCGCCCTTCCAACCAAGAGCTTTAAATAAATTTGTATGCGTCATAGGTATAATAAATCGCTTTTTGCGATAGGTTTTTAATAATGTTTTGTATAGTTTTAATCTTTAAACTTTGGAATAGGAGATCCATGAGGGTCATTCACTGGATTGTGTAAAAATTTTGCCA
>Ga0172380_10004886_pt1 | contig 16792 bp, 13 predicted proteins | sample Leawe162metaG_FD_119747 | JGI IMG/M metagenome (GOLD analysis project Ga0172380, IMG submission 119747) | Leachate microbial communities from a municipal landfill in Southern Ontario, Canada - Leachate well 162 metaG | ecosystem: Engineered > Solid waste > Landfill > Unclassified | place...
TATCGAAGCTGTGATGTTCCCGAAACAGTGGAGCAAATACAAGCCAATTCTGAATATAGGAGCTCTTTACTTTATCAGGGGACAGGTGAGACAGGACAGGGGACTTTCCATACTTGCCGATGAAGTATACCCCGAAGAAGATTTTCAGCTGTTCCTCACGCCACATGTTACAATTACTGTTGAAGCGGATGGATTGGGAGAGGTTTTTTATGGAGATCTCTGCAAACTGCTTCGCAAACATCCGGGAAAGTATGAAGTACTGCTTAAATTAGTTAATTCTGAACAGACAGTTGTCTCCTTGCTCAAGTCGATCAAGGTAGACCTTAACGAGAAACTGTGTGCGGATATCATAGATCAATCAAAGGGCAGGGCATATTGTTCCTGACGAACAAAAGCAGACGAGAGGAGAGGTATTCATGCCTCAGAGCGAGAGCGAAGGACGCCTTACCGGCGGAGATTATATCGCGGTGAAAGCGCTTGAGAACGGAGTTACAGTCATAGGTGTAACGAGAGGTGCCGAGAACAGGTTTCTGCACACTGAGAAGCTTGACGAAGGGGAAGTATGGATCGCCCAGTTTACAGAACACATATCGGCAATGAAAATTAGAGGCTCTGCCACTATATTGACAAAACACGGTGAGATCAAGAGCGGAAAGTAAAAGGTGTATTCACCTATTATGAAAAGATTAGAGAGAAAAGTTAAAATAATTTGCACAATGGGTCCGGCGTGCTGGGAGGAGGAAATCATCACTCAGCTTGTGAACTCAGGGATGAATGTTGCTCGTCTTAACTTCAGCCACGGAGATTATGCATCGCATACAAGGACAATTGACAATGTCCGCAAAGTCGAAGCCAAACTTCGCAGGCCTGTCGCGACACTGCTCGACACAAAGGGCCCTGAGATCAGGACCGGCATGCTGCCAAATCATGAAAAGGTCTGGCTTGAATCGGGGAAAGAATTCTATCTTTTCTTTGAGCACGTTGTGGGGAACGCAGATGGAGTATATGTAGATTATCCTGATCTTTATAAGGAGGTCTCTGTTGGTCAGGAAATATTTATAGACGATGGTTCTATTCTTCTGTCAGTCGAAGCCCTTGACCCCGCAGCGATCAAATGCCGTGTCCTGGTAGGCGGAGAACTTGGTGAAAAGAAGGGCGTCAACGTGCCGGGAGCGAACCTTTCAGTCCCGACGCTTACAGATAAGGATATAAGCGACATCAGATGGGGTGTTGAGCACAAAGTTGACTATATAGCTGTTTCTTTCGTCAGAGGAAAGGAAGATATCATTGGCGTAAGAAAAGTTTTGGAGGAAAATTCGGGCGAATCAAAGATAATCGCAAAGATAGAAACAAGACACTCGGTCGAAAATATAGATGAAATACTTGCTGTCGTTGACGGAATAATGGTCGCTAGGGGTGATCTTGGTGTAGAAATGCCCACCGAGGATGTCCCGATGGTACAGAAAGAGATAATCGAAAAATGCCGCTCACAGGGAAAGCCGGCTATAGTCGCAACTCAGATGCTTGATTCAATGATCCGTAATCCAAAGCCAACGCGGGCAGAGGCAAGCGATGTCGCCAATGCTGTAATAGACGGTGCAGATGCAGTTATGCTTTCAGGTGAAACAGCAAGCGGCAAATATCCTGTTGAATCAGTAAAGATAATGAATAAAATATTGATGAGGACAGAAGAAAACCTCAGGGAATGGCAAAGGACACCAAAGATCTTTTTCAACTGCGGAGAGATAGCGGATGCTGTAAGCCGTGCTGCACGGGATATTTCCGAAACAGTATGTGCTGCTGCTATCCTTTCATTAACGAGGAGCGGGTCAACAGCAAGAATGGTGAGCAAATACAGACCTGACTGTCCGGTCATTGCTCTGACACCGTCATTTTCAACATGGCGTGAACTGGCGCTTGTCTGGGGAGTATATCCACTGGTTTGTCCATTCACTACAGATGTAGAAGAATCTGTTTCAAATTCTCTTTCCTTAGTCCAGGAAGAAGGGCTTATTAAAGGCGGAGATAACGTAGTGTTCACATCTGGGATCCCACTTGGAGTTCCGGGCAGTACTAACCTAGTTCAGGTCTATACTGTTGGAGAAATAATTGGTAAAGGACTTTCGCTTATAAAAAGAAAAGTCAGAGGGGTCGTTTGCAAGGCAGAGAGCTGCGAGGAAGCAAATGAGAAGGTAACACCTGGTTCGATCCTGGTCGTAAGAAAAACTGACAGGGGGTTTATCCCCTCCATGGAAAGGGCTGCAGGCGTCGTCAGTGAAGAGGACGGTTTTTCCTGTCATACTGCAGTTGCCTCTTTAGATATGGGACTTCCGGGAATTGTTGGAGTTTCCGGGATATTTGATGCGGTCGAGGACGGTATGTTAATTACTCTTGACGGAATACGCGGTGTTGTTTATCTGGGGCGGAGCCAGTAGTGGCTCTTATAGGAGCTCACATATCAACTGCGGGAGGCCTTCACAAAGCATATCAGAGAGCTGACGCAGTTGGCTGTGAGTCAATGCAGATATTCACGAGGAACCAGCGTCAATGGCTAAACAAGCCGCTCTCATTTCAGGAGATCGAGGATTTTTATATAGCATCTAGAGATAGCTCAGTTAAAAAAGTGGTGTCTCATGCTTCTTACCTGATAAACCTTGCAGGTACAGACGATACACGAGAAAAAAGTGAAGAAGCGCTGATCAGTGAGCTGGAAAGGTGTAATAACTTAAGTATCGGCGATGTTGTCCTCCATCCCGGATTTGCGGTCAATGGTACCCGGGAAGAGGCTTTGAAGCAGGTATCTGCATCTCTCCGGAAAGTGCTCGATCTTACCTGTGAGATGAAAGTACGGATATTGCTTGAGACCATGGCCGGACAGGGTTCAGTGCTTGGCGGTGACGTGGCTCAGTTTTCCGGCCTTCTTGATCTTTTGGAGGATGATCCCAGGATAGGTTTTTGTGTGGATATTTGCCACGTTTTTGCAGCAGGTTATGAGATAAGGACTTACGAATCATATAACAGGCTGGTAGGAATACTCGAAAAGAATGTTGGCCTGGAAAGGATACATTGTTGGCATCTTAGTGACAGCAAGATGGAAAAAGGAAGCAAAAAAGACAGGCACCAGCACCTGGGAGAAGGAACTATAGGGCTTGCCCCCTTTTCAATGCTGGTAAACGATAAAAAATTCGAAGATGTCCCGGCAGTACTTGAAACGCCCAAAGAGGGAATGGGTGATGAGGGTAATCTTGCGCTGCTCAGAAAACTAAGGGGGGAGTAGCAGCAGGCGTGAAGCTGCCGGAAGACCACCGGCGTGAAGCGGCGATTTTATCGCCGTGAAGCAATGGTGAAGCGGTTGTAAAGACTGCGACCCAAAGCAGCCGCAATGAATTGGATCCGTCCTTAACAATTGCTTTACCACGGCTTCACGCAACACGTTTCACGTTGCAGCTTCACGCCAGACGTTCCACCTGGCAGCCCTTAACAACTGCTTCACCATTGCTTCACGCGACTGATTTCTGTCGCAGTTTCACGCCAGACGTTACACCTGGCAGCTTCACGCGGCATATTTTACGCCGCAGCTTTTAAAAGGAGGTGGTACCATTGCCGTTTTTTGATTTGCGCTGGCAGGATATCCCTGACATTTTTATTGTTGCCTTTATTATATACAGAGTTCTTTTGCTCCTGGTCGGAACTCGTGCCATGCAGCTCATACGAGGTGTAATGATCATAGGACTGATCGGCGCTTTAGCTAACATCCTTGAACTGAGAAGCCTTTCCTGGATGATTGGAAAACTTTTGAGTGCTTTCATTATTGTAATCCCCATCCTGTTCCAGCCTGAACTGAGGCACATGCTTGAAGAACTTGGCAAGGGGCACCTGTGGAAAGTTGACAACAACGAAGAGATGGTAGACATAAAAGCCGATAACCTCACCAAGGCTATGCTTTACTGCAAATCTCAGAGGATAGGAGCTCTTTGTGTACTTCAGAGAAACACAAGCCTTAAAGAGGTATGGAGGACAGCTGTTTCTCTCAAGGCAGACATAACAGAGGAATTGATGGTATCGATCTTCTGGCCTGGCACTCCCCTTCATGACGGTGCGGTAGTCATAGACCAGAATAATATCATAGCAGCTGGATGTTATTTGCCGCTCACAGAAAAGACTGACATTTCAAGATGGTACGGAACCAGGCACAGAGCTGCCCTCGGTGTTACAGAGATGTCTGATGCTCTTGCTATAGCTGTTTCTGAAGAACGAGGAGAAATCACAGTTGCAGTTGGCGGCCGGCTCTCAAAACCATTGAGCGAGGTCCAGCTCAGAAGTATATGCGGCCATTATTTCAGCTATGAAGGCAGAGGTTCCAACTTCATGGACAGGCTGAGAGAAGAGATCGTTCAGCAGTGGCCGGGGAGTGTTCCAAATGAAGAATAATAACAATAGCAGCAGCGGCAGCTCAAAGGACGTTCCGAGAATGCAGGATATAGCTAAAAGATATATTGAAAGGCTGAATCGCTGGATCAATATACGTGGAACGGGAAGACTTAGGTCTAACCTTGGTCTTTTTGCCGTTTCTCTAGTAATTTCACTTATGTTGTGGGCTTTTGTCGCATGGGACGGAAATAGCGACGGAACTCGTTCGATGTCTGCTAACATTGAGTATGTGAACCTCCAGAGGGGGTACTCAATGTTCGACAATTCAAGAAAAGTAGAAATTAAGCTGGCAGGAAACCTCAATGCTCTTTCCAGGGTCGAACAGACTGACATTTCGGTCAGGGTAGACCTCCAGGGACTGCAGCCGGGCAAATACAGCCTTCCGATAAGCATCAGCACACCGACCTTCGTAAGGCTAAGAAGCTGGCAGCCCTCAACAGCTGATGTTGAAATATACAGGCATGTAGAGCGTACGGTGAGTATATCTTACAGGGTCGAAGGAAATATACCTGAAGGTATGGTCATATCATCTTCAAAGATCCTTCCCAAGGAAGCTGTGATAAGCGGTCCTGAATCTGATGTTCTTGCCGTTCAGGCTATTGAGACAGTTATTCCAGGCTCTAAGATCAAAGACGGTGAGAGCATGATGCTCCCTGTTACAGTAGCAAATACTTCCGGAAGTGCCGATCGGATCACCATAACCCCGAAGAAGGTCGGAGTGACAGTCACTCTCGAAAACGAGATACTGAGAGAGAGCATACCTGTCGAGGTCTCTGTTGTCGGAACACCTGCCGAAGGATATGAGCTTGACACTGTGAAGGTAATACCAGAGAGCGTAGCGATCAAGGGAAAGAGTACTGCTGTGAAAAAGATGACATCCCTTGTTTTGCCGCCGGTGGATATATCCGGGCTTGATCAGAATCTGAACCTTATGCTTCCGCTCCAGCCTGTTGAAATAACGCCTGAGATAGAGATCAGCGGTCCTGAAAGGGCAAGAGTAGAAATATATATACGAAAAAAAATTGCGGATAAGACATATAACAATGTTGGGGTCATGACTGAGGGGGCTGTACAGGGGAGAGAATGGAAAATTTCTCCGCAGTCTGTAAAGCTGACTATCCAGGGTACAAAGGCAGATGTTGATGCGCTTCAGTCGGGGTCTGTGCCTTGTGATCTTTATGTAGACGTATCCAATATAGTTTCAAAGCAGCTAAATCTGCCGGTACTTGTAAAGAATCTAAGATCTGATTTCAAAGTCCTAAGGATAGAACCTGAACAGGTAACAGTAACAGTAGTGGATTAAAGACATGGCTAAGCAATGGCTAAACGGCAGGACTTGTGTCCTGAGTGAAGCGGCGATCTTATCGCCGTGAAGCGATTGTAAGGACGGGCAAGCTATTGGCAAGCGGTTATTGGGGACAGCGACTATAGTCTTGTCGCGGGAATCGGTGGGGAATCAATTGCAAATCAGTTGGTAGTCAATAGGTAAGACCTAAGCCCAATCTCCGTCATCCCGGCTGACGGGAAGAGAGCCAACGAGTTACAAGTTGCACGAATCGGCTGGTAGTTACACCAGAGGCATACCGGGGAGACAAAAGAGACGAATCTCAGATTCAAGAACGCATTTGTAGTAAGGCTGAAATAAATCTTTTTCTATAAGTTTATCTAACGAGAAACACTGTTTTTATGATCAAGGGCACACGGAGATGCAGAGAATGTGATATGCCGGGATTATGGTGATTTGGGGTTTGGGTATTTTAACCACTGACTCCCCACTGATTCCCGACTGATTTGCAACCGACTCAAGCGGCATGTTCTTGCCGCAGTTCTGCTATTTATTAAGGGGTGGCTTGGGTGGAAAATACTAAAGTAAGACGCATGTTTGGCACAGACGGTGTCAGGGATATCGCAAACAGGGGGATGATGAAACCTGAATCGGCCATGAAACTGGGAAGAGCATTTACGCTTTTTCTTTTAAAAAGGGGCAATTCTAAGCCTAAGATCGTTGTTGGCAGAGACACCCGCTATTCCGGACACATGATCGAATATGCGCTGTGTGCAGGAATAACATCAGCAGGAGGGGATGTTTATACAATAGGCGAGATCCCGACTCCAGGGGTAAGTTATTCCGTCGCGGCTGGCGATTTTGACGGAGGGGCTGTCATAAGTGCTTCCCATAACCCGGCAGAGTATAACGGCATTAAATTTCTTGACGGAGAAGGTTTCAAGCTATCTGACGATGAGGAACTGGAAATAGAATCTCTTTTCGATGTGAAAGAAGAAATAGAGAGGCCGATCCATGGGAGCATAGGCAGGATCACCAACGCCCCCGGCCTAACGGATGATTACCTGAAATTTCTCATTGGAATTATGGATAAGGTTGAAAACAGGGAATATTCGATCGTGATCGATGCTGCCAACGGTGCCGCTTCAGCGCTGGTGGAACCATTGTTCAAGAATTGGAAGGGCAAAGTCTCGATTTTCGCTAACGAACCTGATGGTTTAAATATAAATTTGGGTGTTGGGGTCACAAATATGGGTTTTCTCAGGGAAAAGACTATAAATAAAAAGGCAGACATAGGTATAGCTTACGATGGCGACACAGACAGAGTGCTGATGTGCGACGGAAAGGGCAGGATCATCGATGGTGACATCATGCTCTGGGTGATAGGACGCTGGCTTTCAATGAAGGGGACTCTTGGTTCCGGTGTTGTAGCTACCGTTATGAGCAACATGGTTCTTGAGGATCTGCTCAGGAAAGACGGGATAAAGGTTTTCAGGTGCGGTGTAGGAGACAGATATGTCCTTGACACTATGCGTAAGAAAAAAAGCCGAGTTGGTGGGGAACAGTCCGGTCACCTGATCGCTCTTGACTTTGCAAACACCGGAGATGGATTATGTTCAGGCCTCTTGTTTCTAAGAGCGATCTCTGATCTGGGTGAAGACATATCCACGCTCTCTGACCGATTTGACAGATACCCGCAGGTACTCAGAAATCTCAGGATTGAAAACAAAGATTTAATTTTGGGCAGTTCCAGGCTTAAGAAAGCTGAAAAAATTGCGATGAATGAGCTTAAAGGAAAAGGAAGGATGCTCCTGCGGCCATCAGGCACCGAACCGCTGATAAGAATATTTGTTGAGTCGAGGGACCACGATCTAATGAATGCTACAGCAGACATGCTTGAAAATACTATACTTGAAATAGCATGTACAGGGGGTAATTAAATGACATTCCATCATATCAGAAAGGCCGTCTTCCCGGTTGCCGGACTTGGGACGAGGTTCCTGCCGGTAACAAAGGACATCCCTAAAGAAATGATGCCTCTTATAGACAGGCCACTAATCCATTATGGAGTAGATGAGGCGGTAGCATCGGGATGCGAAGAAATAATTTTCGTTACAGGTACGGGGAAGGAAACCATTTTTCAGTACTTCCAGCATTCTTCTGAGCTTGAGGAACACCTTATGGAAACAGGCAAGGAAGACCTGGCTGAACAATTGAAAAAAATCCCTGAACTTGCCGAATTTTATTACACTCTTCAGGAGAAACCGCTTGGACTTGGTCATGCAGTTCTTTGCGCGGAAGAATTCTGTAAAGATGAATACTTTGGACTTTTGCTGCCTGATGATGTAATGATCGCTGAGCCGACAGTGCTTGCCCAGCTTGAATCAGTTAGAGAAAGATATAGCGGTTCAGTTTTGAGTCTCGAGGAAGTTGATAAAGAAGATACTTCCAGGTATGGGATAGTTGATGCAGAAGAGGTGGAACCGGGAGTTTACAGGGTGAAGGGGCTCGTCGAGAAGCCAGATCCGAATGATGCTCCGTCAAACCTGGCAATAATGGGAAGATATGTACTCTCTCCTTCTATATTCAAGCACCTCAAAAGCATAAAGAGGGGCAGGGGAGGCGAATACCAGCTTACTGACGCTATTGCTTCGATGCTGGAAGAAGAGCCTGTCTATGCGCTTTTGTATAAGGGAAGAAGATTGGACTGCGGTGTAAGGGAGGGCTGGATCAAAGCGACCATTATAAAGGCCCTTCAGGATCATGATCTCAGGAAGATCATCATAGATACTATCGAAAAAGAATTGAATGTGAAGATATGAAAAAGCAGGGCAATTGCCCTGCTTCTATTTTTAGGTTGCAAAATCGTTTTAGAATTCTTTAAAGAGCCGGTTCATCTGTGAACGGGAAATATATTTTGAGGTGTGTCACATCTTTAAGCGCGTAATCATTTCTGCCGGTGACTTCAGGAAGTTTTTCCCACGGGCCCCCGTTTTTTCTTGCCAGGATGAGAGATCTTCTTCCATAGGTCGACCATATGTCCCATAGAAGTTCCCCTTCTGACGGACCGGAGACAAGAACACCTTTGAAAAGAGGGGATGTACCTCCCATCATAGACCTTCCGTCACTTGGACCGATTATCATCCATTGGGTCATGTCCCACGAGCCCTGCATTTCTTTTGATAATAGTGCGTGATCCCAGGGAATTATCTGGAATCCCCCGATCTTGCCCCTTTGCGAGGAACTGAAATCGATCACACCGCAGTGATTTGCCCTAAGCGAGCCGGTTTTTTGGAACAAAGTGCCTTCAAAACGCCCTGTTCCGGCAAGAGGCCTGATCACACGACCTATGATGCGATATCCGTCTTTGCTCCACTCTGTGACCCTTCCACCCGGTCTGTTTTCGATCTCAGCCATGTATCCATGATCCATTGTTTGAACAGTGACGATAAGAGTGTCACCCTTTTGGGGGAGATTATTGACAGATAATTGGGATGGCTTATCTGTTCCTTTTTTTATAACCGAGATCTTTGACCCTACAGGAGGAGCCCAGGCACCAAAAATTCCGGTTCCTGCCTTCGAGGAGATTACCACGGATGCTCCGGGACCCGCGGCAGGGGCGATTGTCTCGCGTGGGATGATACTGAGTGTCCTTCCTTTTTCTTTTTCAACAGAAACGAGCATATGCACAGCGTTGACAGCTGATGCGCATACTTCTCCAGGAGTACCCCATGCACTGGCACTGTAGCTGGGCCATCTTGTCGTCTGCGGCAAAGCGGTTACCTGACCGATAACAGCAGTTGTACCGTCTGTTGAACTTACGGTCACATCTTTGCCTGGTTCCATGGGAATACTTATCTGGTAAAGGGTTGAAGGTGCAGTGTTTGCGTGAGCAGGAGCATAAACTACAGTTGCAGACAGCAAAATTATCGTTACAAAAAGAAGAGTGTTTGTGGTTTTCGATACGATATGCTGCAGAAAGGTGAACTCCTTATTAAATATAAACGGACCTGTTATTTTTGGCTGAAGCAATCTGTGCAAAGACCGTAGAGAAATACTTCCGCGTTGTCTATCTGAGCAATGCTGTTCTGAGCAGTGCTGGCTGACTTGAAGAATCCCTCTTCATCAATTTTGAGGTCAACAAGCTTTCCGCAGTTTCTGCAAAGGAAGTGACCGTGAGTGGATGTTGTCGGATCAAAATATACTCTTTTATCGTCTATGCTGAGTATTTTTATGAGCCCCGCATCCGCAAGAAGCTGAGCTGTGCTGTAAACAGTAGCAACAGACATCGTCGGGTAATCAACAGCGAGTTCTTTGTAGAGCATGTCAGCTGACGGATGATCTGTCCTGCCTTCAAGCTGCTTCAATATCGCGATCCTCTGAGCGGTAATTTTTGCCCCTCGTCCTCTTAAAATGTTTATACCTTCACTTATTGTCCACATATATTTATACCTCCGGTTTAAATAGAATCCGACTTAAGAGTCATTATAAATCATATAAAAATAATTGTATATCTTATGCGGAAAATGCTGAAATATAATGACTATAATATAGAGCCCCTCTACTTGCCTAATTTTCTATATACAGGCTATAATGTCCGTTGCACGTTATGGGGTGTAGCCAAGAGGAAAGGCAGCGGACTTTGGATCCGCCACCGATGGTTCGAATCCATCCACCCCAGCCAGCATTTTTTTGACCGGGTAGGCAATGATAATGCCTTCTCAATGTTTTACTGTGTTTTATATAAAATTTATGTTTTTGATGAAAGGAGCCGGAGTCATGCAGCATGAACAGAGACGATTCTGTGTATTGATATTGGCGGCAGGCAAAGGTACACGTATGCGCAGTAAAACGCCCAAAGTCCTTCACAAAATAATGGAAGAACCGCTTCTTTACTACCCCCTTTCTGAGTTAAAGTTTGCAGGTTTCAATGACATATCTGTAATGGTTGGTTTTTCTGGTGAAACAGTCGAGGAATGGACAAAGAATGAGTTTCCCGAAATAAATGTTCTTTGGCAGAGGGAACAGCTTGGCACAGGACATGCAGCAAAGCTTGCGCAGGACTGGTGGAAGGATTTTGAAAACGTAGTCATTCTCCCTGGGGACACTCCTCTGATTAGGGCTGTGACCCTTCAGAAATTTATTGATACGCACATAGATAAAAATAACAGCTGCAGCTTTCTCAGCTTCGACCTCACTGATCCCACAGGTTACGGCAGGGTGATAAGAGACGGCATGTCAGTAAGGATAGTAGAGCACAAGGACGCGACGCCTGACGAACGGAAATGCCGTGAAGTGAACAGCGGGATGTATGTATTCAATACAGGCGCGCTGTCAGAGGTCATAGACGATCTGAATTGCATGAACAGCCAGAAAGAATATTATCTTCCTGATGCTGTAGCACTTATAGAAAAAAACGGCGGACGGACAGATGCTGTTAAAGCCTCTGATCCTACGGAATTCCTTGGAATTAATGACCCTAACCAGCTGGCTGATGCCGCTGCAGTTATGAAGAAAAGGATACTCGATAAGTGGATGGGAATGGGAGTAAGGTGTAATGATCCGGTTTCTATCTGGATCGGTCCCAGGGTCAGCCTCGGAGAGGACACTGAGATCCAGCCCAACGTCCAGATATGGGGAGAAACATCGATAGGAAGCGCGTGCAGGATAGGAAGTTTTACCGTCCTCCAGGACTCTGTGCTTGAGGATAATGTTGAGATAGTCGGATCAGTAAGGATCAAAAAGAGCAGGGTCGGTGAAAATTCGATAATAGGACCCTTCGTATTTATCCGCGACGGAGCAGAACTTCATCAGAATGTTCACGTCGGAAGATTTGTCGAGATTAAAAAGAGCATTGTGAGGAAGGGTGCAAAGGTTCCTCATTTATCATATGTGGGTGATGCTGATATTGGTGAATATACAAATATTGGAGCAGGTACGATAACCTGTAATTATGACGGAGAAAAAAAGAATTTTACAAAAATTGGCAACAATTGTTTTGTCGGCAGTGATACAATGTTTGTAGCGCCGGTCACTATAGGAAATAATGTCGTTACGGCGGCAGGTTCTGTGATAACAGAGGATATTCCTGAAGGCGCTCTTGGTGTGGCAAGAGCAAGACAGAAAAATATAGAGGGCTGGAGTTCCCGCAGAAAGATCCATAAGGGAGGAAATTGACATGTCTGCAGGTTTAAGGGAAGTCAAAATTTTTTCGGGGAGTGCTCATCAGCAGTTTGCTGAAAGCATATGCATGAATCTCGGTGTTCCCCTTTCAGCGTCTAAACTGTTCAGGTTTTCTGACGGTGAGATAGGCGTTTCGATAGAAGAAAGTGTCAGGGGAGCCGACGTATATGTTGTGCAGCCGACTTGTGAACCTGCCAACGAGCACCTGATGGAGCTTCTTATCATAGTAGATGCTTTGAGAAGAGCATCTGTATATCGTGTAAACCTTGTCATGCCCTATTTTGGCTACGCCAGGCAGGACAGAAAAACACGATCGAGGGAACCTATCACATCGAAATTGATAGCAAACCTTCTTGAAAAGGCAGGAGCAGACAGGGTCATTTCTGCCGACCTTCACGCAGGCCAGATACAGGGATTTTTTGATATCCCCGTTGACCACCTTACAGGCGTTCCGCTTCTTGCTTCTTATTTTCACAGGACACTCAAAAAAGAAGTGGATCAGGGGCTGGTAACAGTAGTCTCGCCTGATATCGGAGGAGTTGTTAGGGCAAGAAAATTTGCTGAACAGATAGGCAACGCAGAACTCGCTATTGTTGACAAAAGACGCTCCCACGAAGTGACGAATGTTTGCGAAGTGATGGAGATAATAGGAAACATAGAAGGAAGGACAGCGATCCTTGTCGACGATATAATTGATACTGCCGGTACTATGGTAAAGGCAGCCGAAGCGCTCCGCGAAAGAGGCGCGAAAGAAATTTATGCCTGCGCGACGCACGGAGTCCTTTCCGGCCCTGCAATAGACAGACTGAAGGCTTCTCTCATCAAGGAGGTCGTTGTAACAGATACGATCCCGCTCAAGGAAGAGAAGAAGTTTGACAGACTGACAGTTCTGCCGATCGCACCTCTCTTTGCAGAAGCGCTGAGAAGGATCCATTCTGAACATTCAGTAAGCATCCTTTTCCGCTAGAAACGACCCACGGTATCTCTGCGGCGGTTTCCGTCGTTGAAAGACATAGAGCAAAAAAAAAATTACCAAGCATATATTATCTGAGGAGGAAACATTCAATGGCAGCAAAAAAACAGCAGCAGAAAATTGAATTTACAATAAGAGAGAAGACGGGAACCGGCGTCTGCAGGAAGATCCGCGCAAAGAACCTTATACCTGTTATCCTTTACGGACCTGAATATAAGCAGGGACTTGCCGGAACTGTATCTGCAAGAGCTATCGCTCCTATCGCGAACAGCGAAGCAAGAGAGACGACAGTTATCGAACTCGGTATGTCTGACGGCAAAGAATGCATGGCCCTAATCAGGGACGTACAGCGCCACCTTCTTACCCAGAACATACGTCACATCGACTTTTATCAGGTACTTAAAGGACACAAGATAAAAGTCGAGATACCGATCAGGGTGATCAACAAGGAACTGGCACCCGGAATAAAAGAGGGCGGACTTCTTAACCAGATCACAAGGTCACTTTCTGTTGAGATCAAGCCTCGCGACATCCCTGAGGATATTGTTGTAGACATTGCCGAACTCATGATCGGAGGAGAGATCTTCATTAAGGATCTCACCCTGCCTGAGGATTGCGATCTTCTGACCGCCGAAGACACGCTGGTACTTCATATTAGTCAGCCAAGAGCAGTTTCTGAGACAGAAGGAGACCTCCTTGAAGAGGGATCAGCAGAGGTTGAAGTAGTGGCGAAAGGCAAGGCTAAAGAAGGGGACGAGGAATAACATCGGAGAAGATTCGACATCGTTATGAAATTAATAGTAGGGCTCGGTAACCCGGGCGTTGAGTATGCCTGGACCAGACATAATGCCGGCTGGCTTATGATAGACACTTTTGTTTCAAGACTTGGGCTTTCAGAGCCCCAGGCAAAATTCAAAGGAGCCTTTTGGGGGCCAATTCTTCATAACGGAGAAAGGATCTCACTCCTTAAACCTTACACTTACATGAACCTCAGCGGTTTATCTGTGGCAGAAGCTGTACGCTATCAGAATATTGAGCCGTCTGAGGTCCTTGTTATTTATGATGACGCCGCCCTTCCATTTGGAAGGGTAAGGATAAGGGAAAAAGGTTCTGCAGGTGGGCAGAAAGGTATGATGTCCATTTTGGGAGCCCTCAAAACTTTGGAGGTTCCAAGGCTTAGGATCGGGGTCGGTGAACCGCAGGGGCCGATCAATATGGCTGATTGGGTACTTGGAAGGATCCCTCCCGGACAGAAAGAACTCTGGTGCAAACTTGAGGATGTTGCATGGGAAGCCTTAAATATTTGGCTGAAATATGATATCCAAAAAGCTATGGGCTCTATTAACGGACTCAAGCTTAATGATCAGGAAAAAGCGTGACCGGAGGTCGCGTTTTTTTATGGAGTTTTGACCAATGCAGGATAAAGAAAAAGAGAGCAGATCAATAAGCAGCCTCTTTGAGCTCGATGAAGAGTTCTGGCTGCGGAATAAATCAGTACATCTGGCATCAAAAGGAGCAATGAGGAGCTGGGTCGTAAGAGGCCCTGATGTCTCATTGCTTGTTTTGCTTCCTGACCAGAGGCAGGTAAGGGATTTCGCCGCTGATTGTGAAATGCTGGGGGTCTTTAATAGAGTCGAAATGCTTCCGGATATGCCGCTGACGGAAGATGAATCAAGGTCAGAAGCACTAAAAGTTCAAAGGGGGGGCATCCTTGAAAACTTCAGGCATGAAGGCGGTGTCATGGCTGCAACTCCCGCATCACTTCTTGCCCCGTTTTCTGTAGGAGGCGAATATTATGAGATCGAACAGGGAACAGAGACTTCAAGGGAAAAACTGCTTGGATGGCTTGCCCAGAAGGGCTATGAAAGAAATGAGCTTGTATGGTCGCCGGGCCAGTTTGTTTCAAGAGGCAGCATTGTTGACATATTCAGCCCCTCTGACCCTTTTCCTGTAAGACTTGAATTTTTTGATGATGAAATTGAAAGTTTAAGGTTTTTCGACCCTGAAACACAGAAAAGCCTTCGGACCTTATATAAATGTTCTTTAAAAAGCCTGATCTCGAAAAAAGAGGTCGAGCTTGAAAAATTCCTTCCGGATAAAATGAGAGTCGTTTTCTTCGATCCCAAAGGTTTGGATACCACAGCTGAAAATTCTGTCTGGTTATGGCAGAACCTTGATCGCGACAAACAGAACGCAGTCCCGTGGAAACAATGGGAGGATCTCTGCAGTTACTTTACAAAGTACAGGCGGATAAGGGTGACAAGAGACGTTAAGAATACCTCAGAAAGGCTCGCAATAAAGCAGTTCCCTCTTTTCAGGGGGAAATTGAGGGATGTAGACCACTACTGCGAAGAACTTTTGCGTGAGGGCTGCGACATTGAAGTCTATTCAGAATCTAAACAAAATATTTCCTGGGCTGAGTCAAGAGGTTTTAAAACTGTAAAAGGAGTTCTTTCAGAAGGCTTTATTGATTTGGAGACTAAAAAGGCAGTCCTGACTGACCTTGAACTTTCAGGTGTCTCACTTTCGAGGCATAGAACTGAAGTCATAGCTCCAAGCGACTGGGGAGTTGGACTCATACCCGGTCAATGGGTAGTGCATGATGATTACGGCGTGTCGAGATATCTTGGCCCACAGTCCATAGATTCAGCGGAGGGAGAAGAGGAGTATCTTATCCTTCAGTTTGCTGAGGACAGGCGGCTGCTCATCCCGATACTCCATTTTTATAAGATATCTCCGTGGACGCCTTTGCCCGGGCAGGAACCGGCACCAGACAGCCTAAGGGGAACGCAGTGGAAAAAAGCCTCTGCCAAAGCAAAAGAGATGGCGGAAAAGGCCGCAAAAGAACTTGTTCAGATATATGCTGCCAGAGAGCTTACGAAGGGTTTTTCTTTCTCATCGAACAGGGAATTGATGAAGGAGCTTGAAAATAGTTTTATTTACGTCGAAACAAACGATCAGATAAAAGCCATACAGCATGTAGAAGCTGACATGGAGAGACCGGTACCTATGGACAGGCTGCTTGTAGGTGATGTTGGCTTCGGCAAAACTGAGGTTGCGATAAGGGCTGCCGGTAAGGCCGCTTTCAGCGGCAAGCAGGTGGCCATACTTGCCCCAACAACACTACTGGCTCAACAGCACTACGAAACTTTTTCATCCAGATTTGGGAACCTTCCTGTAAGAGTAGAGGTTGTATCAAGGTTTGTGTCATTCTCGGCCCAGAAAAAGATACTGGAAGATCTTAAAGAGGGAAAGGTCGACATAATCATAGGCACACACAGACTGCTGAGTCAGGATGTGGCATTCAAAGACCTGGGACTTGTCGTCGTTGATGAAGAACACCGTTTCGGTGTAATGCACAAGGAACATTTAAAGAAAATGACTCCCGGTGTCGATGTGCTCATGCTATCTGCGACTCCCATTCCCCGATCCCTTTCGCTTTCCATGAGCGGACTGAGAGACATGTCAGTCCTCCAGACTCCGCCTCAGAGACGTCTGCCCGTACTGACTGTAGTCAGACCATGGTCTGAGGAACTTTTGAAAAGTGCAGTTTTGAGGGAGAAAAACAGGGGAGGACAAGTATTTTTCGTGCATAACAGGATCAACGACATACACGAACGCACTGTTATGCTGAAAAGACTTTTTCCGAAGCTAAATATTGAGGTTGCACACAGTCGGACTCCTGAAGCTCAGCTTGAAAAAACGATGATGAGATTTTCTCTTGGGGAGATAGACATACTTATATGCACGACTATAGTTGAGAGCGGGCTCGATATACCAATGGCAAACACATTGATAGTTGACGACGCTCAGGAGCTTGGCCTTGCGCAAATGTACCAGCTGAGAGGGCGTGTCGGCCGCAGGGAGGAACAGGCGTATGCGTTCTTATTCTACCCTCCTGATGTTCATCTTTCCGTCGA
>Ga0172380_10004887_pt1 | contig 16791 bp, 38 predicted proteins | sample Leawe162metaG_FD_119747 | JGI IMG/M metagenome (GOLD analysis project Ga0172380, IMG submission 119747) | Leachate microbial communities from a municipal landfill in Southern Ontario, Canada - Leachate well 162 metaG | ecosystem: Engineered > Solid waste > Landfill > Unclassified | place...
CAACTTCGCGCTATGGGCGAAGGGCCGAACGGCGAAACTTTTACCGCATTCAACGGCGGGGGCTATAGCTAGTGGCGTGGTCTATCACAGCAACGCATTACAGCGGCGCACCTGCCACAAAGATCGAGGCAATGAATCCGGTACTTACGCGCCGGGTGAACACATGGGCTACGCTGACGTTTCAGGTTAGCTACGCCTACACGCTATTCGATGATGAATCCAGCGCGGATAACCCGCTGACAGTGGGCAGCAGCGTTGCGTTTGTGCGGGGCAGTACCACGGAATTTACTGGCGTCATAACCGAGATACGCCGCAACGAGCAGGACGCGCAGGTAGTAGACGTCACCTGCGCCGATCCGATGTGGTATGCGAACATGGCCGTCGCGTCTGTTGACGGCGTGCGGCAATTCGGCATGGCAACGCCAAGCATCGACCTGACCGCCGTGCCGATGATGTATCTCACCACCTGGCTAGGCCATCCGCCCGAGGATAAGTACCCGGTATACCCGGCGTTCTACAGCGGCAGTTTGCTAGCACCGGCTACACACAGCGCTACTAGCCCGTGGTATGGCAAAGATGTATGCCCGCATACTACACTGTTAGGTAACATCGCTGGCGCAAGTAACACCTTCACCGTAACGGACATCCGCGCGTTTCAATTCCCCGCGCTGATCCAAGTCGAGGATGAACTTATTTGGTGCTGCAACGGCTACTACGACAGCGACGGCGATGCGCAGATCAAGATAACCACGCGCGGCGTGCTGGGTACCACGGCGGCGGATCACGCGGCTAGTACCGAAGCGTATCAACGACTGCTAAAGCCGATAAGTGACACCGGCAAGGTCAAACTCACAGACACCCCGGTTGCAACGCGCATCACCATTGGCACGGACAAGTACCGTATCCGTGAGGATGCTGCATGCTTCGCTTTCATTGACGATCCTTCGGGCTACACCATCATTGCTGCGGACTACAGCGTGTACGATATGGACTTGACCGGCGCGACGGCGGCGATCACGCTCGCCACGTTCGCGCGGGAGATAATCCAGGCGGCGGCGTCTGATCTAGGCGCGGGCTTCAGTAGCGGCGACGTGGTGACTACGGGGCTGGACCGCATATACATCCCGCGCATCGCCAGCACTAACGTCCGCTACTGCCTCGAAGCGCTGAATCAGCAGATAACGGAATGCCAGTACAAGTACACCAGTACCGCGCGGCGCATCATCCACTATTGGGATGCGCCTACAAACAAGTGGACATGGAAAAGCGTTAGCCAAGGCACGGCGTCAGCGCTGTACCCGTATGCCGTCCGCAAGACTGAGGCCGTATCGCTTGAGGCGCTGTATAACGGCGCGCTGGTGACTTACCAATGCGATGAACCGTTTAGCCTGATTGCCGCAGAGCGCATGGAGCATCCTACCGTTGGCGACGCGACGGTCAACGTAGCGCCGGGCGATGCGACTCATATCAACGCGGTCATGTACCAGCAGCTAGAGCGGCAGAATGGCTATGGCTGGCAAGCGGATACGACTACCACGTCACATGATATATACACGCAGTACCTGCTCGATAACGACCTGAGCACGGGATGGGGCTTGCGCGCAGATGGTGTCATGGCTTACGGCAATGAAGCAGGCACGCCCTGGGAATACATCCTAGTCGCATACTTCACCGGCGCAAGCACGTTAGATCGGGCATGGTTTGCGCTTGACGCGCGCATGCACATAACGGGCAGTGTGATATATGAGTTAGTAGGGCTAACGGAGTTCACGCCGGGCGATTCGCAGGCGACTATTCACAGCCACGCGCAGCGCATCAGCAAGCGGTTATATATCGTGATCGAGGATATGCCCACTCGGGCGAACCTGTCGCCGCCACAGCGCAGTATATGGCAGGGGGTACACTAATGCCAGTAGTGATTGTTGGCGGCGCGGGTACTGACTTCAGCGAGTTGGGATGCATCACGCCGCATGCAGAAAAGTTAGCGACGCAAGGGCTGGTGGGCATTGCGATACGCTGCCGTGGCAGGCAGGCACCCAGCAACGGGAGCGGCCAAGTCTGGCACTTGGTCAAGGCGCTAGGCGCGGAAGGCACGGGACTGCGCGAAACATACATCCACGCGACTGGCACCGATCCCCCGCCCACGGATCAGGATTACTACCTCGCCAAGATCAACGCGCGACTGAATGGGCGTAACCGTATCATCGTGCAAGACATAGGCCAGAGCAGCGAAGGCGCGGCGCGGGCGCATGCACGGCGGCTGTTGCAAGCCGTCGTTGATAACGGCGTACAGCGCGAGTATGAGATAGTGAGCTATATGCCCACGGCGCTGCCCGCGCTGGGTGACACCGTGACTGTAGACGATTACACCGGCGTCGTATCGGGGCTAACCTGGCAGGCGCAAGGCGAGCAAGAGAGCATGATACTTACGCTTATCGACTATAACGCGACGGTGCTGCAATGAGCAAATCGCCAGAGCAATTAGAGCGCGAGCTGTACAGGATGAAGATAGCCGCGAAGAATCCCATGACGCAGCTATCGCACCGGGGCGGCATTGAGGTATCGCACGAGTCGCCGGTGGATGCCGATGCGCTCGCGGCGGATGTGGCGAACCTCGCAAAAGACGGTACCTGCTATTCGTTCTTCCTCAAGGACAGCGCCAGCAGCGACATCGAAGGCGCGAAAGTCGCCACGCTGGAATTGCTCACAGGTACTACCAGCACGATTGTCAATGCAGCCGCGCTAGCATTACCACCGCCCGATCCGATAGGCGGATGGAAGCCTACCACTATCGGTACATGGGTCACGGAAGATGCTGTCGGCGCTACGCTGATACCTGACGGCGAGCTGCATGTATACGCATCGTTCGTATCGACAGGCCAGGCCGCGGTATACGTCCGCGCCGTCATTGTCAAGCACACGAGCATCGGGAGCGATGCTGACGTATTCACGGGCGAGTGGGAAGCGACGAAACAGACATATCAGGACTTGCGCTGCGCTATTCCGAGCGTGCTGCTACCAGCCGCAACCGACCGCCTAGGCGTGCGGCTGGAATGCTACGCCGCCGCTAACACCGTGGGGCTGACTACCACCTACGGCGGTACAAGCAGGGCGCGGATGGATATACCGTTCGCTGCGCTAGATGTACCAACGATAGCGGGCGTTGTAGCCCCGATATGGGAGGAGGCGGTTGGTGTAATATCGCCCGTTACATCAGGAGCACGTGTTATTGTCGGTTGCTCGGCGTCGGGTGAAGCCGCCGTTAACGCACAGAATGGCTCAGCCAACGGACATGGGGTACTTGCCTCACATACACACGCGACGGATGCTGGCTATGGTATCAGCGCTACAACCGGGAGCACACACAACGAAGCATATGGGGCTAATATTGATCAATGTCGCATACAAAAATATACTGACTTCATGGAAGTCGCCAAACCCGCAAACCCAGAGGCGGGCAAGGTTCGCATCTACGCCAAGACGGATCATAAAACATACTCGCTTGATTCCGCTGGCACTGAAACAGACCTAACCGACAAGGGCGCATTCACCGGCCTTACTGCCACAGGCGATACCGGCAGCGAAGCCATCGAGGACGGCGACACGCTGGCTTTTACCGGCGATACTGGTGCTACTGTATCCGTTACCAAGGCCGGTACTACTGTCACGGTCAAGACCGACATAGACGATACCGCAGTCACGCCGGGCAGCTATACCTATTCCAGCCTGACGGTAGACCAGCAAGGCAGGCTCACAGCAGCGAGCAGCGGCACCGCGCCGATTACCGATCACGGCGCGCTGTCGGGACTGACGCCGGACGATGACCATACGCAGTACGCGCTACTCGCGGGACGCAACGGCGGGCAGACGCTGGAAGGCGACACCGCCAGCGCAGGCAACCTGACGTTAAGTAGCACGCATCACGCAACGAAGGGCGTAGTCACCACCGCAGACCCATTCCAGGCGAAGAGCCTGCGCGTGGATGAACAGGCCACGCCAACAACGCCAGCGGCAAGCAAGGCCATCTACTATGCTGGCACCGATCACCATGCGTACATGGTGGACAAGGACGGCATAGTACACGATCTAGGTGTTGCGCAGAAACAGACATACGCCGCGAGCGGCTACAGCGACAACACAAACGGCGGCGGGCTCAACATCACTACCAGCGTGCCCACCGGCGCAATCGCGCCAAGCGTGACGCCAACCTGCGTAGTGCGTTGCACATGGACTAACCTGCCAGCAGGCGGCGGCAGTCTAGGGCAAGTGGGTTACCTGACCGAATCGTTTATGCAGGTCGAGTGGACGTCATCCTATACGCCGCCTACTACATACAAGACAGCGAGCGTATACCTTGGCGTGCCGGGCATCCTATTTCCCGGCGACGGCGGTACTACAACATGCCGCCTGGCGCGGGTAAGCGTGGTGCTGCGCGTTAACAACACAGACTACTTCGCCAACTGCAAGCTCAGCCTGCAAGACGTGGATGGCTCGCATATCGATACCACGCCCATCACGCCTACCACGTCGTTTGCGAAATACACGAGCGGGCTGGTGGCGATCAATTCATATGTGCCACCCCTGCGTATAACGGTTATGATCGAAGGATACATGCCCTGCGGATTGGGGCATTTCGGCAAAAGCCTGTTTGATGTTGAGTCGGTAGGAATCGAACTCTGGGCGCATTAAGGAGTAAGCCAATGACGGGATTAAAGATGTTCGCAATTGTACCGGCGTATCTAGGCGTCACGGCGATATTGCAAACCGCCGATACGACTACACCGTTCGACTTTGGCTTCTGGTTTAGCCAGGGCTTAGCCGTCGCCGTGCTCTGCGCCGTGGGGATATTCTTCGCGCGGCAGATATGGCCTGAGATGCGCGACTTCTTTAAGTCCATCTTGCTTGAGCAGCGCGAAATTAAGGCGGCGGTACAAGCTACGGCCACGAGCATCCTAGACCTTAAGGATGAAGTGGCGCGCTCGCGACAGGATCACGTCGAGGTACAAAAAGCGCTGGTAGAACAATGCTCACTCATTCATAGCACAGGCGACGAAATCAAAATAGCGCTTACCCGCGCCAATGACAAGCTCAGTACGGCGATAGAAGCCAACACACATGAGGCGGAAACAACCCGCAAGGAATATGTAGCAGCGCTGCGCCATAGGCCAGCGAAAGGAGACGTTATGCCAAGCGTAACAGTAGAGCAGGTGCTAGCGATCATCGGCCAATGGACAGGCAACCCGGCGGCGAAGATCGCACAATGGGGTAGTACGTACAACTTCATCATTCCCCCGCCGCCGCCGTCCGCCTGCGTCAACGACAGGACGGCTGCGGAATGGATTGCAGAGAACTACAACCGCAACGGCGGGCCGCCGCTGCCGCAGCAATAAGGAGGTGTACAGATGGCTGAAGTACCAACGACGCCGTATGATGCGGCGGATAGGCCGCAGTTAAGCATATGGGAGAAAATGCTCTGGCGCTGGGTACGCGCGCTCAGGGATGACGTGCTGATCGAGCTTCATGCACGGCTGCTGTCTGAGCTAGCGAAGCGCGGGGTGAGGTGATGTTTGTCGATGCGATCATGGGCGTAGTCAATGACCCAGCAGCGCGCGACAGGATCATCACCCGCGCGCGGGCAATCCTGCCGTGGTCCGGCGCAAGATGCGCAACGACTCAGAGCCTTGTGTACCATGCAGCCAAGGGGCGCGACGTGCGTAGACTCACCCTGCATGATGTATGGGTAGGTACTGACGTGCTGGCGGACATGTTGGAATCTCATGGCTGGCGACGTGCCAGTATGGATCAGCTCAAGCCGGGTATGATCTGTTTCAGCAAGGATCTAGGCGGGCGGCGCGGCGCTCCCGATCATACCTATACTTTTGTCCGCTGGCATGACCGCGCGGCTGGCGTTGCGATGATCTTCGACAATACCAGCAAGCGCATAACACAGCGCAACCTAGGGCCAGGCCCGCGAACGCCGTTTGACTACGCGCTGTACCCGCCAATCTAGCTAACCGCCCTCCCGTAATAGTCCCTGGCCCCCGGCGTGACGAACCGGGGGCTTTTGCTATGCAACATAATATTTTGTACCAAAGAATTGTTTTGTAGGGCTTGACATCCGTAACAATGCTGTTACAATACCAGCATCTTGGGTGAGGAGATCGAAATGTTAATCATCGTAGACGTGACAGGTAAGCAGTGCAGGGGCAACGGGACGGTGGATTACACCCATACCGTCAGGACGCAAGAGCACGGAGAAAAGGCCAAGATAATCTTCCGCGGCTGCTGGGTGAGCCATATGTCTATGGTGCGGGATCAGGTGCTAAGCATCGCAGACGAGCATCGCGGCGCGCCCGTGGTCTGGCACTATCACGGATTGGCGACGGCACAGAGCTAGGCGAAACGCCCATCGGGGCGTCGTGCGGTTGCCGCCCGCACCTGATGAGCTAGGCCACAGTCGTACTCGGCAGTCGCGAATGTAAGAGGCGATGGTGTATCCCTACTAGGACAAAAGAGGTGATTGATATGCGCTAGGGCTAGAAAGCTAGCTGTCAGGAAACATCTTATACTACACACTATATTACTTGAGCATTGAGACTGAATCTGTGGGGCGAAAATCCCTAGCCCCGGCGACCGTTGGCTGTATAAATCGGCTCTCGCCGGGGCATCCCCTGGAATTATTATTGTGGAGAATTGACTTGGACTTAGACACATTACAACCAGGCCCGCCGCGCAAGTTGTGCTCGCTGAATCTGCGCTGCTTCCCCGCTGACCTGCGGGAGCAGTTGCGGCAGGAGGCCCGAGCGCGGCGGTACAGTCTACAGCAATACGCCGTTAAGCTGCTGGCTGGCGAACTGCGGCGTCCAAAGAATACGGAGGTGAAGTAATGGCCTACAAAGAGAACGGAAAACTTCAGCGAAGGTTGAAGTTGGACAATGAGTACTCAAATAGCATTGGCGAGTTGTTTGAGCGCACTCCAAAGGCAGTATTCGCAGCGTTAGCGGTTAGCTTCGCCATGCGGATATTTGGCGAAGATTGCGACGTACCGGCTGAGCTGCGCGAGGAATGGCGTGCGTTGTGGGCCAATCACATCATTCCGCAATGCCCGCCACGCATCAAAACGGAGGTGAAGTAATGGAATCGCTAGCATACACAGCAAGCTACGCGAATCTAGTCGCGCTGGCTCACATTGCTGAGCAATACGCGAAGATCAACGCGCCACGGCTGAAAGACGTACTGCGCAGCATCGAAGAAATGTCGAAAGAGCTGGACGTGATGCGCATGTTCCCGCCGCGCACCGATACCCCGCCGCATATCAGCGTGCCAATCACGGCAGAGGAGCTAGGATGCAAGAGCTAGCCTGGGGCAAGCCGCTATGCGGCGCGATGATTACGCCGACTGGCTGGATTGGCGGCGTAGTGGAGCGCAAGGGTGTGTGGATTGTCGTATTCGGGGCAGGCGATGTACCGCGCCCATGCATTGGCGGCTTGGAGACGGGCGACAACATCGCCAGGACATGCACGCCCGTATTCCCACCGCGCGGCTGGATTGGCATGAGCGATGCGGGGCTGTGGGCAGCGGTGTTTGGGGTAGGCAGATGGCATACGTTGGCGTCCGGGACAGACTGGGAAATAGCATATAGATACGGGCGCGGGATCAAGCTGTGCAATCCCAATCCTCCGCTGGGCGAATGGATTGAACCTACATCCGCCCTGCAACTCGCCATTGCCAACGCGCTGGTGCTGCACGCACGGCTAACGGAGGTGGCGTAATGCCGTTCTACACATCCCGCTACAGGCGGACGCAATACCTGTGCGTTGATCTGTTCGCACCGGAGGAGCTAGTATGAACACTGAAGCCGACTATGGCGTATGCGCAATCTGCGGAAAGCCGTTCGATTTGCAGTCTAGCAACTGCGGGCTATGGCCTGAACGCTATGGATTTAGCACGTATGTGCATCTTAAGTGTGGCATTCAGCAGGCTATCAACGAGATACCGCAGATGTTATCAGCATGGGCGGGGTGGCAGAATGTCTGAGAAACCGCCCCGCTCCTACTACATCCGCGATTTATACGCAGCTATCCGTATGCCGGACGCGCTCAGCCTGGTGATACCGGAAACGGCGTCGTATGATCATATCGGCGTTGTGCCAGAAGCAGAGGACGAAGAAGAATGACACAGACACGCGCCCGCACTGATTACGAAGAGCAGCACCCCGAGGACGGCGATGATTGCCTGACGCGGCTGGTAATCGTGCTAGCCGCTACTGCGATGTTTTTACACCCTTGCTTTCAATCCTCCCCCCTAACTTACGCGGCGGACGCCCCGGACTTGTCCGCCGCGCCTAAATCGTTACTCACACAAGCCGCAGTGGGGCGGGTATGTTCGGATATACCGACGCCTGCCCCGCTGCTTTGGTACTTCGACCCTGCTTGTACGATTACCATGCACGATGTTGGCTTGCCGACGTGGATAACACCTATCCCCGCAGCGCTTACGGCTTACCTGGACAAGCACAACGCGCCTGACGGTACTGCCGCGCTGTTACTGGATGGAATAGCCGTCGCGCGGGGCATGGGCTACAAGACGCCGGATCCGTTGCTATTCGCATGCCTCGCTCGTTACGAATCGCACTTCAAGGACAGCAGCATTGGATCCGCCGGCGAGCGAGGAATGTTGCAGATACACCCATGCCACAAGCGTTCGATGAAGCGGCTAGGGCTGAATTTCTACAGCGGCAAGGAGCGCATCGCATACGGCTGCATACTGTGGCAGGCGCAAGGGCTGAAACCGTGGGCAGTACGCACGCGGGCTATGAAAGATTACAGAGGTGTAAAGTGAGTCTTTGGACACACGTTGCCGGTATTGTCCGGCTAGATACGATTGAGATGCTGCATCCGCAAGGGCGCTACAGCGTCGAGCACGCCATCGAGCAGGCGTTTGACTACCCGCCGATGGGTTCCGAGGGCGCGCTGTCGATCTCATACCAGCGCACCACGACCGGGAACTGTATCGCGTGGGGCTTTGTTTCGATCTGGGGAGATTTGCGCGATTACGGTGAGGATGATGATGCCCAGCGAATCGTAAATTGGATTACCAATGCGCTTGACCGATTGGAGAAAATTGGTATTGGAACGCGCAACAAGGCAATTAGCATCGAGGTAGAAGGCCAGCCGGAGATTCTACTTGGCACGCCAAGTGAGGTGCAAAGTGAGTAACGAACTCGCGGTAGTGAACGCCGATGCGCAGGCGATACCATACGGCGATATTGAACGCATGGCGAAAGCAATGGCGGCGAGCAAGCTGTTCGGGCTAACATCGCCAGAGCAGGCCATCGCGCTGATGATCGTGGCGCAAGCAGAGGGGCTGCATCCTGGCACCATCGCCCGCGATTACCACATTATCAACGGCAAGGCCAGCATGAAAGCCGATACGATGCTCGCCAGATTCTTGGCTGCTGGTGGCAGCGTGGAATGGTTGGAGTACACTGACGCCCGTGTCGCGGCGCGTTTCTCCTGCCCGTCTAGCGGCAGTGTCGAAGTGGATTGGGATAACAAGCGCTGCCAGCAGGCGGGGCTTACCGGCGGCAATCACAGCAAGTACCCGCGCCAGATGAAGCGCAGCCGCTGTATTAGCGAAGGCGTGCGGACGTGTAACCCCGGAGTGTTGAATGGCATGTACTGCCCGGAAGAGGTAGCAGACTTCACGCCGCAAACGCCCGCAGACATGCCCGGTGCGGATGATCGGCCTACGCGCTGGCAAGGCGGCGAGCGGCACGATTCGCGCGTCGTGGATGCTGAGGTGCTACCGCCTGCTGTGTTGCCCACCGGCGTTACCATCGCCGCGCACGTCAGCGATATCGCGCTGCGTACATCCGGCAAGCGGCAGTATTACGGCATGCACGTACTGTACAACGACATAGACCGCGTGGCGATCTGCTGGCATACCGGCTCGATGCTGCAAGACGCGCTGCGGCTGGATACGGACAAGCTGCCCGGTGCTAGCGGCGACGTGCTGCTAGAGCTAAGCAGCGCCGAGGATGCGCGCGGCGGGCTGATCTACACCGTGGAAGCAATGGCGGCGGTAGAAGCCCCAATGGATGCTGATATTGGCAACCCGTTTTGCGGGGGAACCGGGCCTGCTAGCGCGGGATGGAATCAATAACATGGGCGATAAAGGTGGCTCCTCTCAGCGGCTATGCCAGAATGCTGGCAATACATCGCAGTCGCAACAAGTGTGCAATGGGCGGGGTTTAGCGGCCCCGCCCGCACTTACTGCGAACGCCGCATACCTTGCCGCCACGATGCAGACGCGCCGCGAATATTGCTCGCTACGCACGATACGCAAGGCCACGGCAATGACGCAGGCGCAGGTAGACAACGCCATGCTGCAATTGCAGCGAGCTGGGTTAGTTGAGATGCAGCGGTACCCGAGATACATGTACCGCGTAATACCGGCGATGCCGGGTGAGGTGAAGTAATGACGGATGAATACCGCTACTATACAACGGCTGAGTTGGCGGCGATGCCAGCGGGAACGCTGATGCAATGGCGCAATTGTATCTATCACCAGAGCAGTTGCGGCGACGGCTGGGTAATCCGTGACATGGAGCGCAACGACGGCACCGGCATTGGCGGCACCTACGAACCGCACAGCCGCCTGGCGCGGCGCAAGCTACGGAGAATCGCATGAGCGACGAAGATCTATTACAGCGCATCGCGGCGCTGGAAGCACAGCTAGCGAAGAAGCAACGCAAGCCCCGCGTGAAGCCGGTGATACAGCCATACGCTGAGCTGAAGAAGCAGCTACCGATGGATGTACGCGCGGCGTGGAGTGCGTTCGAGACAATGACGGCGTGCAAGCGGCGCAACGGTGAGGTGAGCGAGAGCGTCATCGCCACGCTGCTACAGCAGGTCATGGCGAAGTGTAACGGCATGCCCGCTGCTGCTATCGCGCATGGCCTGCTTGAAGCAACCAAAGCGAACGCTGATAACTACAGTTATGTGTACAAGGCCGCGCTGAGCTACACCAGCAGGCGGGATGATTACCCAACGCCCATGCCCACGCCGAAGCCAGTGCCAAAGCCGGTTCCGCAAAGCAACGAAGACTACGCCGCATTTTTGGAAGCTAATCCTGAAATGGGCGACATGCCCACGCCGGAGCAGGTAGAGCACGTCAAGGCGGTAATGGCGACAGGCGGCGTGCGTGCGCTGCTTCGCCCGCTGATGGCAGGCAGCAAGGCTGTAAAGCAGGATATTGAACATGAGGTGAAGGAATGACTGAATGGTTACTAGCTCCAACAACGGAGCAGGTACAACGTGAGCTAGACGCAGCCCGCGCGCGCATCGCAGAGCTGGAGACGGCGGGTGATGCGCTGGCGGCGGCTATCCAGACGTGGCAGGATTACATCGTTAATCCGATAGTAGACACGGCACTAGACGCATGGCGGGCGCTAAATCCAGGCGGTGCGGCATGAGCAAGATCGAGCAGCTACGGGCGGCGCTTGGTACATTCTGCATGTACCACCCGGACAGCGCGCTGGTGACCATCCATGATCATAGCGCCGATGGTGCAATCACGCACAGGATTACCCCGCGTGATCTATCCGCCCTGCTGGATATTGCAGGGGCTGCGCAAGGCTTCGCGGACGCGGTGAACGGTATTCCGCTGCGTAGCAAAGTACGCACAGACGCCCGCGCCAAGCTGGATGTCGCCCTAGCCGCATTGGAGGCGAGCGATGCCAGCTAACCGCCGCATGCCGCCCGCGCCGACGCCCGCACAGTTGCGCATCCTGACGCTGATTCACCAGGGCCACTGCACTTACACGGCGCTAGCCGAACAATACGGCTGCGATAAAAAAGCCGCATGGCATTTCGTGGCGCGGCTTGAGGCCATCGGCTGTGTCAGCAAGGCGTATCACACGGCCAACGCACTGCGCGTCACAGACTATGGGCGCTATCGGCTGATGCGCAAAGGGCTGGCGGATAGCGTATGTCCCACGGTGGAGGTACGACATGCCGGTTAGCAAAGCACAAGGCACGCCGGATGCGGACGTGATCGCAGCGGCATATCGCCTACATGCGCTGAAGTTTCAGCCCAGCAGCGATAAAGCGGCGGCGGGGCGCAAGAGCGTAGCGATGCAATACCTGTACGACGCCGTGGAGCGCCACAAGAGCGCGCAATCATGCGAGGTGAGACATGCCCAAAACTGACCTAGCCGAACTGCAACGGCTGCTGGATGCTTACGACGCCGAAGTCGCAGCAACTAACGGCTTGCTGGCTTGGTACAAGACCGGCAGCGACCTATCCATTGCGGCAGTCAACGCCATGCCCGCCCTGCTTGCCGAACTACGGGCTGCGCGGGAAGTGTGCGAGCAGGCTGCATGCGTGATGGATAAGTATCAGTTAGAGGCAGAGGATATACCGGGGCTGTGGATAGCGCTGAATAAGTACACGGAGGTGACGCAATGAAACGCATCTGGAAACACAGGTACGGTGATGGCCGTATTGACACAGCGAAGCGCACCGTTGGCTATGGCATTTGCGCTCACTGCCGCGAAGCGGGGCTTGGTCAAGTCAGAGCCCACAACAAGATGCACTGCTGGGATAAGCGTCTCTACCCCGGCAAGTGCTGCGATGAGTTCTACCTTTGCGATAGTCACCTGTGTCAATACGAACTTTCGCACGGGATCACCCCGGAGGTGACGCAATGACTTACACAAACAGCTTTGGCGAGCCGCATGCGCTCCCGCCTGCCGCGCTAACCGCCACTGCACTACTGCCGCTGGCTATGGCGTGGCTGGTGAACGCTAGCGTCAAGCCTAAGTTGCCGCTCACGCCTGAAACGGCGGCTATCAAGGGCGCGCCGGAAATGGCCGCAACCTGCAACATGCTCGCGCCGCTGTGTAAGTACATCGAGCGCACCACGGATGCTCTGCAATATTACGAAGCAGCGCCGCAAACTTGGTATGACCTGAACAAGCTAGCCCAAGCCGTGCTCGACGCGATGCAAGCCGCAGCGCCGGACATGTACGCGCGGATGCTGGCAGACGTGGAGGCGGGGCGATGAGCAAGACGCCATGCGCCGCCTGCGGTTCAACGGAGTACGAGGCAGTTTCTTTCGGCTGGCATGGGCATACGGGATGCTCAGTTTGCAAACCCAATCAGCAATGCGTGGGATGCGGCGACCCTTGTTGTAGCGTCCGCGCAGACGGCAAAGCATATTGTCACATGTGCTGGCAGCTTTACGGCTTACCCGACTGGCAGCACGCACAGGAGGCGCAGGAATGAGCCAACGTGATTGCAAAGAATGCGAGATGCTGCGCAAAGAATTGACCGCAGTACGCGCCAATCGGGATCAACTGCGTATCGTAGCCCAGCAAGGCAGACTGCGCATCGCGGCGCTCGAATCAGCCATTATTCGTGGCGATGATGTAATCAAGGCGCTAGGCGCAGACGCACAGGAGGCGCAACATGGACTGGAGTAACACTACACCGCAGGCGGGGATGCTGGCGTCATACATTGGCGGTGGCGGCGATGAATGGACAGTACTGGGTGAATATCACAGCTTTGCCTTCCGCCGTGAGCACTGGAGGCCCCTTGCCCCTGCGCCGTCGCCAGGCGGGCTGTGGGCTGCGCTGAAACGGCTGGGTGAACGGCTGGATGATTACAGCAGGATTATCAAGATGGAGCGTGGCGACATCGTGCTGATCCAAGATCGCCCTCCGTTCTGGCGACCCTACAGCCACATTGACACAGCGGAAGATACCGCCGCAATCCTGCGCGATGGCAACAACTTTCGCACGCTGCTCGCCTACTGCGCGCAGCCGGGTTGGGAAGTGGCGTGATGGCAGAGCAACGCATCGAATCGCAGCAAATCTACCTTGGAACACTTGACGCCGTGACTTCGGTATTTCAGACTTTGCACGGCACCGGCGAACTTGAACGCATCATATCCAACTGTATCAATCCGCCAGCTGCCGCCGCACACACAGCCCTGGCGGAGCGGGCACTTGCTGCGATGGTCGAGTACTACGACAGCCATGCGCCATACGGCGAGAGAGTAGCGCAACTGACCGAGCTGGCGGATACTATCGCCGCAGACGCGAAGGAGGCTACCGATGGCCGATAAGACACCCGGCCTTGAGGCGCAGTTGCTATACGAGCACGAGCGCGCGGAGTTGGCAGAGCAGGCGTTGGCTGCATGCGTGAAGTACGGCCACGGCTACAGATTCCCCACGATCGAAGCAGGGCGTCTGGCGGGCGCTGAACTTATGACCACCGCAGAGCAGATCGCCGCCAAGCTCGCGGAGCTGGAAGTGCCGCGCAACATGGACGCCGTGCGGCAAACGGCGGCGTACAAGCGGATTGTAGCGAAGGAGGCGCTGGATGCGGGCGGCGAGGTAACCCGCATGCACGACATCATCGCCGAGACACGCGCGTCTGAAGAATATCAGGCGTTAAAGCAGCAAGTAGACGCGAAGGAGACGAAATGAGCACAGAGCACTACACCTACTGGCGCGATCAGGCAGAGCGGGCGGTCATGCACGAGCAGCCGGGCAGTACCGCCAGCATGCTAGGCGTGTCGCTCCAAGAGTCTGTAGCGCGCATCGCTGAGCTTGAGCAGCAACTAGCCGCGAAAGACCGCCTGCTTGCGCAGCAGCACACGTCATGCGAGCGCGAGCAGGACGAAAACGAGGCGACGATAGCGCGGCTGAAGCAGGAAAAGCAGAATGCGCTTAATTCGTTCATGGACGCCATGAAAACAGCGGAAGCGCGTGGAATGATTATAGATGAACTCCGCACGGAACTAGCTAAATCACAGGTCGCGCGCGATATGACCTGCGGCGTGCTGGCGCAACGCGACGGCGACAGGCAACTGATACAGCAGCTCATAGCGGATAAGAAGGCACTACGGCAGGCGGGCGATGCGCTGGCGGATGCGGCGGACATCAACTACATGGACGTGCTCACACAGAGCGGCGGTGTGAAGGAGTGGGTAGGTAAGTTGCAGTTAGCGCAAACCGCATGGCGTGAGCAGCGGGGCATGGAGGCGGAACATGCCGATGTATGAGTACGAATGCCCGAAGTGCGGGCGCGTGGTAGAGGTGGACATGGGTAATCATACGCAGATAGAGCCGCAATGCCTCATGTGCCTGGTGGCCATGGAGCGCGTCTACAGCGCGCCTGCGGTGCATTGGCCGGGCGGCAAGCCCAGTGAGGTGAAGGAATGACGCGCCGTCAACGTATACACCAGCAGCGGTTTGTCGCGCATCGCAACATCGGCCTGCGGCTGTGCGAAGAGCATGGGCATGTCATGGCGCTGGTAGCCGACTGGTCACTAGCGCTAGCAGATACGCGGCAGTTGTACACCTGCGTACGCTGCGGGCAGCGCTTCAATCTCGATATCAGCAGGCTAGGCCGCGCCCGCATCGGCTTAGCGTTGGATCATACTTGCCCCAGGAGAATGAAATGATTGTCAGCAAAGATGAAGCGCCGAATATGAGCCGTAACGAACGGCGGCTAGCGGCGCGCGGCAAAGAGAAACTTGCCAACATTCACAAACGCCATTACGCTATGATTTATTGGGCTTTTCGCGGGAAGTGGAAAACCGCCCTTGCTTGGCTGGTGAAGAATGGACTTGTCAATACATACCTGGGTGAAGACGATAAACAATATTGGGGAATAAAAGACTCCCCCGTTCCCGCTGATGCAAAGCCAGTCCCCGCCCGGCATCGTGAGCGTTTTCTTACTGATCCCGAAGTCTGGCTCTGGATATGGAATAACCTAGAAATGGATAAATACATCAAATATATCGAACGTAAAGAGGCGAAACATGCATAACCGCTTACCATCCCGTGCGCCTGTGTTCAACATGCGCAAGCGTATCGAAGAGCTGCGCCCGCTGGCAACTGACGGCTGGGGCATATGCTGGCAGAATCCACCGCATACGCAGGAAGCGCTAGCAGCGATGGCAGAGACAGACCGCATAACCGAAGCAGGCGAGACATGGCGCGCTGTGTGCAATCACGGCAAGTATGTACTGGTGCTGTGCTAATGTACAATGCGCATGTCCATCTTATTCCCGGCCAGCAGGTCTGGTACATGCGGGACTTCGAGACGTGGCATCAAGTACCCGTGACATTCGTTAGGATGAACACGAATGCCGGGGAGTGGGGATACTGCGATGTTGATCTCCCGGACGGTGAACACATCGCGGTACACGAGGGCCATCTTAGTGTCACTAAAGTATGTAAGCCCGGATCACAGAACTAACATGATTACCCGTGGTCGTTACAGCCAGCGTGAGTACCCGCAGGATTGCAGCGAAGCAGTACGCGACGTGCTAGCGCTGGCATTGCAGCTAAGCGCCGATGATCTGCGGGATCTGTACTGGTGCATCGGCAGTGAGAATGTGAAACGCGAGGTGAAGGAATGAGCAGAGTTACCGGCATTTGCGGTGAATGCGTTGTATGCGGGTGGGGGCATTCGCGCGATGAATATCTCGCATTTGGCTGCGATCCGAGTGGGATCTTCGACAACCGAATTATTATTGACGGCAAGATATATTGCCCAGACTGTGCGCTAAGGCAAGAGCTGCACTTTGTCGCCATGACGCCAATGGCTACACCACTGAAGCCAGAAGGCCACTGATGCAGGTTGACCTACCCCGCCCTACCCAAGCCCCGCCCGCGTGTCACGGGCTCCCACACGTACATGCCCCAGGCGTACACGCAATGGCGCTCCACCCTTGCATCACACCTGCGCGCATACGTAGCCACCTGCGGCAA
>Ga0172380_10004888_pt1 | contig 16790 bp, 13 predicted proteins | sample Leawe162metaG_FD_119747 | JGI IMG/M metagenome (GOLD analysis project Ga0172380, IMG submission 119747) | Leachate microbial communities from a municipal landfill in Southern Ontario, Canada - Leachate well 162 metaG | ecosystem: Engineered > Solid waste > Landfill > Unclassified | place...
ATTGCACAATGGCCGTGCAATTTCAGCGCCGTCACTCCGTCTGCCTGGCATTGAGCCTGGCGTAAAAGCCTTCGCGCGCGATGAGCTCGGCGTGCGAGCCGGCATCGGCCACCACCCCGTTTTCAAGGACGCAGATCTTGGGACAGAGCCGCGCCATGGAAATGCGCTGGGAAACTATCACGGCCGTCTTGCCTGCCATGATCCGCGCGAGCGTCCCCTGTATTTTCTTTTCGGTTTCGGCGTCCAGCGCCGAGGTGCAGTCATCCAGCAGCAGCACCTCCGGGTCGGTGATCAGGGCGCGCGCCAGCGACAGGCGCTGCTTCTGGCCGCCGGAAAGGGTCGTGCCCTTCTCGCCCACCACGGTTTCGTATTTGGCCGGCATGGTCATGATAAAGTCGTGGAACTCGGCCGCCTTTGCCGCGGCGATGATGCGCGCCGGGCCGGCGTCCGGCCAGCCGTAGCAGATGTTTTCCCTGATCGTGCCGCTGATGATCTGGGCTTCCTGCGGTACCAGCGCCATGTTTTTTCTCAGCGAGGCCAGTTTGATGTTCTGGAGGGGCACGTCGTCGCAGAGGATTGTGCCGGCTTCGGGCTCGCAGAGGCGGGCGATGAGATGCAGGAGCGTGCTCTTGCCGCTGCCGCTGGCGCCGACGATGCACAGCCAGGTCCCGGCCGGGACGGAAAGGTTCACGTTCTTCAAAACGTCCTCGCCGGCCGGGTCGTAACGGAAGCGGATATTGTTGACGGAAATGCCCCGCCGCAGCGGCACGGGCAAATCGACCGCATCGGATGCGTCCGCAATTTTGACCGGCTCGTCGAGCACCTCGGCCAGCCGGCGCAGGTAGACCAGCAGGTTGGCGAAAGTGGCGTTCAGGTGGCTTATTTCAAGGATCGGCCCGAAAAGGGCGCAGGCCGTGCCCCAGGCGTACATCATCTCGCCGAGGGAAAGGTTGTTTTCGAGCACCTGGTAAATACCGTACAGGAACACGATCACGCCGCTGGTCAGTCCGCTCAGGCTGGAGCCGAGGCTGTTGGCGGTGGCCTCGATCCTGTTTTGGGTGAGCGAATCGCGCAGGTAGCAGGCCGCCAGCCGGTGGAAGTTGAGCCTTTCTTCCTTCTCGCGGTTGCAGGCCTGGATCATGCGCACGGCGTCGAGCTTCTGGGAAACGAGCCCCCAGAGGCAGGTGTTGGTGTGGCTCATCTCGCGGTGGATCCTGATGATGAGCGGGTTGGCAATGCGGTAGATCATCACGTAAAAAGGCAGCGAAAGCATGACGATCAGCATCATCTGCCAGTTTATCAGGAGCAGGATCAGCGCGCCGAGGATGACTATCACGGCCTGGGAAACGCCGTTGATGAGTATGTTCATGATCTGGTCCTGGACCGCGCCGGTGTCGGAAATTATGCGCGCCAGCAGCCGGCCGGGAGTGTGCACGGAATAATAGGACAGCGAAAGGCGCATGACCTTGGCGTGCATGTCCTCGCGCAGCTTCAGCACCAGCCTCTGGCCGATAATGATTCGCAGCCGCTTGCCCTGGCGCGTGAGCATGTTGCCGCCGACGAGCGTGAGGATGTAGAGCACAAAGATCGTCCACAATTTCTGCCGCGCCCCCGGCGGTCGCAATGAAAACGGCTCCCTGACTTTCTCGGTCCTGACCGAGATTTTCTCGGTCGTCCTGGGGCCCTGCTCCTTCTCGCGCCCGGTCTCCAGGCCCACCACGCTTTTGCCCGAAAAGCTTTCCCGCGCTATTTCCACCGCCGGCGGGCTGACTACGAGGATGTCGTCTATCACGACCTTGCTGTAATACGCCAGCAGGTAGAAGGAACCGCAGTAATCGAGCAAACTCACCATGATGCAGGCCAGGAGCATTTTCCGGAATGGCGCCACGTACTCGCGCACGAACCTGAACACAAGGCTCACCGGCCCTTTTTCCTTCTGGCGCGGCCGGTAAGGCGGCCTGAATGCGTAATTGCGGTGGTGCGTTTTCACAACTGGTCGTCCTCGATGAATTCCTTGCCCATGTGCTGGTCGTAGAGCGCGCGGTAGCGGCCGCCGGCCAGCGCCATCAGGTCGGCATGCGTGCCCATTTCCATGATTTTACCGCTTTTGAGCATGATGATCCGGCTGGCGTTGCGGATGGTGCTGAGGCGGTGCGCCACGACGAACGAGGTGCGGTTCTTCAGGACCCTTTCCATGGCAATCTGGATGGCCCGTTCCGATTCGCTGTCGAGGGCGCTGGTGGCCTCGTCCATGATCATGATGGAAGGCTTGCCGATCAGGGCGCGGGCGATCGTCAGGCGCTGTTTCTGCCCGGTGGATACCTGCAGGCCCTCGCGCCCCAGCACGGTCTGGTACTTTTCCGGCAGGGTCATGATGAACTCATGGATTTCGGCGGCCCGGGCCGCCTCCTCAACCTCGGCCTGGGTGGAGTGCGGCTGGGCGTAGCGGATGTTGTCGGCAATGGATATGTTGAAGAGCATCGGGTCCTGGAGCACCACGCCGAAAGCGCGGCGCAGGGCGTGAAGGTCGTAGCGGCGGACGTCCACGCCGTCGATCAGCAGCCGGCCGCCGGTTACGTCGTAAAAGCGCATGAGGAGCAGCATGATGGTGCTTTTGCCGCAGCCGGTCGGGCCGACGAGCGCCACGCTTTCTCCCGGCGCGATGTGCAGGTCGAAATCGCTTACAACGGGGTTGCCGCTTTCATACTCGAAGCTGACATTATCGAAATCAACCCGGCCGCGAAGGGATGTGATCCTGGAAGCCCCGGGCGCGTTGAAAACCTCCTGCTTTTCGCGGGTGACCTCGAAAATGCGGCCGAGCGCGACGCGCACATCCTGCAGCTGCAGCGCAAGCTCGGAAAAGCGCACCGCGGGCCAGAGCAGCTGCATGGCGTAGGCCACGAAGGCGGTCACGTCGCCGTAAGTCATGCTCCCCGAGAGGACCATGTCGCAGCCCAGGAAAAAAAGAACCGCCCGGCCCAGGTTCTGGATAAGGGAGGTTGTCAGCCAGAAGTTCTGGGCGGTAATGCCGAGCGTTTCGCGCAGGCCCATGGTCAGGCCGACCTGGCTGTGGAATATGCCCTGCTCGCGGGACTCGGTGCCGAAAGTCTTGACGGCCACGCTCGCCACGAGGCGGTTCTGCACGCCGCCCGAGAGCCGGTCGAAGGACCACCAGAAATCCTCCGAAAGCTCCCTTATCTTCCTCACGTTCATCAGGTAATTGAACAGGAAAATACCAACGACCAGGGTGATCAAAATCGCCATGCGCCAGTTGAGCGCAAAGGTGGCCGTGACGGCGAAGGCGCAGCAGACCAGGTCGGAAACCACGCTGAAAGTCTGCGAGGAAAGAATGCGCGCAACGGTGCCGCTGTCGCCCATGACGCGGTTGACCAGCTTGCCCGTGCTGTTTTTACCGAAAAAGCGCAGCGAGAGCCCGAGGATGTGGTTATAAAGGAAATCGCGCATGTCGAAAACGAAGCGCTGGGCGAGGCGCGTCATCATCACGTTCTGAACCAGCCCGGCCATCGGGATCACAACGACCAGCAGCACCTGGAAGACGCTCAGGGGCATGAAGAGCTCCCGCTGCCCGAGGCTGACGACCCGGTCGATGAAGGCGCGCGTCACCAGCGGCGTGCACATGTTGAGCAGGGAAAGGACGATCGTAAGGAGTATGAGCCCCAGGATCTGCCAGCGGAAGGGAGCCAGGAACGCCACAAACTGGGAACGGGATTCAAGTTGTCTGCCAGTCATCTCGGGAGCCTTACTCGGAGCTTGTTTGAAAAGCTCTCTAATTCGAATATCGAAGCACCTGCCCGCAATGCTGCGCATAGCGTTGCAGGCGGGCGAAATCCGAAACAATCCCAAATGACTAAAATCCTAAATTCAAAACGAAAAAGTTTAATAATCAAAAACTTTTTTAATATTGTAATTTTTAATTTGTTTCGGATTTCGGATTTAGAATTTCGGCCTTCCCATTCGAAGGCCTTTTTGAACGGGGCTGATCAATGCAACCCGAACAGGAAAAACCAGAAGCAGGTTTTGCCGTAATAAATCTTGGCCTCGGCCGTGGTCCCGGGCGGCACGTTGAAGTTCCGGGGGTCGAAGCTGCAGTAAACGACCCGGTAAGTCTGCTGGCCTTCGGACTGGATGACGTTGCGCATGTGCTCCACCCGGCCCTCGAAATAAACATTCTTAAGGCCGCGGAACGAGCTGAGCCTGGCCGAATAAGGGTTGCCGACCGCCACCCGCGTGGCGTGCTGCTCCGGTATACGCAACTTCATGATGAGCCTGGTGCCGCCGAAAATTTCAAAAAGCACCGTTTCCGGCCTCACCATCTCGCCGACCATGAACTCGTAGCGCAGGACCTGCCCCGCCAGCGGCGCCTTGATCTGCTTGGCGGCGACATTTACTTCCGCGCCGCTCATGGCGTCGTGGCGCGCATCCAGCTCCTGGCTGAGGACGCGAATTTGCTTGTCATAGACCGTCAGGTCCTTGTTGGTCAGCGCCGCCAGCTCGGCCCGCGTGAGCTGCTCCTTCAAAATATCCTCCTCCAGCGCCGCCGCCGTCACGAACTGCCGGTTGAAGAGCTCGCGCGAGCGCTCCAGGCGGCTGACGACGTTCGAGAGCTTCAGGTTGGCCACGGCGATATCCTCCGCAAGCCTCCGCTTTTCCTCCGCGATCTCCGCCTCGCGGCGCACAAGCTCGGCTTCCGCCTTTTCCGCCCGGCTCTTGGCTTCATCCAGGACCGCCTGTTCCTCGGAGGCATCCAGCTGGATCAGCAGGTCGCCTTCCTTGACGCGGGCGCCTGACTGGACAAATATTTTTTCGACGCGCCCGGCGCGGGGCGGCCTGACCTCGGCGTACTGGTCGGAAGTGACGTAGCCCAGGGCGCGCACGTGCTGGTCAACGGGGATGATGAACCCGGCAAGGAGGATTATAAAAAATCCAACGGTGATTGCGGTCAGCAGCCGCCTGCGTCTTAAACGTTTTTCCTTGGCAGTCGGCGGCATGCTTCCCGCCGTGGTTATGTGAAAATCTCCCACAGCTTTTCTCGCACAAAAAAATCAGCGGTCAGCGGTCAGTTCTTCAATGCGCTGTCTTATCCGCCCGCTCCGCGCTCTTTGCTATTCAGGCGCGCGTCCGGCGCGATATTTCGAGGTTCTTGACCTTTATAAAATCCTTGGCAATCATCCGGATTCCTTCGGACTCATCGTCGTAACGCTTGGTGCAAAGGTTGCATTCGGAGCACTTGCGCTCGTAGCAGTTGCGGTGCACCCGGGAAGGATACATCTTGCGGAAGGCCTCGTAGCACTCCTGCGAGCAGAATATGTAGCGCTCCTGGCACGAGCCAAAGGCCGTCTGGACAAGGGCAAAGCCCTCCTTGTTCGGGTCGGCTTCCTTCTCGCACCAGCTGCACTTGATTTTCAGTCGGTCAATGACCTGCCGGTAGCGCTGGGCGATTTCTTCCGCTGACCAGACATACTCTATCCAGCCAACCGCATTCTTGTTGATCTTGGCGATCACCACGTCGTTCTTGATAAGGAAAACCTCGCCGGTCGCGGTAACATAGCACCGGTCGCCTTCAATCGGGGCCTGATTGCCGTTCATGTGCACCCGGACCGGCCCGCGCGCAGGCACTTCGTACGTGTTCCATCCGCAGGCCTGGCAAACCGTCGCAAAAAGGCTTTCGTTAAGATGCTCGCCGCAGCGCGGGCACAGTCCCATCTGGATGACGTGCAGCTGCTTGAGAGAATCCTCCGCGGCATACTGGACCTGCTTCTCGGCCTCCTTGTGCAGGCGCTTTTCCTTGAGACCGAATTCATCGTCAAGGATCAGTATGTCCTTCTCGAGCTTGTCGCGCTGCTGGTCCGGCAGAACGGTGTTCTGCAGGGGGGACTGGATGACATCGCTGCCCGAATCCCTGCTCAATCCCAGTATTTCAAATAGTGATCGCATGTTTTCCCGAGGCCTTTTCTAAATTAACGCTTATTTAAAACCCGCACTGGCGGCACCAAGGCATAAAAAAAGCTGCTTTCGTATACTAACACCCGGTGCTTTTGAAGCAAGTATTTTTTAACCCGCCCGCAAATAACCGCTTATTACTGCCGCGCAAACACTTGAGAAATAAAAGGCGGATTTCCCGGCCTGTTCCTTGTCAGGAATGATAAATCAGGGCGGTGGAACATCAAAGAAGAACCAAATTCAGTGAAACCTGTAGATGCTTCCGCCTTTAGTCAATTCATAGGCGCCGATGTCTACAACGCCGTAGCGGATGCGGCGCTCGCCATCCAAGTCCCGGTAGCCCGCCATCCATTCCTGGTTGGAGCCGGCGTTCAGGCAGGGCGAATCCGGCGCCAGGCGGTAATTGCCCGCACCCCAACCGGCGAAAGAAGGCGGGCTCGTGACGAGGACGCCCCCGACGGTGTAGTTATTGGTGGTGGACAGGTTGGTCGGGTAATAACACGAATTCTCAAAATAACTGGGCGAGCTGCCCGAAATGGATATGTTCTCATGCCTGCCCGCGGCGGAATAATTTGAATAAACGATCGTGTTGTATAAATATATCAGCGTGGTGGGATAACGCGCCTCTATGCCGCTGCCGTAATTCGCCCGGTTGCTGACCACGGTGCAGTTGTATAAAATTGTAAGCCCGCCGTTCTGATTCTCAACTCCCCCGCCGCGGCCGTTGGCGACGTTGTTGTGAATGAGGCAGTTGTAAAACTCTACCGCTCCGTTATGGTAAGTTCCTCCCCCTCCATATGTTGCGTTCACGTCGTACAAGGCGGTGTTGTTCCTGATAATGCAGTTTTTGAGCATGTGTTTCAGACCGTAATGCAGGTAAAGCCCGCCCGCCTTCGCGGCCGTGTTGCCCTCGACCAGGCACCCGTCAATCTGTCCATAGCCGGGCGGATAGGTTCCCATCCAGATACCGCCCCCGGTGCTGTACTGGGACGCGGCGGGATTGCAGACGGCGTGGTTGTTGCGGAAAACGCAGTTGGAAATCACATAATAATATCCTCCAATGATATAAGCGTATATGCCCCCGCCGGAAGCTTCCGTACCGAACCCGACCTTGTTATCGGCGACGATGCAGTTCCGGAATATATTTGTGCCCGCGACGGGCTGGATGTAAATGCCCCCGCCCTGGTTGGTGGCCCAGCAGTTTGAAATCGTGAACCCGTCCACGAGCAGCATGGCCGAGGAGGCGATCGCGATGCCGCGGTTGGTGCCCTGGCCGTCGATGACCGCTGTTTCAGGAACCCCGCTCGAGCTGCACAGGCTCAGGGAGCGGTTAATGAAGACGACGTTCGTCCCCAGAACATTGGAAGCATTGGGCGGCGCGGTATAGCGCCCTGCGCCCACCCAGACCGTGGCGCCGTTGGTGGCCGCGTTGACCGCATCCTGGATGTGGTAGGCCGCCGAAGCCCATGAGGAATAGGGCGGCACAGGAGTTTGGCCGTTCTGCGCGGCGTAATAATCGGCGCGGGCGCAGGGCAAAAGCATAAGCCCGATGAATATAGCCAGCGCTTTGGCGCATATCATTTTCATGACGCGATTAATTATCCTATTCCGTCATAGCTAATCAAGGATATTCAGCCAGGATTCAGCAGACGGGCCCGGGATCAGTTTATGCCTGGCGCAGGCGAAGTTACGTGGCGGCTTTTAAGGTTCCCGGCCAGCATTTCAAGCGCCACCTGGACAACGCTCTCCGGGGTGATGGTCTGCATGCAGGAGCCGTCGCCATAGCGGCAGGTTCGCGTGAAACAAGGCTGGCACTTGAGCTTGCCGCGCAGGACCCTGCTCCGGGTGCCGGGCGGAGGGCCTGTCCGGACCGGGTCGCTCGGCCCGTAGAGCGCCAGGACCGGGGCGCCCATCACCGCCGCCAGATGCATCGGGCCGGAATCGTTCGCGATCACCAGGTCCATTTCACGCAGCAGCCCCGCCATCTGCGGCAAACTGGTCTGGCCGGCAAGGTTGACAACCCTGCCGCTGAGCGCGCTTTCTATCTGGGCGCAGGCGGCCTGTTCGCCGGCGGCGCCCATGATGTAGACCGAGGCGCCGCGCGCCTCCTGCAATTCCCGCGCGACCCGCGCGAACGACATCAGAGGCCAGTTCTTGCTCTGCCAGCGCGAGAGCGGCAGGAGCGCCACGCGCGGCGAAGGCTCCCCTGCGAGCTGGAGCGGCGCCGAGACCGGGTAGGCAGGCGGCAGCAGCGGCAGGCCGAGGCAGCGCGCCAGGTCCATGTTTTCAAAAACCGCATGGCGGTTTTTGTCCCTGGGCCCGGCTGTCCCGGTGTAGAAAAACGACGAAAACTCGCGGTGGAATGAAGGGCCTATGCGCCGCGGCGACCTGACGGCGCGGGCGACGAGCGCGCTTTTCAGTATTCCCTGTAAATCGGCGACCAGATCGTACTGCTCAAGGCGCAGGGCGCGGAGGCGCCTTGTGAATTCGAGCAAAGAAGCGCGGCGCGGGAACTCCAGCACGCGGCTTACGTCTGCGAAGCACCCGGCCAATTCGGCGTAGGCGGGGTGGACAATCCAGTCTATTTCCGCCTGCAAGCCGGCCTTGAGGCAGCGCACGGCCGGCAGGGCGTGGAGCAAGTCCCCGATGGAGCTCAGCTTGACTATCAGCGCTCGCCTTATGTTTTGAGCCATATCATCACTTTTCGTTGCATGCTCCGCTTCCGATGGTGTGCGGCAGATGCGGCCAGAAGTTCATGGTCATTTTTTCCTCCCAGTCCGGTCCTTCAACCGTCATGATGCGCCGCAATTCCTCGCGCCGGATGCGGATGCGGGTGGCCATGGTAAGGCGGTTGAAGGTCTCGCATGATTCCACCACGTGCTGCATGACGTCGGGATAAATCTTCGCTAACTCCATGGCCCAGGGAATCTGATTTCTCAAGGCCTCCACGGCCTTTTCATACCAGCCTGCCGAAATTGCCCGCGCGGCGCGCTCATCGGGTGAGCCGGCCGCCATGCACTTGACCGCTTCCCAGGCCACGCGGGCGCGCAGAACCGCGCTGTGCTCCCGGGCAGACAGTTCGGCGATGTGCGCCGAGGCCGCCAAGGCGCGAAGTTCACTGCGGCCCCGGGGCGAATGCGGCTCAGGGCAGGTCCCAAGGATCCGGCAGGCCTCCAAACACCACCCGGCAATTTCGTCACAACGGCTGATGCAGTTCCCGCGGGAGGTTTCAACCAATTCCTTATATACCCCGGGCTCGGCGGCCACCGATTGCAGCAGCTCATAAATGGTTGTCAATCCGTCAGGATTGGCCCAGGGTTCAGGCTGATAGCGCGGACTGCCAAGCACCCCCGGCCAGCGCCAGTCCCCGTCGAACCAGGGCGGCATGCCGTACGAAAACCCTTCGCGCGCCAGGTGCACAACCGCCGTCATGTGCAGGGGATACGTGGCGATAAGTTTGGCGGCTCGAAAAACATGATCACCCGCGGCCGGACCGAAAAAGCTGCGGAATTCCTCCGGCGACGAACCATACTCCGCCGGCTGAGCCAATCCTTCCAGCAGGCGCGTGATGTTGCGCGAGGCGGTTAAAGAGGCGACATGGCCCGTATGGCCCCACTGGGTGTTGATGTGGATGATACACCCCTGGATGTCGAGCGCGCTGATGCGCCCGGCGGTTGTTTTGCACCAGTCCTCGTCATGCCACAGGATCGGGCCGCAGTTTTCGGCCTCGATGGCCACGGTCTCCCACATTTTGTGCCCGGCGGCAAGCCAGTTGTGGATGACGGGGTCCGGCCCGCCCCAACATGCGTCAAAGGCGGAATACTTGGCGGCATAGTCAATCCCTCCGGGCAGGCGGTTCACCAGCCCGGCCATAAACCAGGTGCGCACAATGATTTCTTTTCCGAGCTTGCCCAGGATATCAGAAAAGGTGAGAATCAGATCTATGGACATTTCCCCGCGTTTCTCATCCCGCACTTTCTTCGCCGCCGCGCCGCGGGCGGCTTCTTCCGGGTTGTCCCTGTCCTGGAACACATAGACCGGGGTGCCCCCTGTGCACTGGTCGCAGCCGCAGTGGCTGAACTCTCCGGCCGTGATCATCGCGCCAGCCAGCTCGGGAATATTGGCGAAGATCTCCCCCCAGCACCGCTGCATGAAAGCCCTGTACTCGGGATCGTTCCAGCAGAGGTTCGACACCAGGTTTCCAAGGCGGTCGTTACGGGGGCGGAGGCCCCAGACCGGATCATGAACCGCTTTAAACTTGGCGAACAGGCGGGGATGCTCACGAACCCACCTTTCCGGCGCCATGAGGTTGTAGTGGTGAAACATGATCCCGACATTTTTCTCAAGCCCATATGCGGCAATGGCCCGGATTGTGGCTATATTCCGCCGGATCGTGCTGTCATCAAAACAGCGCGCCGCAGGGTCATCGGGAAAATGGCAGACATAGTGAAACCCCCATTGGTTCCAGACGCGGTCGGTCTGGTATGGTTCGATTCCAGGAATCAGCCGGTCAACTTTCAACTTAGCCGCCCAGTCAATAATGGCCTTCCAAGTTTCAACGGGGTCATGGCCAAAATCACCCAGTTTCCCCCAGGGACCGTCGCACGGCTCAAGCAGGGACGGGAAAAACCACCAGATGGCCTTTTTCATGCGCAAGGACTTTCCGCGCTCCGGACAACAACCGGCGCGCGCAAAAAGAAAGGTTGAAGCAGCAAGGGTTCAATGAAGGGACCGGACAGGAGATTCATTTCTTCCCGGTGAGGTCCGCGACCAGTTTGTCGGCCTTGAAGATTTTCATCCAGTTTTCCTCGGAAAGGAACTGGCCAATGACGAGCAGTATCGCAACCACGTAAACCGCGCCGAGGATAAGCAACCCAAGGGCCACGGCCTTCAAGCTGCCGAACCACAGGTAGAGCCCGAGGCAGAGGCTGGCGTGCAGGAGTATCACCCCCAGGGCGAAGAAGAAAACCCCCAGCCAGACCAGCATGGCGGCCAGCACCCCGCGCCGGCTGCCCTGGATGGCCTTGACGTACACGGTTGCCGCCTCGATTTTCAAAACTTCCAGCGAGAGGCGGCGGTAGCGGTTTATGAACCAGAAAGCGGCGGTTGACGCCAGGCCTGATAAAAGTTTATTCCACATGCCCTTGCCCGGATTGAATGTTTCGGGTTTGCGATCCGGGCCGCGCGGGAGCATTTCCTTCCCGCCGGCCGGCGCCCGGCTATTTGCTGCGGCCCATGATGTAGCCGATCAGGAGCGCCCCGGCCGCCACGCCGCCGATGTAAGGCCACGGATTTTCGCGGACCTGGTGATCCACTTCGGCGGCAATTTCTTTGGCTTTCTCGCTGCTGACTTCAGAGGCGTGAAGCGCCGCCTTGATCGCTTTTTTCTTGGCGGTGATGAGGGCATCGGCAAGGTCCTCTTCCTTCTCCAGCAGGGCCTCTTTCAAGTGGGTGTATTTGCCCTCGATCAGGCCCTGTAAATCGTTTTTCTTCTCCTTGGCGGCCTCTTCCAGAAGCCTGAGCGCTTCCGAGATTTTCTCGCTGCTGCCCGCGGTTGTTGTGGTCATGTTATGCTCCTTTCAATTGTTATTAATCATTGCAGCGCGGTGCAGACGTGTCAATACTTTAATTAAAAAAAATCTGGTCATTTGCACCGCATTTGCCCTATAGTGCGCGCCATGAAAGTACTGGTGACAGGCGGCGCGGGATACATAGGCAGCGTGACGGCGGCCATGCTCCTGGATGCCGGCCATGAAACGTTCATTTTCGACAACTTTGAGCGCGGCCACCGGGCAGCGGTGGATGGGCGCGCGCGCGTGATCAGGGGCGACCTGCGCGACCAGGCATCCATCGAAGGGGCTATGCGCAAGGTTAGGCCCGCGGCGGTCATTCACTTCGCGGCCTATGCGCTCGTCGGCGAATCCATGGAATTTCCCGGGCTCTATTTCAACAACAACGTCAAGGGCGGCATAAACCTCGCCGGGGCAATGCTCAAATACGGGGTGAAAAGGATCATATTTTCCTCCACCTGCGCGACCTACGGCCAGCCCGAAAAAGTCCCGATCCGGGAACAGACTCCGCAGCGGCCCACAAATCCCTACGGCGAATCCAAGCTCATGCTGGAAAAAATTCTCGCATGGCACGCGCAAATTGACGGCTTCCGGCCGGTATTTCTCCGGTATTTCAACGCCTGCGGCGCGGCCGGTAAATTCGGAGAGGACCACACCCCTGAAACGCACCTGATCCCCAACATCATGCTGGCCGCCCTCGGCCGCGCGCCGGCCCTGAAAATATTCGGCGATGATTACGAAACCCCGGACGGCTCCTGCATCCGCGATTACATCCACATCGAGGACCTGGCGGCGGCCCACATCCTGGCGCTGACCTCCGGCAAGACCGGGGCCTTCAACCTCGGCACGGGAAGCGGCTGCTCGGTGCTGGAAGTGCTGGCGGCGGCCCGGAAAATCACCGGCAGAAAAATACGGGCCAGAATGCTTCCCCGGCGGCCGGGCGACCCGGCGCGGCTCATAGCCGATTCCTCCCTGGCGCGCGCCGCGCTGGGCTGGCGGCCGAAGCGCAGCTCGATCGAGGACATTATCTCCAGCGCCTGGCAGTGGCACAAGGCCCATCCGGGCGGGTACGGCGGATAATGAAGGCCGGTCCGCCTTCCGTGCATGCGGCCGGCCGGGACCGTAAAATCTTTTACTGAATGCTCTTCACGCTTCGCGGGAGAAATGCTATAAGGACGTTGAAGTTTTGGACAGATTGCCGTTAAACGCACAAAAAGGATAAAATCCATCAGCCGGACATTATGGCCATCCCGTCGCTTCCATTTGAAAAGCCGATTATCGAGCTGGAGGAGCGCCTGCGCGAGCTCAAGGAGTTCAGCGAGGCCCACAACATTGATGTTTCGGCCGAGCTGGCCGACCTTAAAAAGAAGATCAATGAAACCCAGAAAACGATCTTCAGCAGCCTGACCCCCTGGGACGAAGTCCAGCTCGCCCGCCATCCGCAGCGCCCCTACACCCTGGACTACATCGAAAAAATGTGCACCGGTTTCACGGAACTGCACGGCGACCGCCTCTTCAGGGATGACCAGGCCGTCGTGGGCGGCTTCGCCATGCTGGATTCTGAAAAAGTGATGATCATCGGCACCCAGAAGGGGCGGGATGTTAAAAGCAACGTGCAGCGCAACTTCGGCATGGCCCATCCCGAGGGCTACCGCAAGGCCCTGCGGCTGATGAAACTGGCCGCAAAGTTCAACTGCCCCATCGTGAACCTGATCGACACCGCCGGCGCCTACCCCGGCATCGGCAGCGAGGAGCGCCACATATCGGAGGCCATTGCCGTAAACCTGCGCGAGGCTTTCCTGCTGGGCGTGCCGGTCATTGTGACCGTCATCGGCGAGGGCGGCAGCGGCGGCGCCCTCGGGATCGGGATCGGGGACCGCATCCTCATCCTCGAGCACGCCTACTATTCCGTCATTTCCCCCGAGGGGTGCGCGGCCATTCTCTGGAAAGACCGGGCTTACGCCGGCAAGGCGGCCGAGGCGCTCCAACTCACCGCCAGGCACCTTCTCAAAGCCGGCCTGGTGGATGAAATCATCCCCGAGCCCCTGGGCGGCGCGCACCGCAATCCCGGCGCAACCGCCGCGGAATTGAAAAACGTCATTCTCAAAAACCTGCAGGAACTCAAAAAGTACCCGGTGGACACCCTGCTCCAGAAACGCTATGAAAAGTTCCGCGCCATGGGTGTCTTCAGGATAGAGAACGACCAGGCCGAACCGGGCGGCTCGAAGCCGCACAACGGCGGCCGGAAAGCCGAGGCCAAGGAATGAACCAGGATGCCATTCACCCCTACCGCTCCCATACCTGCGGCGAGCTGCGCCGCGCCCAAATCGCGCAGCAGGCGCGCCTTTCCGGATGGGTTTTCCGCAAGCGCGACCACGGCCATTTGCTCTTCATAGACCTGCGCGACCACTATGGCGTCACCCAGGTCGTTATCCAGCCGGACCGGGATTTCTTTGATTTCTGCACCCGCCTGAAGCTCGAGAGCGTCATCACCGTCACCGGCCAGGTGGTTGCGCGCGCGCCCGAAACAGTCAACCCCAACCTGGGCACGGGCGAAGTGGAGCTGGTGGCCGTTTCCGTGGCGCTGGACGGGGCCTGCGATCCGCTGCCGCTCCAGGTTGATTCCGATGAAGACGGCCCCGAGGATACCCGCCTGCGCTACCGCTACCTCGACCTGCGGCGCGAAAGGATGCACCGCAACATTCTCCTGCGCTCGCAGGTGATCGCCTTCATCCGCCAGCGCATGACCGAGCTGGGCTTCAACGAGTTCCAGACCCCCATCCTGACCAGCAGCTCCCCGGAAGGCGCGCGCGACTACCTCGTGCCGAGCCGCGTCCATCCCGGCCACTTTTACGCCCTGCCCCAGGCGCCGCAGCAGTTCAAGCAGCTGCTGATGATCGCCGGCTTCGACCGCTACTTCCAGATCGCGCCGTGCTTCCGGGACGAGGATGCGCGCGCCGACCGCTCGCCGGGCGAATTTTACCAGCTGGACCTTGAAATGTCGTTCGTGACGCAGGAGGATGTCTTTGCCGCGGTCGAGGACGTGATCGCCAAAACTTTCGAAAAGTTCTCGAAAAAGCCTTTCACCCCCGCGCCCTTCCCGCGCATCCCCTACGCGGAGGCCATGCTCAAATACGGTACCGACAAGCCGGACCTGCGCATACCGATCGAGCTGAGGGACGTCACCGGCATCTTCAGGGAGTCGGGGCTGAATGCTTTCCGGTCGCTCATCGCGCAGGGCGCCTGCGTGCGCGCGATCCCGGTGAAGGCCATCGCTTCAAAGCCGCGCAGCTTTTTCGACAAGCTCACCGAAAAGGCCAGGACGCTCGGCGCGAAGGGCCTGGCCTACCTGGTCTGGACCGGCGACGCCGTCAAGGGGCCGATAGCCAAGTTCCTGACCCCGGAGCAGCTCAACGCCATCGCCGCGGCCTGCGAGGCTGGCGCGGGCGACGTGGTGTTTTTCATCTGCGAAAAACCTCCGGCCCTGCACCGGCTCGCGGCCGAAATCCGCTCCATCCTCGGTACGGAGCTCAACTTGATTGACGGGAACGTTTTCAAATTCTGCTGGATCGTCGATTTCCCGATGTTCGAGCGCGACGAGGAAACCGGCCAGATCGTCTTCTCGCACAACCCTTTTTCAATGCCGCAGGGCGGCCTGGAGGCCCTGCAAAACTCCGACCCGCTGTCCGTACGCGCCTTCCAGTACGACATCGTCTGCAACGGCTGCGAGCTTTCCAGCGGCGCCATCCGCAACCACCGCCCCGACATCATGTACCGGGCCTTCAAGATCGCCGGCTACTCGGAAAGCGACGTGAACGAGAAATTTTCGGGCATGATCAACGCCCTGCGCCTCGGCGCGCCGCCGCACGGCGGCATCGCGCCCGGGATCGACCGCATCGTGATGCTCCTGGCCGGGGAGCAGAACCTGCGGGAAGTTGTGGCTTTCCCCATGAACCAGCGCGCGCAGGACCTGATGATGGGCGCGCCGGCCCCGGTCACAGAAAAGCAACTGCGCGAGCTGCACCTCAAGCTTTCCCTGCCGCCGGTAAAGGAAAAGGCAACCGACCCGGCCGGGGAATCCGGCCAGCCGGCCTGATCCTGCATTCCCGCGCAAAACTTGAACTATTCGCGTCCCGCCAGGTCATCCAGCGCGCTCAGTACCGTCCGGCCTACGGTGCTCAGGCTTTCCGCGCTCAGCTTGTCAAGCGTGTCAGCGGGGGTGTGCCAGTAGTCGTTCAGGCCGGGCCTTGAGCCGTATTCAAAATCAATGATGTCCACCGCCGGCATACCGGCCGCAAGGAACGGGGCATGGTCGTCGAGCATGTGCGCCGTGCGCAGCGAAAATTTATGCCGCACGCCCCCGGCCTCGGCCGCCTTGAAAACCGCCGAGACGATGCCCAGGGCGCAGTTGCCGGGGATGGTTATGTTCAAGTCCGCATCGCCGACCATGTCGAGGATGATGACCGCGCGCGTTTTGAGCGCGCGCCTGTCACGGCGGAACTGCTCTGCCAGCCGCCGGCTGCCGTGCAGCCCGTCGTTTTTGCCGTAGCGGTTTACGCATTCCTCGCCGTCGAAAAAGGCAAACACGCAATTCACCGGGAGAGCGGGGCCGGCCTTGATGTTCCGCGCCAGCTCCAGCAAAACGCCTACCCCCGACCCGGAATCGTTCGCGCCCTGGAAGTCATCCGCGATACCCGCCTTGGCGTCATAGTGCGCCCCGAGGATGATCCATTTTTCGGCCGGGCCGCCGCCGGGCAGGCGGCCGGGCAGGATGCCGATGACGTTCCGGAACAGGACGCGGCCGGCGGGCGCATCCTCCCCGAACTCGTCTATTTCGGCCTCGAGCCCCGCCGCCTTCAGTCTTGAGAGTATTAATTCCGCGGCCTGGCGCGCGCCGGGCGACCCGGAATAACGCGGCGTGACCGCGACCAGGGCGCGGATGTCTTCAAGGGCCCGCGCGGCGTTGAAGCCGGCCGGATCCAGGCGGATGCTCCCGGACTTTGCCGCGGCCGGGCCGCAGCCGGTCAAAAAAAAGAGCGCGGCTGCTCCGAGAACAACGAGGCCGTGCAGAAACATGACAAGATAATTCACCATGGCGGCCGGAATCAAATCCAGGCTGACAAAAGCTCCCGCAATTCGATGGCGGGATCCCGGTCGCGCAGCCTCTGCATACGCTCGCGCTGCGAAGCCAGAATCCTGTTTTTCAAGTCGCGGCCGGAAAGAATCGTTTCCATCAAACCGGCCAGCTCAACTTCGTCC
>Ga0172380_10004889_pt1 | contig 16788 bp, 17 predicted proteins | sample Leawe162metaG_FD_119747 | JGI IMG/M metagenome (GOLD analysis project Ga0172380, IMG submission 119747) | Leachate microbial communities from a municipal landfill in Southern Ontario, Canada - Leachate well 162 metaG | ecosystem: Engineered > Solid waste > Landfill > Unclassified | place...
ATTGGCGCCGACGATGTTGGCGACTAGGGTATTGAGCACACCCAGCGCCAAGTCATAGTTTTGCTCCAAGTGCCGCGCGGTTTGGCGCAGCGTGGCGCCTGCGCGGAGCACCGCAGTGTTGCCGCTGCCGGTTTCCCTTCGCCCTTTACGCAGGCGGTCTGGCTTCGCTGCTTCGTAGTAGGCCAGCACCTGGCGAGCATGCGCGCGGCGCACAGCAGTTGTAGGGCTTGCCCACGAAACAAGTCGGTCAACGATGTTTGATTTCGCAGCCATGGCAATCAGTCAGAAAAGTCTGCGAGCTGGTAGCGCGGGTAAACGCTGCCTGCGGTACTGCCAGAGGCCACCGCGCCATGAATGACTTGCCGCGCCTGCAATAGTTCAGAGACGCTGCGCAGCGTGACCATCTTCCCATCGGCAGTGCGGACAGTCAGCTCTCCGCTGGCGATGGCGGAGTCAATCGCCGATAGGTCTTGGGTTGTGAATGCCATGCCCGATAGCATGGGACAAGCGGTACGAAAACTACGCGCCAGTTTTTCGCGTTAGCTCGCCTAAATCGACACCATGGCAGAGGGCACTGCGCTATCTGGGATTTCGGAAATGCTGGATATGCTTTTCGCGCTGCCGCCGTCAAAAACAAACCACTTCGCATCCGCGCCGCCAAGCCCGTCATTCGAGATGTTGACGTGCAGCACAAGTGCGCCGGTCAATGGGTCTTTTGCTGACTCGATAGAGACATTCGTGTCCCCGTTCTCTTGCTTTAGACTAAACATATCGCCAAGTTCTGCCGTGTAATACAGCGCGGAACCGAATGACCCTTCGCCGCCGACAAATGCGTCGTCTTCGTTGTAGCCGCGAATGTAGGTGAAATAATCGCCTTTGTCTTCGCTCCATCGCCTGTTGGGGTCTAGTTTTCCAAAGACAGGGCGCTCATAAATTTCAGCGCCATTGTGCCAAACCACCAATCGCGCCTCGTTATCTTCCGCCCTATCTCCTGGGGTTTCCGTGTATGTAGAATTGTGTATTCCTAATAGTGGCTTTATATCTTCTGTAAAGTTTGAGGTAAACCCATCAGATATTATGCTGTGCATCTCAAGGTACACCACAACGCCAAACTGCCTATCAAGGAAACGCACGTATCTAATCATAGCGTCAGATGACAGACTGCAAGTACGATCTGTGATGTTCAATGATTCCCATTCTTCTTCAATAGTAGACCCATTTTTCGTATATGTTAGCGAACCTGAATCAGTTCCTGAGTCAGTAATATCTACGTCAGACAATTTAAGAGTGAAGCCATTCACTACTACGCTACAAACCTCTGATAGGCTGTGCGATTCATCAGCCGTCGTTGTAGCGTTGTCTCCATATACAGCCCCACCCGTACCTGTGTTATTAAGCTCGCCAGTACGCGACTGCACAACATGCCATCTATCCTGCCCAACGCTGCCATCTGCTTTCAGGTACATTCCTGCAACGGCATCATTTTGCAATATCCCGCGCTGTATTTCTGCATCCAGCGTGCGAATCCACTCTTTGTGCGTGGTATTCCCGTAGCGCGTCGAATCAACTTGTACCGCATACCTATTTTTTGAGGCGAAATATAGGTCGTTGCCTGGGTTCTCTGGGCTACCAGACGGGTATTCGACCGTTATTTCTGTTTCAAGAACTGGCGTCGGGGTGATCGCTGACGTAGGGATTGCTATTTGCACAAAACTTGCTTCTTTTGCCACATAATTACCAATGTATGCAAAATAGGTAGGCGTGCTCTCGGTTTCTATTCCAGCGACAAGCATCTTCGCCCCGTCAGCAGAAACTCCGACTAACTTACCTGTGATTTCTTGAGGCGTGGCATCAATTTCAAACGCTTTTGCTTTTTCTGCAAGTTTGTAAGAACGCAGCGCGCGCAGCTTTTTTGGCGACGGCGCTACATACAGCCTGACGGTAGACCCACCCTGCCCCACCTGGGCGATATAAGGGGCGCCGTCAAACTCCCCACCGAAAGTGAGGCTGATATTTCCGTCACGCTTATTCGTGACAGAGAATCCGTTGTATTTGAGTCCGTCGCCGCTACCGCCCGTGCTTACTGCGTACTGACCAGCACTAGAGCTAGACCACGGGTAACGCCCTCCAGTAAGCGTCTTCTCAGGCTTCGCGCGCCAATTCCCAGTCGGCTCCATATACTTTCCGGATGGCGTAAGAACAACATGGGCCGTTCCTTCAGCCCCGGCGTATGTGATTCCAATGCCTGACCCGCAAGGCTTTGGGTTGTCAAAAAACCCTATGACCTTCGGCTTTGTCCAGTCCTGAGACTCAAACTGCACCACGCACACGTCGCCGATATTGAACGCGGCAGAGTTGCACGACATATATTCGACTGGCACCTTTTCCAGCGTGTCGGTCTTATTGATTTTGAGTTTCTGCGCGGACGAAACATCGGCCTCTGATAGCGTGACATCAGCGGTATCCTTCGCATAATCAATGTCTGTAATAGTCCCGGCGCGGAATGTCGGCTTGAATTTTTGCCAGCCGGGCAAGATGGCGGCGTTGAAAAACACCTGCGCGCCAGACTGCACTTCACGCGCCATCATCACACCGTCCGCGTCGGTCGGCTTCCTCGCTTCTGGCGCAATCAGCGTGTGCTTCGATTCGCCCGGAATTTCAATCGTCGCCACGTCCCCGGTACCATCTTGAGTGAGGTCTGCGCACCAGACATCCTTCGTGTCTTCGAGCACCAGATTTGTCCAGTACACCTTGTCTTTTTTCAGTTGCGCCTGCTCTGTCTGCAGAATTTCCAGCGCAGCCGTCAAGGCCCCCGTCTTTCCCTTTTCTTTATTGAGTGCAGTACCCGCCTGGGCGTAGGCTTTCAGCGCCTTGTCCACGGCGTCCTGCACGCGCGGGACGGCATTCGCCGCAACGATGAATGACGCAATAGCAGATGACACAGCCGCGCGCTTTGACGTTTCGATGATTTTCTGTGCATCAAGTTTGCTTTCAGCCTCGGCAATCTGCGGCCCGAGCTTTGTCAGCCTGTCATTTATGCGCTTTACCTTTGCATCGCGCGCGGCCTTTCCGTAGTCAAGTTTTACGGAATACTTGCCGTCGTCGCCGCCGCTCAGGATGGTCGCTTTGCCCATTAAGCGCGCTCTCCGACGTCCATATAGCTGTCGCCGCCAGAGGGTGCGTAGTAGTTTATGTAGTCCACCACCAGCGGGGCGCCGTCGGCATAGGCGCGATGCCCGGGGCGCAGCAGCCAGTCCACGGCGCAGCGCACGCGAAGCCCACCCGCGCCACTGGATATAGATCGGATAGCAACCAGGGCGCGGTCGTAAGCATCAGGCGGGTTTTCGTCCGATACGAATGCGGGGCTATATCCGGATAGCGTGCAGGTGTGGCGATGCGGCCCCCGGTCAAATTGCGTTGCGCAAGGAGCGCGCGCCATCTCGTACTCAATCGCGCTGCCGTCTGGCAAGTCTGCGCGGCGGTAAATCACGAACTCCGTGGCGGTGTTGATTTGCGCAAGGTACGGCGTGCACGCGGGAACAACGCATTGAACGTAGTTGCTTGAGTCAGTTTGCAGCGTCGCCTGCCAGCTACTGATTGGCGCGCGCACGATGCCGTCAGGCGTTATCAAATCCATCACGTAGCGTGTCGCAGCGTCGCCCAAGACGCCGGTGAAGTCGTGCAGCGCACTGACTCGCGGCGCTCCAAGAATGGCGGGTACTGTGGCAAATGCAGATTGCCGCGCTTTCCCGTACACCAAAGCAGCGCCAAGCATCGTCGGGGCTGTCGCTACACCGGCAAACGGCACGCCTTCGCCAAAGCCAGATTCAAACCCCGCCGGGACGGAATAGGAAAATGCAGAGGCGCCAAAATTCGCGGTTGCGGATGCAAGGCCATACGAGCCGTCCATATCAAGCTGTGGGCGCCACACTTCGCCTTCGTCCGCGAACATGCTTGAGACGGTTCGCACGCTGGCGCCGTTGAGTGTAAAGACAAGCGTCCCGACATCAATGTCTAGCGCCATGCCGATTACGTCGCCAGGCGCTAATGTTCCAAGCTGCCAATCGCGCGCCAATCCTGCCTCTGATGCCCCATATGCATCAGCCCCTATTTTCAGGGAGGCTCCAGATGGGTAATCGTTGAGCGTTACCTCCCAGTACCATTTGCCTGCCGTGGCCGTGGCTACGGTTTTTACGGTGTTGTCGTAATACCCAGTGGTCGAATAAACAAGGTCGCCGCCGCTCAGGGCCGCGTTACTACCCTTGGCGGCAGCGTCCCAGGTAGTGGGCGTCCATGACATAAATTACCCCACAGTCGCAACGGCAACGGATACCGGCTCGCCCATGATGATCGTGAGCGTGTTGAGCACCAGTTTCCCGGAAATAGCTGCGCTGCCCTGCACGGCAGGAAGCGATAAGTGCACCAGCCCATCAGAGTCGCAGAACTCGCCATAGGCGGCACTCCCTCCGGCGTCAGCCGCTGTATCTGGGCCGGATACAGCAAATGTCAGGCGCCCTGTAAGTCCGTCCACTGTGCCGCACGGGTAGGACAGCGGCACCTGCGAAAGCAGCACGTCGGCGCTGTCTCTGATTTTGATTGACCCGCCGGATAGGCCTGCATCAATCAGGTCTTTGAATGAGGTATGCGCGGCCACCAGGGCGGCGACGGAATATGTTGAGGTTGCAGGTACTGCCATAGGTCAATCTCCGGTCTGTTTTTCCGCCACCAGCAGGGATAGCTGCGACTCTGCATTGGTTTTGATGTAGCGCTCGATTCCTGCCAGGAACACGCCGCGATCTGTCGATACGCGGATTTGCGCGTACAGCTCTGCCAGGCGCCGCACGGCATCCTCTTTGTCGCTCTCCATGGTCTTCCAGCGCAGCGTAATCGTCATGTCCGCGTTGGAATAGCCGAAGTCGTTGAATGCCGCGCCACCGTCCAAGGTTGCGATTCGGTTCATTCTCCGGCGCGATTCCCCGTGGGGGTCATCCCCCGCCATAAGGTCTAGGTGCAGCGCCCCATAAGGGTCGAACGTGATGGTTGAAAGATGCACGCGCATGTCAAGTCCCAAGCAACATTTTCAGGCCGTCCGCGTTGACTTTCACCTGGATAGTTTGGAGGATTTCCCACATAAAAGCCTCAAGGTGCGGCTTCAAGCCGTCGCCGGTTATCTTGATGAGCCCCTCACCGTTGTTCAGTGCATTCGTCTGCGCTTCCATGGATTTGATCTGCGCGGTTGTCATCTTTTCTTGCAAATCGAATGCTTTGTCGCGGAACTTGTTTTCTTTGTCTATTTGCTTCTCGATTGCCCTGATAGCAGACCAATCCATAGACCCGTAGTCTTTGTAAAGACCAAAAAGCGAACTGAGCACTTCGCCGGTGCTTTTTATGGATACGCTGATGCTGTCGAATGCTGCCACCGTCTTCTTGGCGTCCGCGTCAATACTGGCCGTCATGAGCGCTGTCTGTTGTTCGATGAGTTTGAGCTTTTCCTCAAACTTCATCTTTGCAACTTCCTCATTCCACTTGCGCTGCGCTGCTTCGGCTTTTTCTGTTTCCTTGGTGATTTTTGCTAGGCTGCTGCCCGCGTTGTCGGCGGCGCCTCCGAGTTTTACCGTACCGTCGGCAGACTTGACAAGCTGTTGCTCGTAGCCGGTGATCGCGCCCGTGATAGCGTCAAAAATCGGGACGGTCTTGTACGCATAGGTATTGACCTTGTCCTGTGCGTCGGCCAGCTTATCTACTCCGCCTGCGGCTTTCTCGCTGGCCGCGAAGTTGTCCAGCATGGCCTGATTTGCAGCTTCAAATGGGTTTACTGATTTTCCCGCCGCATCTCCAGCATCGCCGATTGCTTCGCCTGCCAGCTTGTAGCTGTTCGTCGATTTGTCAAACACAACTACGCCGTCTTTTTGCAGCCTAATCATGTCGTCAAGTGACTTGACGCCTAGCCCAGTGCTGGCCGTGAACTTCTCCATTGCCACGGCTGCTTGCTCATTGATGCTCTTACCCTGCTCTTGCGACTCTTTGAGCTTTCCGTTTGCGGCGTACCAGTCGTTCAGCGCCTTGACCAGATCCACAATCTTTCCGCTTGCCCAATAGGCCGCGATAGCTACCCCTGCGGCTTGCAGCGCCAGCGTGAATCCGGGCAGCGAAGTCACCAGAGTCTGCACGCCACCAAGCAAGCTAAGCCCCTGCTTGGCGACAAGCAATCCAACAAGCGTTTCTAGCCATGGAATCAACCCAGAAATACCGCCAAGCAATAAATTGAACTGCGTGACAACCCCGCCGATATTTCCTGCTAGCTCGAAAAAGTCAGGCCCAAGGCCGTCTACCTTTCCGCCAATTTCAACAAGTTTGTCAAACAGCGGTTTGAAGCTATCCACCACGCCAGCGGTGAACTTTGACAGTCCCAAGAACGCAGCACCGGCCAATTCAATTGCGCGCGTGAGGCCATCGACCGTGGTGATGTCTATTCCGCTGAACAACCTCCCGAATGCCGACACCACCGCGTCTATGCCGTTTTTGAACCCGCTAAGGTCTGCGCCCTCAAGTGCTGCTGGCAGGTTCGTCGCTACGGTGTCCAGGGTCTTTTGAAGGTCTTGGAATAGCCCCTCTATATATTCGACCATGCTGCCAAGTGCGCCATCTTTCACACTAGCGCCTAGCGTCTCGAAAATCTTGGCGATGGCCTTGGCTACCCCACCGAACTCATCCAGCATGGGCGTGCCAATCTGCACCAGCATGGTCGTGAAGGCGTTTCCAACCCGCTGTGATGCGACGTCAATCCCGTCTGTCATCTTCTTGAATGCACCTTCAACCGACCCAGCAGAGTCGCCCATTGAGACAAGCGCGGCCTTAAAGTTATCCGCCTGCGGCCCGGTCAATGTCAAGACGCTGCTCAGTGCGTTGACGCGGCCAAACAAGATAGACATCTTGTCTGCGCTTCCACCGGTGGCATTTTTCACATCTTCAATGACGCCGCTAAATCCCTTGGTCTTGAGAGCCGTAATATCAAACTGGATGCCAAGCTCTGCCGCAAGGTCTGCAGCCTCCTTGGATGGCTTGATGATGTTGCTGATTGCGGCCTGAATGCCGTCGATTGCTTGCGACGGTTGCACACCGGCTGCGGTCAGAGTGGCAATTGCCGCCCCGACCTCTTTCATGCTGATTCCGGCTGTAGCGGCAAGCGGTGTGACGTTGGCCAGGCTGGCAGCCAAGTCCTTCATCTCAATTTTGCCGTCTTTGATGATCTGGAAAAACTGGTCTGCCAGAACGCCAGCGTCCGCTGTTTTCATGCCGTAAGCATTGAGCGTGCTGACCAGCGTTTCCGTGGTGCTTGTAAGGTCGGCACGTGTGGCGACTGCCAGTTTTTCAGCTACCCCCAATAACTCAATCGAGTCCTTGTAATCCACCCCTGCGCCGATGGCGCCTGAGAGCGCGCTGGTGATGTCCGACAGCGGCTTCGCGCTACTGGAAGCGTAGCTAAGAATCGCCTGTTTGAAGCTCTCGATGTCCTGCTCTGACGCTTCAAACAGCGTGGTGATTTGCCGAAATGCAGTATCAAAATCCCCGGCGGTCTTGACGGCAAAGACCGTCATTGCCGCGCCTGCGGCAAGTAACCCGGCTTCCAGCTTTGCCGCGCCAATGGTGAAGTCGGCAATGGGGGCCGTGATGCCTTGCAGTGACCCGGTGAACTTTTGCGCGTTGTCCAGTGCGGCCTGGGTGGCGGCGCCGGTCCTGTCAATGCCGTTGAATATCAGGTCAATTGTTGCTTGCGCGCTCGCTGCCACAGTGCACCGCCTTTAGTTTTGTTTCTGCCGCTTTTCGCGCTCTTCGTACCATCTCCCCCAAAGGGCCGTTTCCGCGTCGGTTAGCCGGCATTCCGGGAATGCGTCAGGCCGCACTTCGAACAGAAACCTCCCGCGCTCTGAGCACAGGGCCATCGCGGCCCTTATTGCGGGGTCTTGCCAGAGCGCTTCGACTTTCCCGGCTCTGCCCCTTGCCCGGTCAATGTCAAGATGACATTGCTCAGTTGATAAAACACGGTCGGGAACATCTCGGCCAGCTTTACTGCTACATCGCGGTTATCGGTGCCAAGCTGCGGCGCGACGGACCCAGCGGCCAGCATCTCTATGCGCCTGCTGATGTCGCCGGGGACGTCTTCGCTACTAAGCCCCATGGCCTTACGGATTGCGTCGGCTTTGTCGCCCTCCCCCGCCATCGCCGCCACCATTGCGCGCACGTTGTCCAGGCCGCTCTCTGCCGCCAGATTGGCGCGCGCAAGCTCGGCAGCGGTCAGGCCGCGCACCGTCCAAGACGCGGCGCCGCCCTTTGGGAACCAGTCAACAAGCGCCGGGACTTCGACGTCTTGCTGTCTGGGTTGCAGGGCCGCTTGCAGGAACTTCTGGATGTCCAGCATGGGGCTTTACGCGCGCACGTCCACAGACTCGGTGCGCGGCGTTACGGTGCACGATGCCGAGAAGTTGCCGCCCCCGGCGGGAAAAGTCCGAGAGACACCGAAGATGCCTTGTGTGAGTTGCTTGGGGACGCTCTTATCTCGGTCAGGCTTAAACTCGAGCCAAATCTCTTTCCCCTTCTGTGCAATCACGGCGTCGGTGATACCGTCGCGCATCACAGCCGTGAAGCTGGCCTGACCAAGGCTGGAGCTTGCCGAGCCGACTGGGCCGTCGTAGGTGCTGGTGCTGTTGATCGAGTACGTCGATTCAGCGGGCACCCAGTCCGACGTGTTGGGGATGGCAGAAAACAGCGGTGTAGCGCCTTTGATATAGACATTTTTCGGCAATGATCCGGTGTGGATCGGTGGCAGCGCGCCTGCAAAGGTCACTTCGCCTGTCGCGTAGTCGAGGGCGTACACAGGCGAGTCACTGCGCTCAGTGTGCAGTCCTGGCACGGCGTAGATTTGACCTGCCGACAACACGGCAGAGCCGCTGGTGACGGTGCGCACCTGGGCAATCTCGATAGAGCCGACCGGGATGAACGGGGGCCCACCAGCAGCGCCGCGCGTCTCTGAAAATGCGGCGGTGCTGCCGTCAGTCCCGGCCACAGCAGCAAGGGCTCCGGTCGAGTCCACAGTAATCGAGTTGACCTTGGACACGTTGCCAGCGGCGCGCGTGATGGTAAGAGGGCCTGCGGCGACCGATACCATGCCAGTCGCGTCAGCGCCAACAGCAGCGGCCATGCTTGCAGTCAGTGCTGCCACGGCCACTTTGTTTGCATCCGTGTGCGGCGTCACAGCGCCACCGGTCAACAGGCCGTAAGGCGCCACAACAGCTTCGGAGCCTGCGGCATTGCTGACAGGGCTAAAAGAGGCCGCGAACACAGCAGAGTCGCCGCTGTCTGTCATGGCTTCAAAGGGATAAGGCGTTTGGCCTGCCTCGTAACGGATGATGGGTGCGCCCATGGTTCTCTCCTGTAAAAATCAATCTATGGTGTCCGGCTGGCCGCGTAGGTGCCGATACCGAACCCGAAAAAGAGCGGTTGCAAAAACCAGCTTCCCGGCCTCCGCGAAGATGCCGCCGCCCATGTAGTCCACTCCAGTCGCAAGCCCGTCGAATGTTTCATCCGCGTGCATTTGCGTGATGATTTGCGCCAGTGCAATATGTGCCTGTTTGCGCATGGCGTTTCTGTCCGTGCTTGCAGAGACTTCGACCCTGCCAACATTAACGGGCATCACGATGGAGGTGTAGTCGTAGCTGGCAGCGGCTTCGTCTTGCTCATCACTGACAAGCGTCATTGGCAGGTCGCGCTCATCCTCTGGCACTTCCAGGCCGTATTTGCCGGAGGTTGCCGTGAGGATTTTTGCAATCAGTTGCTCGCGTACTGAGGTGCTCATGGCGATATCTCAGGTGGCGGGTTCTGCTTGCGCAGGATGTAGCGCATGGCGTCAATCACCTGCGCTTGATATTCAGCGCGCGCCATCGGCATAACGTCCGCGCGCACGGTATTGAACACTTGCGAGAGCGACGGGCCGTGCAGCACGTCAATTTTTTTAGTGCCTGGAATGCTCTCTGCAATCGCTACGGTTTGGCGATTGTTCAGCAGCGTGTAGAAGATGTTCCCGCCGTGCTTGCCGACAACCTTTTTCCGCACGCCGCCAGCTTTGACGTTGACAAAGATTCCGTTTTTTGGCGTTAGCGGGGCCTTGAACCAACTTACTTTTTCCCCGGAAATAGTCGAATCGGTCGAGAAACGCGAGAGCATGATGCCGCGCGACGGCGTGGTAATCCTGCCGTCCAGGCTTGCCCTAGTGGCCTTCTTGATTGTGAGGTTGTCGCGCACGTAGGACGCGCTCAGACGAACCTGCGTGCGGATCGCCGAGCTTGAGGCAGTGCGCACCTTGGGCGTTGTTTTGTTGATAGCGATGCGCAGCGCGTCGGCAGTGTTTCCACCGACGAACTCAAACAGACTCAAGGCTTCCTTGACCTGCTCTCTATCGACTTCGAGGTTGTAGCTGGCGCTCATGCTGCAAACACCCGGTTCTCGAATTCGTCGGCGGCTTGCAGGCCATCGACCACAAGCACTTTGCCGGACGCGAGTATGAACTTGTCGCCGCGCCGTGGTGCATCTGGCATCTCCGTCAATCGCACAGCCACAACAGCGGTGCGAATGCCGACCTTTGCCACGTCGCCATAGGCCGTCAAATCCCGCTCGACCACAACCGTGCACGGCGTCGCAACAGCGGCCTTGTCCGTGTGTGTGGCTGCTTCGCCGAAACTCGCGTAAACGCGGTCCAGCATGCGGCCAATGGCGGGATTCAACGTGCCCATGGCGCCGGGTTAGGTTGCGGCTGGCAGGTAGGCGCCAAGCTTGATCTGTACGGTCAAAAGGCCCGCCGTAGCAGCAACTGCTTTGGTGCAAATGCCGACTGACGTTTGCAACGTGTCGGTTTTGTTGACGCATTTGTTAGCTGCATCCCAAAACACCCGGTCGCCGACAGCGATTGCGAGCGCGTCGGTTTTGGCGATGGTCACAACGCCTTCGGTCACGAACGGGCTGGCGACGCCAGAGACTGCGTTCATCAGCGATACACCGAACAAGCCAGTTCCGAACATGTAGCCGACGCCAGCGGCAACGTCGGCGCCGGGCGCGAGGTTGAGGGTGTGTCCCTCTTGGATAAAGGTTTTCATGGTGATGTCCTCAGCGGTGGGGGGTTGAACGGTTACTGGCCGGCGTTGTACACAGCGCCGCGATAGTCCACCGCAGCGACGCCGTAGTCCAGGCGCACTTTGTAGCGAGCGCCGTCCACGTCGAAGCCGTCTTGGACTTCAAGGTACGGCTCTTGGTTGCCGTCCAAGAATGCGACTTCCAGCACCGGCGCTTCGGTCGGGTCGGCGAACAGGTAGCGGCGCGTGCCAGTCAGGCGCGGGGTGTCCACGATGTCGCGGAACAGGCCGTTGACGATGTTGGGCTTTTGCAGCTTGTTGGCGGTGTCGGGGTCGTACTGCGCATCGTTGATGCTGCGGGCGGTGCCGCCCAGGCCGATAGGGACCAGCAACACGGCAGGGCGCAGGTCGAGGTAATCGTTACCAGACACGTCCTTTTGTGATGCCATCGCTACGCGGTCGGCATCAATTGCGGACATAGTGATTGCGGCGCCTGAGAGAAGGTTGCCGTGGTCGGTATGGAACAGCGCTTTGCTGTCGCTCATGGTCGGGCCTGCGCCGCTGTTGAGCGCCAGCAAGGCGTACACGTCGACTTCAACCGTGCGGGCAGCGGCGCGGCCAAGCATGCCAGAGAGGCCAACAAAGGCGCCAAGGTCATCATTGATGATGGCTTGGCGGCTCAGATTGATGATGTTGCCCTTTGTGGTTGCCTGAATGTTGGCCTTTTCACCGTCGGGGATCGTCTTGTTTGTGAACTCACCCAGCTCATTGACAACATCCAAGGCGCCGAAACTACCGGTGCGGTAGCGGCTGTGAGCGCGGAAGTCCGACACACTGCCAACAGCGCAGAAGCGATTCCATGTCAGTGCAGCACGTCCGTAAGCGGCTTGCAGCGACTTGTGCATCGCGTTCTCGAGCAGTACGGGGAAATCGCTTGTGCCCTGCGTAAACGCAGCAGCGACCACTTCCATTTGGCTCATGCCGTCGGTCTTGACGCCAGCACGCTGCAGCGAGGCGCGGGCGAAGTCCAGCAGCTTGAGGCCACGGAACGGGTTGGAACTCATCGCGGCGCGAACCTTGGCGTCTTGCTCTACGCCAGCGCGTACCAGCAGCGCCTGCACCGATGCGGCGTTGCGCTTATCAGCTTCGTCTTCCACGGTCTGCACCGATGGATGCGATCCTTGTGGGTTGGCTGGGGTCGAATCCTTGCCGACTTCGGTCAACAATCGAGATTGAATGCTCTCGATGGTCAGCGATGGGTCGGCCAACACTTCGGTTTGCAGCGCGGCGATTTCGGCGCGGGCGGCAAAGGGTTTGAACATTGCAAGCACTTGGGCGTTGTCGTCCTTGGTGCGGGCGTAAGGAGCGGCGGTGGTAGCCGCTGCGGGCACGGTTGCGGGCATTGAAGCCTCCTGTGGAATGACAGCAGCGGAAGCCGTCGGTTGCGAAACTTGTGCGCCCTGAACGGGCGTGAAGCGGGAGAGGTCGAAACTTTTGGCGAGCGATGCAGCAACGGCGATCTCTTCGCCTACCGTGTCGGCAAAGCCTTCAGCGAGGGCTTCGTCTGCGAGGAACCAGTGGTCTTTTCCGTCGCTCAAAATTGCGAGCGCGTCTTCGTAGGTCTTGCCGGACTTGTCGGCGTAGGCGCTTGCCATGGCCTTTGCGTAGCGGTCGAGCACATCGGCCTGCTCGCGCAATTCCACAGCGTTACCGCCCGCAAACGACCAGGGGGCGTGAATCATCATCTGGGCGTTTTTCGCCATGGTGACGGTATCGCCAGCCATAGCGATGTAGCTGGCGCACGAGATAGCCACGCCGTCGATATGCACTGCCACCGGTGCGCGGTGGCGCTTCAGGGCGTTGTAGATTGCCAGCCCGTCAGGGACTGACCCGCCGTAGCTGTTGATTCGCAGCGTGATGGCGTCAACATCCAGCGCAGAGAGGTCGCGCACCAGGTCAGACGCGACTACTCCGTCTTCATTCCAGCGGTCGCCGATGTTGCCGTACACATGGATCTCGGCTGTTACGGTTTCGCTGTCTGCGGCCCTGGCAGCCGCTTTGATTTCGTACCATTTGCTGGGCATTGCTTCCCCTTCTGATGGAGAGCAATATGCAATGGGTGGCGCGAAATATTAGGGTTAGTTTTTCGCCTTGTGCACGTCTATCAAAATGCCAGTTTTTCCAGGACACCCATAATGACTAAACCAGCGGCCCTACTTCTTACGATTGTTTTGAGTTGCCCGGTCTTATCTGGCGCTCAGGTATTGCGATGCACAGACGGCGTAGGGAAAGTGCACTTCTCCGATAAGCCGTGCGAGCAAGGGCAACAAGGCCGCGAGGTGAAGATTTACAAAGATCCACCACCCATGGCGCCAGCGGCTACGCAAGCGCTGTCACCAGAGGCGCAAGCATATGAAAAAGAACGCCAACGCCGTCGTGAGCAAAGCAGAGAAAGCCAGCGCCGCATAGATGAATCATCGCAGGAAGTTCGCAAAATTCGCAGCGACAACCAGTCCCCGCGCAAGTGTGCAGAGGCTAGGTTTCGCATGGAGCAAATACAAAAGCGTGCCCCGCTTATGTATAAGTCAAACCCTGATTATTTCGAGTTTCAGCAGTCCGCCAGCCTATACTGCGGGAATTAGGCAGATGCCACAAGGCTGCGCCGCTTGCGCGCCAGGATCCCTTGCAACAGGCGTCGGCTGATAGCGAAACGCCGCATGATTTCGATGTGGTTGTCCCCCCGAAACATCAGCCACACGGCGGCATCACGCTCTGCGCGCACGTCCGACATCCTCACGACGCGGCTGGTCGAGCTCACAAGCGCGGTCATGTACGGCGACAGGTCAGCAGCCAGCGCCCTCGCCTCTTCGCGCGTGAGTCGCCTCCCCATGAGTCCGCCGCCGGGTCTGTCCATGGTGTAGTTTTGGAGAATGCAGGCCAATTCATGGCGCAGCACGGTGCCGTTGTCGTCAGTCTCTGCGGTCAAAGTTCCACCCCTCTGAGTTGTGATGTATTGGCACAGCGCGCGTTTGCACTGCCGCTTTTTCTGTGCGGCGCTCTTCGCTGGTAATCAGTTCGGTGTTTTCGTCGTCAAGACGGCGCGCCCAGCCGGGCGGTCTTGCCCAATCGAACTTGCCCATGGCGCCGCAGCCGAGCGCCTCACAAATCGCCAGCGCGTACACCCAGAGGTCTAGCGCCTCGTTGCGGGCGCGGTCGGATACCTTCTTCCACTTCCCGCTAGGCGTGCGCGTTTCTGCCCGCAGTTCGTCAAAATAGGCTTGAGGCGCCCACGTCGGCGCGTGGAAGTAACCCGGCCCCGGAACCTTGCGGCGGAGCGCGCCGGCCACGATGTCCTTGAAATAGTCGGTGCTGACAATCCAGACAGGCAGGTCGTGCATGACCTTTCCGTCTTTCGTGCGCCCGTGGCCTTTGAAGATTGGCCGCTCGTTTGCCGTCGATGTCTGTGACCCGCCTTTGACCAGCATTACGCGCGACGACAGCCCCGCTTTTCGTAAGCGCCGGAACCAGGCATAAGCCTGCGGGGATACCCCGTCTTCGCCGCCAGTATCTACCGCAGTCCTGAGTACGCGCAGTTCGCGCCCGGTGCTGGTCTTGTAGGTGGCGAGCACCACCTTTTGCGTAAGCAAGTCCCAGTCTTCTGAGTAGCTGGCCGGATCGACGCGCTCTTGCCGTCCTTCTCGCTCAGTTGCGAGGATCGGGAACCGGTCAACGAGCCACGACTCAAGCCCTTCGCCAAAGGCGCGCACCTCGACGACGAACCGCGAACCAGCGCCGCCCTGCACGTCAACGGTCGCAGTAAGGAACCTGGCTTCGTCTGGGACGTGGAAGCGCTCCAGGTTTTCCAGCCTGTCTTGCACGCCACTTTCAACGTCTGCCAGCAGGTGCCTTGGCAGGTACGGCATGCCTTGGTCTGTATTGATCGTGGCTTTGAGCGTCAGGTCGGAACCGCTCAGCACGTATTCACGCAGCCCTTGTAGGTATCGCAGGATGATGCTGTCCCACTTCTGATAGGCCGCAGCCGCGCCGCCTAGCCAGTAGCTGGCGATGCTGGATCGCGGTGCATCGCCCATCACGATGCCGTCACGTCCAACGGTTTGCCCGTCAGCCAGCCAGCGCGCTGTCTCGATTCGGTTTAGGTGCGGCTTGTGGCGCTGCTCAATCAGCGAGCCGCAGTGTGGGCACACGACAATTGCGTGCTTGTCTGCCATATCGGACAGGTTGGCGGCGCGCACTGCTTCGAGCAGCTCTGTCTCTTTTGGCAGGGTGGCGAACAGCGAAAGCCCAGGAGCCGCCTCGAAGTAATCAGCACAGTCGGGGCATTGCCAGTACCAGCGGCGCCGGTCGCCCCGGTTGTAAATGCCCAGCACGCCGGTGGCCGGTGGCGCCTCGTGCGGCGTGCCTGGCTTCCAGTGGGGGTCAAGATATTCACGGCCTGGCGACGATTCGACCATGCACATTCCGCGCGACAGGAAAGTCTGCGTGCGTTTCAACCCCAAGGCATAGGCGGCGCCTTCGCCGTCTATATTGTCTGGCATCCGGTCGTAGTCGGTTAGGGCGACGTAGCGGTAATCAGAGCTGGATAGCTGAGTTGCCGACGGCCATCCAATCTTCACCCACATTCCATGCCTGAAAAGCTTGTCGTGCGTGTTGTCGTCGTGTCCGCGCTGGCTCATCAGTTCAGCCAATGCGGGGCTATGGCGAATTGCTCGATCAATACGAATTTTCGAGAACTCGCGGGCCTTCTCTTGGCTCATTTGGATGATGAGCATGTCGCCCGGATCGCTGGTGACGTTGCGCGCAAACCATGCGTCTAAAAGACCGAGAGTCTTTCCCGACCTTGCTGGACCGACAAAACAGACTGCTTCATGCTTGCGGCTGGCCAGCATGTTCATCGGCTCAATCATGTACGGTGTTTCTGTGGGCGACCACGGCCCGGAATACCCACCAGGCTGGCGAATCATCAGCGAATCGACAGCCCCCTCGGAAACGCTGATGCGGCGCGGTGGCCGGAACGCATAGGCAGCGGCGCGAATGATGGGGGCAGCAGAGGCGTGTACGGTCATTCGGCGCCCTCATTCGCATCAAGGGACGCGAAGGCAGACAGCCGACCGGCCAGCGCTTCCATGGCCGGCGCCAGAGCATCAGCCACCTGCCCAGCAAGCTCACCGGAAACACCATGCTTGCGCTCCAACAAATCGGGGATAGCCCACACGTCAGACGCCAAAGCAGCAAAAGCAGTAGCGATAACCCGTTCCACGTCTCCGGCTGGTATCAACTCACGGTCGCGCACCTGTAAGTCGCGTCGCTTCGTCTCGCCTTCGTACCAGGCCTTGCGCTCAGCCGGCGCCATGTCTTCCGGGTCAGCCTCGCCATCTCCCCGCGCGCTGCCTGCGAACTTCCACTCGGCAGCGGCCAATAGGTCGATCGCCCATGCCACCCCGCGAGAGCCTTGCTGCTGCACTGGCATACCCTTACGCACCCATGCTTCCACGGTCGGCAGGGATATCCCGAAGAACTCAGCACAGCCGGCCTTAGTCGCCGTGCGCAAAGACTGGGAAATCTGGATTGGTTTAATGCTCATGTGTTGCTCAAAAACAACAAACTAGAGGGGCTGAAAAACTGTGAATTCGCGCGTCTGCGCCCA
>Ga0172380_10004890_pt1 | contig 16787 bp, 16 predicted proteins | sample Leawe162metaG_FD_119747 | JGI IMG/M metagenome (GOLD analysis project Ga0172380, IMG submission 119747) | Leachate microbial communities from a municipal landfill in Southern Ontario, Canada - Leachate well 162 metaG | ecosystem: Engineered > Solid waste > Landfill > Unclassified | place...
CCGAGGCCGGCTCTTTTCAACCAGGATGATCTGATAAAATTGAGGACAGAGAAAGGCGTTTGCAGCCTGATGCCCGGTATTACCGGCTGGGCGCAGACGCATGGCCGCGACGAAATCCCGATTCCGTTAAAAGTGGATATGGATGAGTATTATCTGATCTATCAATCCTTCGGACTGGACATGCAGATTCTTTGGCTCTCTTTGAAACAGGCTTTTTCCGGGAAAAATGTATCGCACTGAGAAACAGTGCAAACATGGGAATATCCCCTCAGAACCCTGTTTTACAGGGGATACTGTTCACAATCTTTTCTCTCAAGGCTTTCTTAAAGTCTCTGTGTGCACTATTCTCTCAGCTCGTTGACGCGGGGTGGCTCCCTCTATGAAGAATAAAAAAGGTTGCAATATGGTTAAAATAGCAGTCAGACGGATGGGGTGGTATATCAATAATGCACTTCATGAAATGACGGTATTACGCCGTGTACTGAAAGTGCTGTGGCATCTTACTGGCGTGGTCGCAACCTATTGGATGGCGTTTCTGCTCCGGTTTGACGGCGCGGTTCCTTTTGAATTTATGCAGATTTTTCTGCACACGCTTCCCGTGTTGTTTGTGATTTGTCTGCTTTCGTTTCTGGTATTCCGCCTTTTTTCCGACGTATGGAGTTATTTTAGTGTAGATGATTTGGTGCGTTTAATTTCTTCTGTGACGGTGGCAACCGGTGTATTTGCTTTAATTATTTATTCTCTACCGGGGCAAGATGCTCATGTCCCGCGATCGGTAGTGGTTCTGGAGTTCATTTTGCTTAATTTATGGCTGGGTGGCGGTCGGCTGGGAGCCCGCTATATGCGGCGGTTTCAGGGTGATTTGCCGGAGCGTAATGAAACGGGGCTGGAGAGAATGTTGTTGGTCGGCACACTGGCTGAGGCGGATATGGTGATCCGCGAGTCGAAGCAGAAGGGACTCGGCCAGATCGTCGGGGTGGTGGGTGACGATGCCGGCAATCAGAATGTATTTTTACACGGCGTTCGGGTATTCCATCGCAAAATGGAAGCGGTTGGAGAACTGGCCCTGCAGCTGAGACCGGACAGTATTTTGATTCTTCCTCCGTATAACCGTCCCCGGCAGATTAATAAAGTAATGGGAAATGTTGCCGCAGCCGGTGTGACCTGTAAATTTCGGACGATTCCTTCTCTTGGAGAGTTGGCATCCGGGCATCTTACGGCTTCTTCAATCCGCAGTGTCGGGATTGAAGATTTGCTTGCGCGTGGCGAAATCAGTCTGGATCGCACGGATGTCCGCCGGTTTCTCAAAGGGAAAAAGGTGATGATTACCGGAGCGGGCGGGAGCATTGGATCGGAACTGTCGCGACAGATCGCGGGATATGAGCCGGAAGCTCTGGTGTTGTTTGAACAGTCTGAATTCGGACTGTATACCATCGAACAGGAACTCCAGTCTAAATACCCCAATCTCCGGCTGATTGCTGTTGCCGGGGATGTGCGCCGCGAGGATGCCGTCAGGCGGGCGATCCGGGCGGTCGGAAAGATAGATGTAATTTATCATGCCGCCGCTTACAAACATGTTCCTCTGATGGAAAAAAACGTGGCGGCCTGCTTCCGAACCAATGTGCTGGGAACCGCCTGTTTAGCCCGTATTGCCGTAGAAAGCGGGGTGGATCGCTTCGTGATGATTTCTTCCGATAAAGCAGTGCGTCCGACCAGTATTATGGGGGCGACCAAGCGCATTGCCGAACGGGTGATCAATGAAATGGAGTGCGGTAGCACCACATTTGTTTCGGTTCGGTTTGGTAATGTCCTCGGCAGTAGTGGCAGTGTAGTTCCGCTTTTTAAACGGCAGATCGCAGCGGGCGGTCCGGTTACGGTGACCAGTCCCAATATGCGCCGTTTTTTTATGACGATTCCTGAGGCTGTCGATTTAGTTTTGCAGGCCGCAACCATCGGACGGAACCGGGAAATTATGGTGTTGGAAATGGGCGAGGAGATCAAAATTATTGATTTAGCCCGGCGGCTGATTGAGTTGTCGGGGCTGAAGCCGGATGAGGACATAAAAATTGAAATGACCGGCCTGCGTCCCGGCGAAAAGGAATATGAAGAAGTTATTACCGAAGATGAAAATGTGGTAAAAACCTCTTACGAGAAAATCTGGGTGATGACCAAAAACGCTGAATACCCGACGGCACCCCCGATTGATCTTGAAAAGCTTGATACCCTGATTTTCGCGGACGACACAGACCGGCTTCGCGCGCTTGCCGCCTGCTATGTTCCGGAAAACTGTTTTTGCCGGAACCCATCATCGGACGAGTAGTCTATGAGAATCGGTTTTTTTATTCTGGCTCTGATGTATTCGGCTCTGATTGTTTTTCTTTCGTCTCTGCCCGATCTGACACCGCCGGATATCGGCATCAAGCTCAGCGATAAACTGATACACTTTGCTGAGTATGTAATTTTTGCTTTTCTCTGGGGTCTGGCTTTGTGGCGCAACCGGGCTCCGGGATTGCCAGCTCTCTTAATTTTTATTATCAGCGGGCTTCTGTTTGCCGTCTCAGACGAGTTCCATCAGTCCTTCGTTCCCGGACGGGATGCCGATGTTCGGGACTTTCTTGCCGATGCCGGCGGAATCATAACAGTGATATTGTTTTTTTTAATTCGCCGAAGACCGGCGGTTTTACAGACAGAACCATAAGGGCGGATTGTGTGACGGACGCAAAGCGCAGACATTTTTTTTGGGGGCGGCAGATGCTGAATGCGGCGGCGCTTTGCATTAGCGATTCGCTGGTGCTGCTCGCAGGGCTTTACCTGGGCAACTGGATTATCTATCTGATTCACGGAATCCCGGTTTCCATCCATTATGCTTTGGCGGTTATTCCCGTTTGGTGTGTCGGAGCGGTGATTACGCGCACATCTCCGGCATGGGGGTTAGGTGCGGTCGAGGAGCTGCGAAGGATTCAGCAGCTGTTGCTGGCCGTCTTTGCGTTGGCGGGCATCGCGGTTTTCCTGAGTCGGGGGATCATTCCCAGTCGTATCGTTTATCTCTTTTCATATCTGTTCAGTGCGGTTTTTATTCCTCTGGCTCGTATTCCGGTCAAGAAGATGCTTTTGGCTGTAGGCCAGTGGGGTTGTCCAACGGTTTTATATGGCAGCGCCCGGCAGGTAGCCGGAGTCATTGAAACCTTTCGGAGCAATCCGTTTCTCGGCTATATGCCTTATGGGATTTTTACAGAGGATCCCGTTGTCGACGGGCATTTACTGGGCATTCCAGTGCTGGGAGGGCTCGCCGGACGGAGCGCGGAAGCTTCTGTGGCCGTTGTTCCGGTTGCCTTTGCGGAAGGGCTCTCGTTGTCTGAAGGATTCGATCGGGTTTTTTCCGGTTATCAGCGCGTAGTGCTTCTGCCCGACATCAAAGAGGATGTTTTTCTATGGGCGGTTCCCCGTACACTGGGAAGTCTGATCGGTCTCGAAGTTACCAGTAATCTGCTCAACTCCACCGCCCGTACGTTTAAGCGGGGGCTGGATATTCTTCTGATTGTTGTTGCGGCTCCGGTTTGGGTGCCTCTTTTGGTACTGCTTGCCCTGTTGGTTCTGCTTGTTGACAGACAGAATCCGTTTTTTCTTCAGCATCGGATCGGTAAAGCCAACCGCCCGTTTTGCTCCGTTAAATTCCGCACAATGCGGGCCGATGCCGAAAAAAAACTGGAACAGACATTGGCCGCCGATGATGCACTGCGGCATGAATGGACGCAGAATTGCAAACTTCGCAACGATCCGCGTGTGACACGTATGGGACGGATTCTGCGCCGTACCTCCCTTGATGAATTGCCGCAGGTATTTAATGTTTTTTGCGGACAAATGTCGTTGGTTGGGCCGCGTCCTTTGCCAGACTATCATCATGAGAAACTTGCGGAATCAGCCCGTACTCCGCGCAGTCGTGTCCGGCCCGGCATAACTGGCCTCTGGCAGGTTTCAGGCCGCAGTGAAAGCGGTACAGCCGGTATGGAGAAATGGGACACGTATTATGTCCGCAACTGGTCAATCTGGCTCGACATCATCATTCTTGCCCGTACGTTTCTCGCTGTCATTAGAGGCGAAGGGGCGTATTAGCACTCTTAACTTATTACCATGATCGATGGCTCAGATTCTTGGTGCAGATGAGTATAGATATGAATCATACTGAAAAATTCACGGCTTTCGTTCTGGTGATCGCCACGATCGTTTCTGCCTTTCTCTATGGCGTTTGGGAAGATAAAGTGACGCTCTATGCGCCGCTGCTGATGCTGGTGTATCTGGCGGTCGCAGCTTGGGTGGCGAGTGGCGTGTGGCGACAGTCGGGGCGTGAGGAGAACGCAGAGCGAAAACCATTTTCATCTTTCATCTTTCATCTTTCATCTTTCCAAACGCCGCCCGGCGGCGTTTGTCTCCTCCTCTTCTGGCTCTACAGCGCGGCGATGATTCCGTTTTCGGTACTTCCATACGAAGCCAAGATCAGCACCTTGCGTTTTGGTTGCTATCTTTTAACGTACTGGGTGTCCGCGAATATTCTGTCGCGTTTTTCTTACCGCAAAGCCGTCTGGACAACACTGTTTGTTGCCCTTGTGTTGGTTGCTCTCTACAGTCTGGTGCAGCACAAGGTGGCACCCCAATGCCTGCTTTGGACTGAGCGCTATACGGATGGTTGGGAGAAAGGACGGCTGGGAGGAACCTATATTTGTCCGAATCACATTGCGCATCTCTTTCAGATGTGGATTCCGCTTTGCCTGGTCTTTCTTTTTCTCCCGCAGTTCGGTTGGTTCTGGCGGATTTGCTTTGCTTATGCGCTGCCGCTTTTCATTCTGCTGATTTATAAAACCCAGTCCCGTGCAGGGCTCCTTGGTGCTGTTGCCGCAGTCGGTGTAACCTCGCTGTTTCTGGTTCTGCGCAAAAGCAGACGGGCTTTCATGATCGCCTTGCTGGTGGTTCCGCTTTTATGTGTTGGCGTAGTCGGTTCTCTTTGGGTCGGGTCAGCCGTATTCCGTGACCGCATGGAGCCGGCGGTGAAAGTGGTTTCACTCTGCTTGGCGGGGGATTTGGAGGCAGCGGCTTCTATCGATTTTCGCCCAATGACGTGGCTGGACACCCTGACGATGATCAAAGCCCGGCCAGTTTTCGGATTTGGTCCGGGGAATTATAGCTTAACGTATGAAGATTATCGAACACGGTTCACGGGTCTCCGTATTGGAACGGTTCATGCGCATAACGAATACTTGGAACTGATTGCCGAGTATGGATTAATGGGAGCTGTGCTGGTGCTATGGGCACTGATCAGTATTTCTGTACAAATGATCCGTTTTATTCGTACCTCACCGCGGCCTTATCATGCGCTGCCAGCTGCGGCGCTGCTCGGCGCACTGGCCGGAACCGCCGTGCACGGATTCTTTGACTTCGAACTGCGCATCTTTCCCAATGCGATGATGCTTGCTCTTCTCGCGGGTTGCGCGGTTGCGCCATTGGTGCAGACCGGAAGACTGAAGACTGAAAACGGAGGACAGAAACCGGAGGAGGGAAGGCAAAGGGCGGAAGGCGGAGGAGAGGTGGAGAATGGGTAATAGAATAGAGTCATTCGAGGATTTAGAAGTATATCAGCTGGCCTTAGAGCTGCAACAGGAGGTGTTTGAGCCATCTAAAATATTTCCGTCCGAAGAGCGGTATTCATTGACCGATCAGGTCAGACGCTCTTCCAGGTCTATTGGAGCAAATATCAGTGAGGCGTGGAGTAAACGACGTTACCCGGTTCATTTTGTAAGCAAGCTGAGCGATTCGGACGGAGAGCAGAATGAAACCCGGCATTGGCTAAGGTCAGCTTTCCTGTGCAAATATATTTCAGAGTCGAAGTTTAATATGCTGGTTGAGAAGTGCAAAACAACCGGGCGTAAACTCGGCAATATGATGCAGCATCCTGAAAAGTGGATTCCAAAGGAATGCCGGTAGCTTTATGTCTAGAAAAAAACAGTCTTCAGTCATCCGTTTTCGGTCTTCGATCCTCCAATCAGTCTTCCGTCTTCTGTTTTCCGTCCTTCTGCTGCTCGCAGCAGTCTGGTCCGTGCAGGTGATGACGTCAGCGTGGATTTGCGCCCGGGGTGATCAGCTGTTGCAGAAGCTGAATTTTACGACCGCCGAGCGTTACTATAACGTTGCAGAACGGATCGATCCGCAGAATTGGCTGGCGCAGATGGGTTTCGGGCAGGTCTATTATCATAACCGCTACTATGAGTTGGATCCGGTTCTTAAGCGCGAATGGGCGCTTAAAGAACAGGCTGCTTATGCGGCGGCATACCGGATCAACTCGAAAAAAGAGGAAGTGATTTACGGAATAGGCCGCGCCGAACTGTTCCTCGGAAACCGGGATCAAGGGCTTGATTATCTGCGGCAGGCGGCGAACTACAAACGCTTCAACGACTTTTACTGGCGCAAGCTCGGCATAGAATTGCGCAAGGCCGGGCTTTATGAAGAATCCCTGAGTGCATTCGAATATGCACAGAAGCTGGACGGCTCAAATAAAACAGTTAAGCGGAATATCCAGTGGTTAAAGAAAACCCATCCGGAAGGCAGATGAAAATCCTCCTGATTTTCGAGCCTTTTTCCGGTGGACACCGCGCAAACTTTATCCGTTGGCTGAAAGCGGCCGTCCCGGAGTATTCCGCCTGCCGGTTCGCCTTTTTTACTTTTGAAAACCTTTCGGGAGAGGACGCCATCCGGCTTGCGGCCGCCGGGCGCTGGGAAAAGCAGCTGATGCTCTATCGGCTGTTCCGCGCGGCCTGCCGGAAATACAATCCGGATCACGTATTGATTCTCGAACTCACTCATCTGGAATTTCCGCTGGCCTTGTTCGGCTCGCCGGTTCCGGTTTCTGCTATTCTGTTCGTGCAGTATCCGGAACTGCCGCGCGGCCTCAAATTTTTTTCCAAACATTGGAAAACCGCGTTGTTGCTGCGTCGTACGCCGGTCAAAAATCTCTTCCTGCTGAACGGCGAACACAGTTGCAACTGGTTAAAAGAACGGTTTGGATCGTTCACCCGGTTTATTCCGGTTCCGGATCCGGCGCCTGATACAGATCCCGATCCGGAATTTGCGATGCGCGATTCATACGGAATCGACTTAAGCCGAAGGATATTTCTTTTTTTCGGTGCGATCTCTCCGCGCAAGGGAGCGGACGTGCTGATTAATGCGTTACATCTGCTTCCTCCCAAGACGGCGGCGAAAAGCACTTTTCTTTTCTGCGGCGAGCCGGAGCAGCATTACCGGAAAACTTTTGAAAAATCTGTCGCACGGTTGCGCGCCGGCCGGCCGGATATCAAGCTGAATATCGAAGATCGCTTTGTATCGGATCAACGCATGATGGCGCTGTTTGAACAATCCGACGTAGTCTTGATGCCGTATATCCGCCCCGAATACTCAAGCGGTATTCTTGCGCTGGCCGCTAAGGCCTGCGCCCCGGTCATTGGTCCTGACTCGGGATTACTTGGCCGGCTGATCCGGCAGAACGGGCTTGGCGCGGTATGTTCCGTTTCGCCGGAGGCGCTGGCTAAACGCATCGCAGAAGGGGTGCAGCATCTTCCGTCCGTCGATGAATCAAAGCGCAGTGAGTTTGTAAAAAAGAGCTGCCCGGAACAATTTTCTCAGATCATTCTGAATGCCGTTTGCTATGAATGCTGAAAAATATCATCCCTCATTACGTCCGCTGGAAGAGGCCTGCCGTTTGGCGCAAAGCGGCTGGTATTGCATCCCGAATCCACTTGTAGGACGGGGGGGCGAAAACTCTTTGTTGTGGAAGACTGGAATTCTTCTGCGGCATATGGCACTGGTTTTCCGCTGTTGGAAGGCGATTTCATGCCGCCATATTCAGGTGCGGGAATTTTCAACACTTCCGCTTCTTTTTGTTTTCCCTTTGCTCTGGCCGCTGCGTAATAAACTTTATTTCCTGATTCATCATAACCTGCAATGGGCAATCCGCAGCCGGATCGAGCGTTTCGGAATGCTGACTCTGGCGCGAGTCGGCGCACGCTGGGCGATTTTTGAAACTCAGGATTTTCCAATGTTTGGAAAAATCTGTGTGCCTTCGCCGCGCAATCTGGTACTTCCGCATCCTGTTCCCGAAAAATTTTCCAAACATTGGAAAAAGAATGGCTCGCCCATGATTGGTGTGGCGGGGTATTACCGCCCGGAGAAGGGAGTGGATGAATTACTGCGTCTGCTGACAAAACATTTTCCCGACTGCGAAATCGTGGCCGGCGTTCCGAATCCGGAGGCGGTGAATATTCCGTCCGTGACAGTGCTTGATACCACTTCGGATGAATCTTATCGCCGAATGCTGGCCCGTTGCGACGTGCTCGTGCAGAACGGCGCGCGGGACAGCTATTTTTACCGTGCGTCCGGTGTAATCGCCGATGCGGCGGCCTGCGGCACCGCAGTCGTCGTTCCGGATTATCCTCTTTTAAGACAACAGGTCACAGTTCCTGTTTCGATTGGAGAAGTTTTCCAAGGGTTGGGCCCGAAGCGTAGCGAGAGTGCTTTTGGGTATTCCCAAAAGAAACGACACGAAGGGGAGTGGCAACAAATGCCCGAAGCGGTTCGCTGTGCAGTTGAAAAAACACGTACCGGACAGTACAACTTTAATGCTTATTGCGCGGCCCGCTCTGCACAGGCGCTGGCGGATTGTTTGGATGAATTCAGCCGGAGGCAGGATGGATAAAGTCAATATTCTAGGCATCAACGTGGATGTAATCGATCGTCCGCAACTGCTGGCTGAAATTGACCGGCTGGTCGCCGCGCAGCGGCCCGCATTGGTGAACAACGTCAATGTGCATGCCTGCAATATTGCTTATGCCGATTTGGAGTTCCGCAACATCCTTAATGAGTCGGACGTGGTGTTCTGTGACGGCTTTGGTGTCAAGCTGGGTGCCCGGCTGCTCGGGAAAACTCTTGGACCGCGCATGACGCCGCCGGATTGGATTGATGAGATTTTTAAATTGTGCGTTCAGCGCCGGTACTGTTTGTATTTTCTAGGCGATACCGAGGAGGTTGTTCAATTGTTTGCCCGGCAGGTGAAAGAAAAATACCCGGCGCTTAGGATTGTCGGTCAGCACGATGGTTTTTTTGCGCCGGATAGTGAGACAAACCATCGGCACATGAATGAAATTCAGCGGTTGGGGCCGGATATTATCCTTACCGGCATGGGCATGCCTCGCCAGGAAAAGTGGGCGTGGCAGGCCAGAAAGAGACTGGGTAAAGGTGTGATTATTGCAACCGGCGCATTGTTCCGGTGGTACACCGGAACTGAAAAACGTGCCCCGCGCTGGATGACTCAGACGGGCTTTGAGTGGCTTGCCCGACTGGTCGTTTCTCCACGTAAACATTTTAAACGATATGTCGTCGGCCTGCCGCTTTTCTTCTTCCGTATTTTCAAACAACGGTTCGGAAGGACTTCGGAATGAACCGCAAGCTTAAGCCGATTCTGTTTTTTGCCGCGATACTCGGTTTTTTCCTGCTGACGGTACCGGCCAATCACAGCGAAGCGGAAGATGCTTACTTTTATGCCCGCATGGCGGAGCAGGGGGCATGGCCCGGACTGTTCCATATGCACCATCTGATCTATTTGCCGCTGATGCGGATGATTTTCCGGGCTGTGCAGCTCGTCGGGTACAACGGGCGGGCGTTTCCTGTTCTGACCGGCGTCAGCATGATCTGCGGCGCTCTCACCGTCTGTCTTTTTGCCGTGCTGCTGCAGCGAATGAATGTGAAGAAGAATCTGGCGTGGTTGTTTGCCGGATCCCTTCTGTTTTCTTATGGCTTTTGGCGCTACAGTACTACAGTGGAAATTTATACACCTGCCGCTGCGCTTTCCTTGTTGGCATTTTATTGTGCAGTCCGATCCACAGACCGACCGTTTTTCTGGGGCAGTGTGTTGGCTGGAAGTCTTGCCCTTTTGCTGCATCTCGTCACGATTTCAGCGGTTCTTTTGGCCGTTCCTTTGTTTTACCTGCTTCGCCGACAGAAGATTCAGGCTGCGCTGTATATATTGATTGTGCTGCTGATAACAGGTGCCGGATATGGACTGGTTTTTGGTTGCGGCATCCGGCCTGAGGTTTTTAACGACGCTCTGGTGCAACGCGGAACGTTGTTGAATCTACAGACTTGGATCAGTGCTTTGATTGCATGGGGGCAAACGGTCTTTTCCGGCAATTTTCTTTTCAGCATACCGTTCGCCTCCCAACAGATTGTGCGGTTACTTCCGTTCCAAATGTTGCAGGAGGAGTTGTTCATGGGGCGGCAGGCACCGTTTTGGGTTCCGGTTGTCGCGCCCGTTACTTTCGGTCTGGCTATCGGTCTGGCGGTGGGACTTTTCTGTGTCGTGTTGCGCCACATGAAACAAATGATGGCGAATCGGTTCGTAGCTTTTATTTCTGTTTTAGTCTGGTTCGCAGGCGCAGCAGCGATGGCTCTTTGTTCCGAACCCGCCAACCCAGAGATGTGGATTTGCGTTTTGCCGCCGTTCTGGCTTCTGTCCGGGCTGGCTTGGAATGCCGTGCCGGAGAGCCGGTGCTCACGCTGGATGCCTTTCGCGCTGGCGGCGGTTCTGCTGCTGCATAACTGGGCGGGGGGTATGAGTCTTGTAAAAAGTCCTGAGGGGGATTATTGCCAGCAGAAAGGCGCATGGATTATAGAGCAGGCTGGGCCTGAAGACCTGATTCTTACGGCGGACTCTCACAGCTTTGTAACGTTTCTGCAATATCATACACCAGCTTGTGTTTTGGATTCAAAATTTGCGAACGAAGATCAATGGCGGATGTTGCAATTACGAACAGCTGGGCGGACGTTTGTCTTCAGCGATGTCATCGAACTTCTTCCTCCGGTGGCTGGCCGTCTTCCCATTTCGGTTGAGCGCATACAGAGGCTTGGTGCAGTTCTTAAGTCAGACCTTCAGAGCGTGCATCAGGATATGTTCGGAACCGTTTATCAATGGATATCTCCTTAAGGTATCAAAGAGATCTGGCCAACAAAAAATTCTGTTGATTTACGGGCTGGAGTGGTAAACTTCTGAGCTAATTGAGAATTTTTTATGCAGAATCAGTCGTCTATTAAGGTTTGGAGTGAGCGCTGGCGGCTTGGTGCGTTGACTGTACCGGAGTTGGTGCAGATCGGACTGGCTTCCGTGATTGTCGGCCTGTTGTTCATGATGTTCCACATGCTGGGAAATACCGTCGAAAATGTTAACAGCCGATCCGCTTTTCAATGGATGTTTTCCCGCTGGCACGACACGATTTCTTTCGGAGCAGACTATTCACATGGATATTTCATTCCTTTCGTGAGTCTCGGCGTGGTCTGGTATAAGCGAAAAGAAATTTTTTCGGTCGATATACGCACAGACTGGCGCGGATTGGGCGTGGTGATTGCCGCTCTTTTTCTGCATTGGGTCGGAGCCAAAATGCAACAGACCCGGGTTTCTTTGATGAGTCTTGTTTTGCTGATATGGGGACTTCCGTTCTATCTGTTCGGCTGGCAGTTGGCCAAGAAACTGATTTTCCCCTGTTCCTACCTGATTTTCTGCATCCCGTTGAACTTTATGGATGTACTGGCCTTTCCCTTGCGTATTTTCTCTACCAAGCTGGCTACCGCGATGCTGAATGGCATTGGTATCGGTGCAATTCGGTCTGGTACCGCCATTTATTCCAATGTGGCAGGCGGCTTTGAGTTTGATGTGGCCGACCCGTGCAGCGGGTTGCGTTCCCTTCTTGCTATGACAGCACTGACGGCTGTTTATGCTTACTTTACCCAGCGCACTCTTGTCCGCAAATGGGTTCTGTTTATGGCTTCGATACCATTGGCGGTTATCGGAAATATTGCCCGTATCGTGACTGTGGCCATTGTGGCAGAGGCGTTTGGCGGAAAACTGGCGCTTGGTCTTTACCATGATTATTCCGGCTATATTCTGTTCACTGCGGCGATCAGTATGATGGTGGTCGTTGGGAGCGTGTTGAATCTCGAATTCAGTGAGGTGATGAAAAAATGCAAATCCGTACTTTTACGCCACACCTAGTAATCATCGGGTTAATGATTATTACCGCGCTGGCATTGGCCTTTACGGTGGATGTTAGCTTGAACGACCAGCCGGGCGTTCGTACGGAGCTGCCTAGAACCCTTGATAACGGCTGGGTCGGCGACGAACTGCGCTATTCGCATGATCCGGAAAACCCGAAACAATACCGGGCTAGCGAACTGGAATTACCGGACATTGATCCGGTTACCGGTGAAAAACTGTTTACCATGAGTCTGGCAGAATACGACGCGCTTCCGCAGGACACGAAATTTGTTAAATCGATCTATACAAACGATACCGCCAATCAGGTGTTTGTTTCCATTGTGCTGTCCGGGAAAGAGCGAAACAGTATTCACCGTCCTCAGCGATGTCTTGTCGGACAGGGCAATACGATCATGAAGACCGACTATATGAAGATTCCTCTTGAAGGCCGCGAACCGCTTAAAGTTTGTGTCCTTGAGACGGTTCGCAACTACCGCGACAAAGACGGCGAGCGGAAAGCCCATCACGGCTACTACGCCTACTGGTTTGTTGGACAGGGGCGCGAAACCGCCAGTCATTATGAACGTATGTTCTGGCTCGCTTGGGACCGTATTGTGCACAGTGTCGCCCATAAGTGGGCATATATTGCTGTTTCCGGTGAACGTGGTATGGATGAAAACTCAGATGCCTACCGGCAGGAAATCACCAGCTTTGTTCAAAAGCTTTATCCGCACCTGCTGATCAACAAACAGGCTGAAGTTGACAAACCCTGATTTCCCTGTTTATGATCCCGCCGTCAATGAAACAAAAATTCAACAGCCTTGAACTCCTTCTGCTCGCCGGGGAAACCCTGCGGGAGTTCTGTGCTTGTTGATCTGACCCTCCAACAATGATTTTGCCGAACCTCTCCGCAGCCCGGAGAGGTTTTTTTATTTTCATGATGGGTTTAACAGAGAAAAAACAGTAAAGGAAAGAACAATGAAAACACCAAAGTACAAAGCGGCTGAGCCGTTTCAAATGCCGGATCGTCAATGGCCGTCGCGGACGCTGAGCGCCAGTCCCGTCTGGTGCTCCGTAGATCTGCGCGACGGCAATCAGGCGCTGCCCAATCCGATGGATCCCGATCAGAAACTGGAATACTTTCAGATGCTGTGCCGCATCGGCTTCAAAGAAATCGAAGCGGGGTTTCCATCCGCCAGTCAGGATGACTTCGACTTCTTCAGATGTCTGATCGAAGACAATCACATTCCCGACGATGTTTCCATCATGGGGCTGACGCAGTGCCGTCCACATCTGATCGACCGTACCTTTGAAGCGTTTAAAGGTGTCAAAAAAGGGATCGTACACGCCTACATCGCCACATCCGAACTGCACATGACAAACGTATTCGGGACAGATCAGAAAGGCACAATGAAAGCCGCGGTTGAAGCTACCCGCCGCATTCGTGCGCTGGCCGACACCCTGCCGGAAAGCGACATCCGCTATGAATTCTCGCCTGAAGAATTTACCGACACCGACCTGCCGTTTTGTCTGGAAATGTGTAAAGCCGTTTTCGACGCGTGGGGCAAAGCAACTCCGGAAAAACCGCTGATCCTGAACCTGCCCGCTACGGTCGAGCGCCGTCCGCCCAACCATTACGCCGACATGATCGAATGGTTCATCAAAAACTTTCCACACCGCGACTGCGTAAAAATTTCGCTGCACGCCCACAACGACCAGGGCATGGCCGTGGCCGCCACCGAGTTAGCTATGCTGGCTGGCGGCGATCGCGTCGAGGGCACACTGTTTGGACATGGCGAGCGCACCGGTAATGTGGATTTGGTTACCGTCGCTAATAATCTGTTCTCGCGCGGCATCGAAACCGGACTGGATTTCCGTCGTTTGGGTGAAATTGCTGTAACCGTCGAACGTCTGACCGGCATGCCGGTTTACTATCGCCAGCCATACGCCGGCGAGTATGCCTTCACGGCCTTCTCCGGATCGCATCAGGACGCCATCAACAAAGGCATCCACCGTCTGGAACAGGCCGCCAAAGCTTTCGGCATGAAGTGGAAGGTTCCGTACCTGCACGTCGATCCGGCAGATCTGGGCCGCAACTTCGAAAAACTGATCCGCATCAACTCGCAGTCCGGCAAAGGCGGCATCGCCTGGGTGCTGGAGCAGGACTACGGCATTCAGGTCCCCAAAGCCATGCAGCCCGAACTGCGCGAAGAGGTACAGACCTATAGCGAAACCGTTGGCCGCGAAATTTCCTCGGAAGAAGTTTATAACGTCTTCCGCGAAAAATTCGTCAATCCCGCCGGTCCATATGAACTGATCGGCTACTGGCCGCGCCCCGATGATAAAGACCCCACCTTCATCCATGGTGAGGTCCGTGTCCGCGTCAACGGCGTTGAAAAAACCGCCGTCGCCGACGGCAACGGACCGATCTCCGCCTTTGTCCATGCCATGCGCGGCATCGTCGGCATTGACTTCGGCGTCGACGACTACCACGAACAAGCTGTCGGCAAGGGCGCCGATGCACAGGCTATGGCCTATGTCCCGCTGAAGCTGGAAGGCAACGGTGTCGTCTTTGGTGTCGGCTCTGATTCCAACATCGACCAGGCCGCCGTCCGCGCCATCATCGCCGGCCTGAACCGTATTGCCGGAAAGAAAAAATGAAAAAGCTGGCAGTTCTTGGACATCCCATCGGACACACGCTCTCGCCCGTTATGCACAACGCCTCCATCAAGGCGCTGGGGCTCTCCGCCGAGTATGAATACGGCAAACTCGACGTTGCGCCCGGCGACTTGATGTCACGGCTCGCGCAGCTTCCTTCCGAAGGCTATGCCGGCGTCAACCTGACAATTCCGCTTAAAGAAGTCGCTTTCCAAGGTTTGGAAAAGCTCGATGACAGCGCCCGCATCCTCGGCGCGGTCAACACCGTTGAGTTCACTGAAAACGGAATGGTTGGTCACAACACCGACGGCTACGGCTTTCTCAAAGCGCTTGAAGAGGCATTTGGTAAAACGGTCGAAGGCGATAATGTTTTTGTTCTCGGTTGCGGCGGAGCAGGGCGCGCTGTTGCGCTCATGGCCGCGCTCACCGGAGCTAAGTCGATCACATTGGCCGATGTCGATGCCGCCCGCATTGAAAATCTCTCCGTCGAAATCTGCAGGCTGGCTCCTAACGTTGCCATTGTGAAATCTGTGGGTGGAGGCTCAGCCTCCTGTCGCGAAGCCGATCTCGTCATTCAGGCGTCGCCGGTCGGAATGAAAAAGGATGATCCATCGCTTTTGCCGGCGGAAGCGTTTCGTAAAGGGCAGCGCGTCTTTGATCTGATTTACATGTACCCTGAAACCGCCTTCCTCAGCACAGCGAAGGCCGCCGGCGCGCAGATTGCAAACGGCCTCGGCATGCTGTTGCATCAAGGCGCGCGGGCGTTTATGATCTGGACAGGAATCGAACCCGATGTCGAAGCAATGCGCAAAGCATTAGAAAAGGCGGTGTACTTATGACAGAATTCTGGACGATTTACTGGATGGCCGTAGTGTTTATAATGGGGCTTTGTCTCGGAAGTTTTCTTAACGTCTGTATCTGCCGCATTCCGAAGGGGAAGTCCGTTGCATGGCCGCCCTCGGCCTGCCCGAACTGTAATGCCCTTATCAAATGGTTCGATAACATTCCCGTTCTCAGCTGGTTTCTTCTTGGGGCTAAATGCCGCAATTGCAAACTGCCGATTTCCGTGGTCTATCCGGTCATTGAACTGCTTACCGGCTTTTTCTTTCTCACCATCTGGCTCATCTACGGCTTAACCTGGTTTACCCCCATCTATGCAATCGCCGTTTTTGGCTTGTTGCTGGCTACCTTTATTGACCTTGAACACATGATACTGCCCGATCGCGTTACCATCGGCGGCATGATTCTTTTCCCGATCATCAGCGTGCTTTTCCCCCAACTTCAAGGAGAAACCACCTGGGCGGGCGGGCTTAAAGACTCGCTGATCGGTCTGGCCGCCGGGTTCGGCTCGCTTTGGATTGTCCGTGAACTCGGAACTGCCGCGCTCAAGAAAGAGGCTATGGGCTTCGGCGATGTCAAACTCATGGGCGCGCTTGGCGCTCTCTTCGGTTGGGAAGCTGTTGTCTACATTGTTTTTGTTTCGGCTTTTATCGGCTCGATTGCAGGCATCAGCCTTATTGCATTACATCGTAAAGGGATCCAAAGCGAGATCCCTTATGGTCCCTACATTGCGCTGGCGGCATTTTCCTGGCTTCTTGGCGGATTCAACCTGTGGGATGCGTATTTGCGCCTTATGGGGCTCTGATTTTTCTTATTTTCAACAGGTTGTTGACAGCTGCTGCTGTTCTTTGTGCTTCAGGATTTTTTTCATAAATCTTAGTTGCTTTTTAGATACCTTTTTCAGTAATATACATCCCTTAAGGAGGCTGTGTTATGGCTACAAACCCCATAGGAAAAGGAACGAAGACCATTGGCATCAACATGCCGATGAAAATGGCTGAAAGTTTGGGAAAGCGTGCAGATTCTATGCATATTTCTAAAAGTAAATACTGCAAGATTATTCTTCAGCAGTGGTTGCAGTCAGGTAAAAAGCTGACGTTGGCTGAAAGGAAATAGGGCGCGTGCCCGCTTCGGAATGTATTTTCTCGAAAAATATCTAAAAAACGTCCCGGAGTTAAGGGGCGTGTTTTATGTCTGCGAAAATGACGACAGTTAACGCTGCAGG
>Ga0172380_10004891_pt1 | contig 16786 bp, 12 predicted proteins | sample Leawe162metaG_FD_119747 | JGI IMG/M metagenome (GOLD analysis project Ga0172380, IMG submission 119747) | Leachate microbial communities from a municipal landfill in Southern Ontario, Canada - Leachate well 162 metaG | ecosystem: Engineered > Solid waste > Landfill > Unclassified | place...
AGTTGGACGCCGCGTGCATCGGTGGCGGTCAGACGAATCGCATCGGGTCGAAGGGTGGGGTCGAAGGTGATCTGCATCTGCTTGGCGAGTTGCGATTCGAGCCGGCGAAGCGCATCGCGTTTGCGGTTGAGCAGCATCTGGCCGACTTCGGGCGTGACGGTGAGTTCGACCGCGGCAACGGTCGGCATCGACAACACCAGCGCCAGTTGGCGCACGACATCGAGTACGACGGACTCGGCGGTTTTCACCACGCCGGTGCCGTCGCACGTCGGGCAGGTTTTATTGATCGAGCGTTTGAGCGAGGGTCGCATGCGCTGGCGGGTGAGCGAGAGCAGGCCCAGTTCGTTGATGCGCAGGGGCTTGGTGCGGGCGCGGTCTTTTTTGAGGTTTTCCTTGAATTGCCGCTCTATTTCGCGGCGGTGCTTGTTCTGATACATGTCGATCAGATCGAGTACGACCACACCGCCCAGATCGCGCAGGCGAAGCTGGCGTGTGATTTCGTCCACGGCTTCGGTGTTGGTGTGAAAGGCGGTGGACTCGGCGTCGCCCTTGTCGCGCGACTTGCCGCTGTTGACGTCGATGGCGACCAGCGCTTCGGTGGTGTCGATCACCAGCGAACCGCCGCTGGGCAGCGGGACGGTGCGGCTGTTGATGGTTTCGATCTGCCGGGCGATGTCGAAGGCGTCGAGCAGGGGAACGGGACGGTCGTAATAGAGCACCTTGGCCCCGCCGCGCGGCAGGGCGATGCGGATGAAATCGCGGGCGCGCTGGGCGGCCTGTCGATCATCGACGACGATGCGTTCGATGTCGCTGGTCAGCACATCGCGGAGTGTGCGGATGACCAGATCGGATTCGCGGTAGAGTTCGGCGGGGCCTGAGCCGGTCTTCATACGCTGGTCGATGGTGCGCCACAGACGGACGAGGTAGGCCAGGTCGCGTTTGAGTTCGGCCTTGGTGCGTCCGATGCCGGCGGTGCGGACGATGAAGCCGAAGTCTTCGGGGGGCTTGAGTTCATCGAGGATTTTGCGCATTTCGCGGCGTTGTTCCTCGTCTTCGACCTTTCGGCTGACGCCGTGACGTTCCATGTCGGGCATCATCACGAGGAAGCGGCCGGGAATGGAGAGATAGCTGGTGAGGGTCGGGCCTTTGGTGCCGATGCCTTCCTTGAGAACCTGGACGAGGAGGGTTTGGCCGCGTTTGAGGCAGTTTTGGATGGGCGGACGATCGCGGCGGGGCGTGCGTTTGCCGACGCGTTCGGTGGCTTCGTCGTCAAAGCCGAAGTATCGGGGGTGGAGATCGGAGATATGGAGGAAGCCGTTGCGTTCGAGACCGAAATCGACGAACGCGGCCTGGATGGCGGGTTCGACATTGGTGATGCGGCCGCGGTAGATGTTGCCGACGTGGATATCGTCGCTGGCGCGTTCGGTGTAAAGTTCTTCGAGTTTTCCGTTTTCCACGATGGCGATTCGGCATTCTTCGCCGGCCACGTAATTAATCAACATGTCCTGTTTGGGCATAACGATCCTTCTGGAGTTCGCATCGCGCTGCGCGGCGACGGGTACGTGGCCGCAGTCAGACGATGGTGTGCGTCGGTCGCTGCTCTACCCCACCACTGGAGGAGCAGCGAAACGCACGATGTTCTTTTCCGGGGCACTATCTTAGAGTGTCCAAAAGAACCGGATATTCACCACTGAGGCCACGGAGTTCACGGAGAAGAACAAAATGGAGGCAATCTGTTTTCATTTTCTTCTCTGTGTTCTCGGTGATCTCCGTGGTGAGTTCTTTTCTTGACTCTTAATTGATGGAACGTCCATCGAAGGCCTCGGGGATGATTTTCCGTGTTTCTTCCCTCAGGTAGTTCAGTACCTGACGCTCGGAATCATAACTGGCGGCACGGCGCGCCACACGTTCGCACTGTTCGATCGACACGGACCGAACCAACTTCTTGATTTCCGGGATGCTCGAAGGCGTCATGCTCAGCTTGCGAAGGCCCATGCCCAGCAGCATCATGACGTATTCGACTTCACCGGCCATTTCGCCGCAGCAGGTCACGTCGATGTTGCGACGCTTGGCGGCCCGAATCACGTCCTTAATCAGCATCAGCACCGACGGATGCGCCGCGGAATACAGCGACGCCACGCGCTCGTTGGAGCGATCGACCGCCAGTGTGTACTGGATCAGGTCGTTGGTGCCGATGCTGAAAAAATCAACCTCCTGCGTGAAGACTTTGGCCATCAGCGCCGCGGACGGAACCTCTATCATCATACCAACCGGGATGTTGGTGTCGAATGCGATGCCGTCCTCGTCGAGGTCTTCCATGACATCGTTGAGGATCATACGCGCCTGTCGCAGTTCCATCATGTTGGTGATGAGGGGGAACATGACTTTGATTTTGCCGTGGGCGCTGGCGCGGAGGATCGCCCGCAGATGCGTCTTGAACAGCGTCAAATCCTGCAAGCACAGGCGGATCGAGCGGCAGCCGAGGAAAGGGTTCGGCTCCGGTTCGGACATCCGCCGCTGGGTGAACTTGTCGGCCCCCAGATCGAGTGTGCGAATCGTCATCGGGCGGTTGCCCAGCAGATTCATCGCCTGGACGATCTGTTGATACTGTTCGTCTTCGCTCGGCTCGGCCTCGGTGGAGAGGAACATGAACTCGGTGCGGTAGAGGCCGACGCCGGTCGCGCCGCGACCGAGCGCTTCGGGGATTTCATCGGGGAACTCGATGTTCGCCAGCAGGGAGATGGTCATGCCGTCGGTGGTGACGGCGGGGAGCTTGAGCAGACCGCCCAGTTGGGTCTCGAACGCCTGGTATCGTTCGACGTAACCGCGGTATTCTTCGAGTTGATCGGGATCGGGGTCGATGATGAGCAGGCCGCGGTTGCCGTCCACGATGACGGTGTCGCCGGAGTTGAGCGCGCCGGTGGCGTCTTCCAGGCCGACGACGGCGGGGATGCCCAGCGCACGGGCGACGATGGCGGTGTGGCTGGTGCGCCCGCCGAGGTCGGTGGCCATCGCGCGGACCATTTTGCGATTGAGCGAGGCGGTTTGCGAGGGCGTCAGGTCGTGGGCGATGATCGCGCCTTCGTGATCGAGGTGGGACAATTCCTGCCTGGCTTCGGCGATGAGTTGTTTGAGGACGCGTTTCTCCAGGTCCCACACATCGGAGACCCGCTCCTTGAACATGGCGCTGGGCTGCTGGAGGAAGGTCTGCGCCAATTGCCGCATGACGGTGGAGAAGGCGAATTGGGCGGTGACCAGTTCGCGGTCGATCAGGGCATGGACCTGGGCGATGAGGGACGGGTCTTGCAACATGCCCAGGTGGAAGCCGAAAATTTTCGCCGGTTCGGGACCGAGATCGGCGGCGACCTGATCGCGCAGGACTTCGACTTCCTTGCGCGCATCGGTGATCGCCTGGTCGAGGCGTTGATGTTCGTGTTTGAGATTTTTGGCGGCGATGGCCCGGCGAGGAACGCGGATATCATCGGTGTCCATCACCACCGCGGGACAGATGGCGACGCCTGGGGAGACCGGAATGCCTTTTTTGATTTCCATGAATGTCGGGAGTAAGTCGCAATGCCGCCCCCGGAAGTTCGGGGCACGGGATTCCGAGTCTCCCATATCCTGATCTCGCGGCTTTTCACCGCGGTTACACGTCTTCCAAAATGCTTTTTACCACAGAGGCACGGAGACACAGAGCAAAACGGGCAGGCATGGATCAGGGACGAAGGCACGAAGGGACGAAGGGACGAAGTGAAAGAGTCACAGCCCCATCCTCACTTCGTCCCTCCGTCCCTAAGTCCCTTCGTCCCTTTTTTTGCATCTCCGTGCCTCTGTGGTTCATTGCGAATTTCTTACCGAATCTTCGCCGCCTTGGCCAGTTTAGGCGCCACATCGGTCTTTTCCCAATTGAAGCTGGGTTTCCCGAAGTGGCCGTGGAAAGCGGTCTGTTCGTAGATCGGCTTGCGCAGGTCGAGCATTTTGATGATGCCGCGCGGCGTCAGTTGGAAATGCTCGCGCACCAATTCGCTGATCGCGTGATTGCCCAGCTTGCCCGTGCCGAAGCAATCGACATGCACGCTGGTCGGCTCGGCCACGCCGATCGCATAGCTCAGTTGGATTTCACACACATCGGCCAGGCCGGCGGCGACGATGTTCTTGGCGATGTAGCGGCACATGTACGCCGCGCTGCGGTCCACCTTGGTCGGGTCTTTGCCGCTGAACGCCCCGCCGCCGTGACGACCGCGACCGCCGTAGGTATCGACGATGATTTTGCGTCCGGTCAGTCCCGTGTCGCCGTGCGGTCCGCCGATCTCGAACTGGCCCGTCGGATTGACATGGATCACCGCATCACCGTGCCACATCTTCTTCGGCATGATGGGTTCGATGATGTGTTTGGTCACGGCTTTTTTGAGTTCCGCCTGTTTCCGCGGGCCGTTCCACATCGGATGGTGCTGCGTGGAGATCACGACGGTGTGAATCCGCACGGGTTTCAGGCCGTCGTATTCCACCGTCACCTGACTCTTGGCGTCGGGACGCAGGCCCGGAATGATGTTCTTTTCGCGCACCTTCTGGTGGCGGTCCATCAGCTTGTGGGCGAGCATGATCGGCAGGGGCATCAGTTCCGGCGTCTCGCGGCAGGCGAAGCCGAACATCATCCCCTGATCGCCCGCGCCTTCACGATCCACGCCCATCGAAATGTCACCCGACTGGCCGTGCAGCGTGCGAATGATCGCGCAGCTTTCGGAATCGAACTTCATCGCCGGGTCGGTGTAGCCGATGCGTTTGATCGTCCTGCGGGCGGTTTCCTCGACTTCGAGCAATGCTTTTTCAGCGGCGGCGTTATGCACGGTCACTTCGCCGGCGATCACCACCAGGCCCGTGGTGCAAAGCGTCTCGCACGCCACACGCGCCATCGGATCGTGCCGAATCAGCGAATCCAGCACGGCATCGGAAATCTGATCCGATACTTTGTCGGGGTGGCCCAGCGATACGGATTCGCTGGTGAACAGGTAATGACCATTGGCTTGAGATTTCTTCACGGATAGAGTCCTTTTCTACGGGTAGGAACCGAACGTACCCCGGAAGTCGTCCCGGCAAGTCCGGTAGTTATACATCCCGCCGCAATAATCGGCAAGATGATGAAGCAACTTGCGGAATGCCGGAATGCCGCGCAGCCCGAGGCACGCAATGCTCGGATAAGCGGCGTCAGATCGCGGGCCACCACCTCCCACACCAGCTTCAAATCAATGTCGAAATAGACATGAACGATGCGGTGCCGCATTCCGACAATCTGGTGACAGGGAACCGTCGGCAGTTGCTCCCGCGTCGTTTGCGACACCATGCGCGCCGCCTCGCCGACAACCTCGATGCACTGGACCACCGCCCGTTGCGTTCGCCGATCCGCCAGAAAGTCGCCCTCACTCATCCCCGCGCAAAATGACAACGCCTCTTCGGCCGCTTCGATGATGTGACGAATCCGAATGATGTCATCAAGCGGCATACAGCAACTCCGAATCGGCAATGACCTGTTGGCGGAAATATCGGCTCAGGTCGGCCGGTGTACGAAGATCGACCTGCCTGCCCAACATTTCAGTCAACTCATACATCATTCCGCCAACATCGAACAGCGACACCCGCGCGTCCGGCTCGAACTCCACCAGCATGTCGATATCACTGTCCGGCCTGAAATCCTCACGCAACACCGAGCCGAACAGCGACAGCCGCCGAATGCGATTGCGCCGGCAAAACGCCGCGATCGCTTCTTGCGGAACGTCGATGGATTGATGCTTCATGACCCGTGATTCCTTCCCGGCATTATATCGGCATTCGCCGAATCATCCTCCATTGCCCCCCAACGCCCTCACCAATCCCGCCAGAACAACACGGTTATCCGCCTGCAAATAATCCACCGTGCCCCGGCCCGCCGGGGTTTCGATCATGCGGTAGAAACTCTTGCAGAACCGCAGGTAGTAGGCCGGGTGTTCCTTCGGCGGTTCGCCTTGTGACCAGTCCCACCCCCCGCCGTCCTGAATATCGACAATGGCGATGTGATGATCGTGAATGGCTTTCCCAACTTCCGGGGATTGGCCTTCCGGGGGTTGGCCTTCCGGGGGTTGGCCGATCAGCAGATTGTTGGCGATGCTGAACGCCTTCTCGAACACTTGCGGACTCATGATCGCCGAGCCGACCGACAGATACACCCCGCCGGTGAGTTGCGTGATCGCATGACAGAGCGTGTGAAAATCCCGCCCCGCCGTGCGTCCGATCGCCCCGGCGACATCTTCGGTGTAGCCGGGATGACAACAGTAAATGTCGTACCCCACCCCCGGAAGCACGCACAATGGAACGCCATGCTCCGCGGCGGCGGCGCTGACCGAATATCGCTTGAACGGATGCCCGCATCGCACGTCACCCAATCCGTCCCGCAGAATAAATTGTCCGACGGCTTGGCCCAACCCCATGTCATGCGATGCGCCATACAACGCCGCGGCGTGAATCGCCCGCCCGATCTCATCCCACGTCCCGAACCGCCCCACCGGCGCGTTGTCACGCACCGATTCGCTGCTGGTGGCCTGAAAGGCGAACTCCCAGTCGTGAATGATCCCCGCGCCCTGCGTCACCAGATGCGTCACATATCCGCGACGAATCAACTCGATCAACACCGGCCCGCAGCCGTTCTTGATGACATGCGCCCCGTAAGCCAGCACCACCGATGCGCCCGACACTTTCGCGCGTTTCATGCGATCGGCCAGTCGCGCGATCTGCGCATCGAGCGCCCCAGGCAGCGGCGCGATGTCCGCCGAGGGGTCGAGGGCGGTGGTGCGAATGTCAATAAAACTCCGCCGCTCGGCCAGCGGTTGCACGGTGATGCGCGAGGGGTCGATGCGTTCGTAGGGCATGACGGACAGCATACCACTCTTCGCCACTCGCTACTCCCACTTCCCCTCACAACACGAACTTGCTCAAATCCTGGTCGCCGACGATCGGGGCCAGTTGTTCGCGCACCATGTCGGCGGAGATCGTCACGGTGGTTTGGCCCTTCGCCTTCAACTCCGTCGCGTCGAAATGGATCGGCTCGAACAACTTTTCCATCACCGTCATCAACCGGCGGGCACCGATGTTCTCCTGTGTCGCGTTCACCTTGGCCGCCAGGTCGGCCATTGTTTGGATCGCGCCCGGCTCGAACACCACTTCCAGCCCCTCGGTGCCGAGCAATGCCTGCTGCTGTTTGGTCAGCGCGTTGCTCGGTTCGGTGAGTATCCGCACGAAATCGTCCCGCCCCAACGCGCTCAACTCCACGCGGATCGGAAACCGCCCCTGCAACTCCGGCATCAAATCACTCACCGCGCTGCTGTGAAACGCCCCCGCCGCGATGAACAGAATGTGATCCGTCTGCACCAGGCCGTGCCGCGTCGAAACCGTCGTGCCCTCGACGATGGGCAGCAGGTCGCGCTGCACGCCCTGCCTCGAAACGTCCGGGCCTCGCCCGCCGCCTTCACCGCCGCCGCTCGATGCGATCTTGTCGATCTCGTCCAGAAAAATGATGCCCGTCTGTTCCGTGCGTGTGATCGCCTCGGTGGTCAGCGTTTCACGGTCGATCAGCTTTTCGGTTTCCTCCTCCATCAGAATGCGACGCGCCTCGGCGATCGTGACCCGCCGTCGCTTGGATTGTTCCGGTATCAGGTTCTCGAACATCTTGCTCATGTCCGGGTCCATCTGGTCCAGCCCCATGTTGGAAAACATCGCCACGGGTACCGCCTTCTGCCGCGTCACCATCTCAATCGTCCGCTCCTCCATCGCCCCGCTTCGCAACTGCTCCTTCAACCGATCCCGCACCCGCTTGTGACGTTCCACCGAATCATCATCATGCACGAATCCCCCCGAATCGCCGGGCGCGCTTGCCTCAATGCCCTTTTCATGGTCCGCCCCCGGGTACAGCAAATCCACCAGTCGTTCCTCCACCGCGTCGGCGGCCTTCTGTTTGACCAGTTCCGCCTGTTCGCTTCGCACCATCGCGATGGCCTGTTCGAGCAGGTCGCGGATCATGGATTCGACATCGCGTCCGTGGTAGCCGACTTCAGTGAACTTGGTCGCTTCGATTTTGATGAACGGCGCGCCGGTCAGCGCGGCGATCCGCCGGGCGATCTCGGTTTTCCCCACGCCGGTCGGCCCGATCATGATGATGTTCTTCGGATTGATCTCGCGGGCCTGCTCCGGCGAAAGCTGCTGCCGCCGCCAGCGATTGCGAATCGCCACCGCAACCGCCCGCTTGGCCGCGGCCTGCCCGATGATGTGTTCGTCCAGCTTCGCCACAATTTGTTTCGGTGTCAGATCGTGCATGAGAATAGGGTATAGGGGAAAGTCGGAAGTGGGAAGTGGGAAGTAAAGACCCGTGTATAAAATTCTTCCCACTTCCCACTTCCCACTTCCGACTTCCCACTTTCCTCCCACTTCCCACTTCCCACTTCCGACTTTCCTCAATACGCCCGTTCCACTTTCGCGCCGGGGTAATAGAACTGAAGAATTTGCGTGGCGTCGCGGCGCTGCTCGGCCATCGCCTCGGCTCCGAACTGGCAGAGGCCCACGCCGTGGCCGTAGCCGTGGCCGTTGGAGAAAACGACATCCGTCCCGCTCATCGAGATATCGACGAAGCTGCTTTTGAGTTTCAGATCGGTCGGCAAGAGCGGCAAATCGGGCTTGTTTCCGGGGGCGGGGGCGGGGGCGAAATTACATGCCTGGCGGAACGACTCGGCGATCAGGATGTAGCGTTTGCCGGTTGAATCGGTGACGGCGAAGCGGTTGGGCCGGCCCAGGGAGTTGCGGCTGACAACCACGACCGTGCTGATGTCCTTGAGATTTTTGATCGGCACGTTGTTCGCCGCGCCCCATGCGATGAATCGCCGCGCCAGATCAACCGCGTTCCGATGGATCGGCCCCCATGCGAAATGCTTCGACGACTTGCACCAGGGACACGGCTGAATCGGCGTCAGACAGGCCGGGGCGTCCTCCGCGCCGAACGCATCCAACGGGCCGGCCCCCGCGCCGCCGCAGCAACTGGAATAGTACGCCGGGATGATCCGCCGACCGTCGCTGAGCACCAGCCCCGTGGTATCCACCACCGCGCGAACGCTCATCGGATGCACCGACGCGCCGAGATAGGCCTGCGACGCCTGCGTGGATTCGACATCGAATGTGCGCGACGGATCGGCGGCCTGCAAACGGGCGATGGCGTAACTGCGCGCGACGATCGCCTGCGCCTGGTAAGCCGGTAGTTGCCAGTGGTCGTACAGTTCCTTGTCCAGCACCCCCGGCAGATAGGCCTCCAGATGGACAAGGTTGATGACATCGAATACATCGGGGGCGGCTGCGATTCCGGGGGTTGAACTTCCGGGGGTTGCATCGGTGGTGGCTGGACGTTGGGGGATCAGACGAATCGTGCCGGGATACGGCTGGCCGTTGACCGTCAGCAACGAACCGTCACCGCCTGCCCGGGGGGTGATGTCGATGACAGAGCGTCCGAGTTGGGGGACGGGGGATTGATTGATCGTCCAGCCGCCCTGCTTCAGTTGGAGCGTGGCGGGCAGACGAAGCGGCAGCGGGCCGGGTGCGCCGGCGATTTGGAGTTGCACCGTTGCCGGGCCGGCGAGCGAAATCCGCGTGATTTGTTTCTGAATGCGGACGCGCAAGAGCGGTTCGCCGCGCATCGCCGAACCGATGGTGAGGGTTTGCGTGGTTCGGCTGCAACTGGCCAGCGCCAACAAGAACAGACAAAGGATGACAGGACAAGTGCGTCGCATCATGGGAAAAGGCCTGGGGGGAGCGAATGGCGAATGATGAAATTCAAATGACGAATGACGAAACTCGAATGACGAATGAAATCCCAAGTTTCAAATTCCAAACCCATGAACGTGCCGGCTCTTTTGAACATTGGAATTTGGAACTTGATTCGTCATTCGGATTTCGTCATTCGTCATTTCCCGTCCCCCCGAAAGATTTGGCGGACCCACGGGGGCCGGGGGGATTATTCCGCTTCTTCCTCGTCATCGTCCAGCTTGCGAAGTCCCAATCCCTTTTCTTCCAGCTTCTGTTTGATCTCGCTCAGCGAGGTCGCGCCGAAGTTCTTGATGCCCATCAGTTCCGCTTCGGTGCGCGAGCAAAGGTCCGCCATCGTGTGAATGCCCAGCAAGCTCAGCGCCTTGCGGCTGCGAACCGACAGTTGCAGTTCAGCCACCGACTGCCCCAGCGTCTGCACGTTCGTGTCATCGGCCAGTTGTTCGTACACTTCCTGCCGAACCGCCGATCGCTGATCCTCCGACGCCTGGCCCAGACGCAAGCCCTTCTGCGACAGCATCGCCTTGATCTCGCTCAGCGACGTTTCGCCGAAGTTTTTGTACGCCAGCAGTTCCGGCTCGCTGGTCCGCAACAGATCGCCCAGCGAGCGAATGTTCATCTTCTTCAGGCAATTGCGGGCGCGGACGCTCAGCTCGAAATCCGTCACCGGCGTCTCCAGCAGCGTGTTCTGCTTGTCCCGCTGCTTGGCCTGGTCTTCATCGTAATACATCTGCCGACTGGCCATCACATCCTTCATATACAGCCGGGCGCGGCCGTGATTCGGGTCGGTCGCCAGCACCTGCCGCAGACATTTCTCCGCGGCGGCGAAGTTGCACAAGTCCTCATACAAAATCGCCAGGTTCATCAGCGCGTTCACCTTGGCCGGCGCCTCCTCGACCGCCTGCTCATACAAATGCAGCGCCTCCGATTCCTCGCCCACCAGGTCCAGGTGATACGCCAGCGAAAAGCAGACCTCCTCATTGTCCGGCGACTGCTCGAACGCCTTCTCCAGTTCCTCGATGGCCTTCCACCGATCCCCGGTCTGCTCGGCCTTGCGGGCGGCGTCAATGAACTTGCGGGCGGCTTGCGGATCACGCGATCCAATCGTTCCGGTCAATACATCGGCGGGGCTTGCGGCGGGCATATGCTTCGCTCTCCAGGTGAAATCCTGCGGGTTTCCAGTTTCAACGGCGAACCCGTTAGAATAATCCCCCAACCCAAAACAGGCAAGCCCCCGCAACAGGCCAACAGCCCCCAGCCCCCGGCAACCGGGCACAGCCCCCGCAACAGGCCGGCCTTCGCTTCAGGCCTGTTCTTCAGGCCCCCGCAACAGGGTCTGCCCAATTTTTCGGGGGGGCCGTAAATGACGAATGACGAATGAAATACCAAATTTCAAATTCCAATCCGATGAACGCTCCGGGTTCTTTGAACATTGGATTTTGGAACTTGATTCGTCATTCGAGTTTCGTCATTCGTCATTCGGCCTCCAACCCACCTAAGTCACAGCGGCACCGCCCCCGAATCATTGGGCAGACCCCCCGCTTCAGCCCTGTCCGTCCGATTGTCATATCATGTCCGGCTGACGGGGCATGACTGCCGGAGCATGATGGCCGATTCACCGAAACATTCAGACCGGCGGCCGAACGATTCGCGGATCATTTATGAACCGGTGGTCTGGCTGGGGATGCGTGTGGATGTTCCGGCTGACTGGGCGATGGTGCGTCATTCCACGAAGCTCGCGGGGGGGCGGCTGGTGTGGATGGATCGCAGGCATCAGCGGATGCAGTTATCGTGGCGGGCCTGTCCGTCGCAGCCGGATGCGGATCAGGCGTTGGCGGATTATCGCGGCATGGATTTGTCGCGGGATGAACAGGCGCGGTTTGAAGCGTTGGAGGGATATGGAAACTGGCGGGGATTGCGGACTTTGGGGGAACGAAACCTGACGCGGGCGACGTCTTACCTGGCCGCGACCGGTCGGTGGGTGGAGATGGTGATGGAATGGCCGGACGGATGGGACGCGACGACAGAGCGGGCGGTGTTGGAAAGTTTCGCGTTGGAGAACGGCGACGCCGGGCCGCGACACTGGCGGGCGTTCGGGATGGAGATGACGGTTGGGGCGGAGTGGGAATTGCTGCGAGTGGATGCCCGGCCGGCGGATGTAAGCTGGATGTTCAGTCAACATCGGCGGGAATTGATCGTGCGGAAAATGGGCATGCTGGACACGTGGTACGACCGGAACACGAGGCGGTTTGTGCGGCGGCAGTTGCCGGAGTCGGTGATCGATTTCAAGCCGGCGGTGATGCGGGGCCACGAGGCGTTGCTGGGCGAAAGCGACGAGCCGATGGCGCGGATCAAGCGGTGGATGGGCCAGGGGCGAATACGGCAAGATTGGGTTTGGCATTGCGAATCAAGTGATGCGTTGTGGCAGGTGACGGTGTTGCATCCGCGAGGCGGCGTGATCGAAGCGTGCGAGGCGCGGGTGGATTGCTGCGGATTGGGGAAGCGCGAATGAAGCGACGGCAGGGATTTTCGGTCGATCAATTTCTGGACGCGATGCCGACGGCGAACGCGGCGATCCGCGAGCAGGCGGTGGGCGATGACCGGGTGGTGCTGGTCGCGCCGTTGAAAAAGCGGTGGTTCAACGGCCCGCCGGTGACGTGGTTTGTGCCGATGAAGCGGGAGCGGCGGGTGGGGCTGGACGCGCTGGGCACGGAAGTCTGGCGGCTGTGCGACGGTCGGCACACGACGGAGCAGATCATGGATTTGTTTGCGCAGCGTCATCGGATACACTTTCATGAAGCGCGTGTGTGCGTGTCGCAATTTTTGCGGATGCTGACCGAGCGAGGCATGGTGGCGATGGTGGGTTTGCACAGCCGCGAGTCCCAAACGGACAGGACGCCATGAAGCAGATCCAAATAGCGGATCAAGTGCGGCTGGGGCCTGCGAGATGCTTGTCGCTGACCGTATCGGGGATGATGTATCGGCTGTTCCGTTCGGCAATCACCGTGGCGATTCTGACCCTCGCGGTGACGTTTCTCGCGCACATCCTTTCGTACAGTCTGATCGAACACGAGACGCGCCTGTCGGCCTACCGCCATCTGACCGACAGCCGGCAACTCGGTCAGTGGATCACACAACTCACCTCCGCGCAAACGCTGGACACCATCGAACGCCATCTGCTGACCGGCGATCCGGCGACCATGGCGCGATACGAGCGGATGTCTTCGCCGGAGGACGTGGCCGGTTTGCGAGACGCGATGGAACAAACCCGCCGCTTCCAGACCTATCTTGAACAGTTGCCGGATGCGACGCGGATCGTGCTGGTCGGCTCGCAATCGGTCTGGCCGGTCCTGCGGGAACTGGGCCGGCCCGGTCGTCTGGCGAAGTGGGAGCGCGACTTGCGGGATTTGCGTCTTCCGCCGCCGGACATGGGAATCGGCGAATTGACGCTGCTGGCCGAGCGGGACATGCCTCGCATGGATGCGTTGGCGAAGCGGATTCAACAGGGGCAGCAACAGGCGCTGGAACAATTGCATCAGACGATGGGCGGGCGAACGGTGGTGCAATGGCTGGCCGGGGCGTCCGATTCGCCTGAAAATCTGGCGACATTGCGGGCGGCGGGGTTTGATCTGACCGGCGAACAGTTGGCGACGATCAGCGCCTCGGCCGTCCGGCGGAAGCAACTGGAACAGTTGGCCGCGGCGATGCAGATACCCGGCGTCGCCGGCGCGATCACCCGGCGAACCGACATCGCGCCCACCCGGCAAACATTGGCGAGCATTTCAGACTGGCTGACAAGCAAGGATCGGGCCGGCTGGCTGAGCGAGCGGTTGGATCAGGCGAAGGTTCGCGGCGAACTGACCGGCGAGCGGCTGCTCGCCCTGGCGCATTCGGTGCGGATGGAGGGCAAATGGACGGCGGCGACAGCCGACACGCAACCGCGCCCGCGCCAGGGGTTGTTCGATCTGCCCCGCAGGACGCGGTGGATGATCGTGCTGTCGTTTCTGGTGTGCGCCGCGGGCGTGACCAACGCGATGTTCATGTCGGTGACCGAACGATTCGCCGAGATCGCGACGATGAAGTGCCTGGGCGCATTGGACGAATTTCTGATGCTGATGTTTTTGATGGAGTCGGCCTTGCAGGGCGCGGTGGGCGGGGCGATGGGCATCCTGTTGGGCATGGGTTTGGCGGCGGGACGGGGAACGATCAGTTTCGGGATGTTGGCGTTGGACGCGATGCCGTGGACGGACCTGATGTGGTGCGCGGCGCTGAGCTTGCTGGCCGGCATGATGCTGGCGGTGTTGTCGGCGGTGGGACCGGCATGGATGGCCGCCCGCCTGGCGCCCATGGAGGCGATGCGCATCGACTGACATGATGAGTGAAGCTCAACACATCCCACACGACGATTCGGGAGGCCGGGACTCCAGGCCGGTCATCATCCGCACACTGGGGCTGACCAAAAGTTACAGGCGGGGCGACAACATCACCTACGCGCTGTCGGGGATCGACGCGACCATTTTCCGCGGCGAACTCATCAGCATTCTCGGCCCGTCCGGTTCGGGCAAGACGACATTTTTCAACATGATCGGCGCGCTGGATTCGCCTTCCAGCGGGCGGGTGCTGATCGACGAAGTGGATGTCGCGCAGCTTTCGGCGGTGGAACTGGCGTTCCTGCGATGCCGGAAGATCGGTTACGTTTTTCAGAGTTACAACCTCATTCGATACATGACCGCGCTGGAAAACGTGACGGTGCCGATGGCGTTCGCGGGGGTGGACCCGGACATCGCCCGCAAACGCGGCATGGAATTGCTCGACATGGTGGGACTGGCCGATCGCTGGTCGCACCGCCCGATCGAAATGTCCGGCGGCCAGCAGCAGCGCGTCGCCATCGCGCGCTCGATGTGCAACAAGCCCCGCATCCTGCTCTGCGACGAGCTGACCGCCAACCTCGATCTGGACACCGGCGAACAGGTGCTGGCGATCCTCCAACGCATCAACCGCGAGCGAGGCGTGACCATCGTCTGTTCCACCCACGATCACCGCCTGCTGCACGTCAGCGACCGCATCATGTGGATTCGCGGCGGCAAGGTGGAAAAGGTCGAACGCCGCGAAGACCTGCACATCAAGGTCGGCAGCATCGGAGGCGCGGCGTGAAACGATGTGCCATGTTCCATGTGCGATGTGCGATGTGGGCGTGGTTGTGCGTCGCGTTGTTCGCGTTGCCGGTGCGGGGCGATGAGGCGTCGTTCAAGGCGGATTTGGATGCGTTGACGCGATCGTCGCATCGGTTGGCCGGTTCGCCGGAGGGGCGTGCGGCGGGGGATTACATCGCCGGTCGGCTGCGGGCGATGGGCGTGAAGGATGTGTTCGAGCAGTCGATGGACGTGTGGTACACCGACGTGGAGCAATGCACGATCTCGGTGGACGGGCATCAATTGGACCTGTTACCGATGCGGGCGAACCTGGTGGTTCCGCCCTGCACGCCGGCGCAGGGGATCACCGGGCCGCTGATGTATGCGGGCAAGGGAGCGATTTCGGAATACGGATCGCGCGATCCGCGGGGCGCGATTGTCGTGCTGGACTACGATTGCGAGGATCACTGGCGTCAGGCGTTTGAACTGGGGGCCGCGGCGGTGCTTTTTCTGCCGGACGCCGACCACCGCACACCCACGGATCAGCCGAGGCAAATGGAGTTGCCGATCAATCTGGTGCGCCTGTATATTCCGCCGGCCACCGCCGGGCAATTCGATTTCACGCGCGACCAGGCGAAGGTCACGCTGCACAGCCGGGTCAAATGGAAACAGGGGGTCGGTCGCAACATCATCGCGTATCTGCCCGGCACGCGTCCGCACTTCAGCGATGAACGACCGCAACCGGAAGCGATGGTTCTCTCGGCGTATTACGACGGTTTCGGTCAGGTGCCGCAGAATAATCCCGCCGCCCGGGGGGCCGCGAATGTCGCCGCGTTGCTGGAAGCCGCGCAACAATTCGTCGAACATCCGACCCGACGCGATCTGCTGATTTGCTTTTTCGATGCGCACGGCCAGGACCGGCAGGGCGCCCGCGAGTTTTATCGCCAATTACTCAGCACCGACGACCAGCTCGGGCAAGCGGCCGCCGCCCATCGGTCCGAACGCCGATTCGTCGAACAGGCGATGGCGTCGCTGTCGCCGGCCGAACCGCGCCTGGACGCCTCCGATGCCGATGTCCATGACGCGGTGATGGAGGCATTGCGCAGACAAGCCGAGTACCTGCGCGAGGATTTGAACATGCGCGCCAGGGGGTTGCGACTGTCGGGCCAGAAGGATGCGCCCGCATATGGGCAACTGGTCGGGCGGGTGGGTCAGTGGGACGACGTTCGCCGGGCGCTGGGAACGCGCCACCTGGAGCGGATCGACCCGGTTCTTTACGCGCCATTACGGGAACAAACCGTCGCGGTTTTCTCGCGGCGAATGAAGGAACTGGAACTTTTGATCGCGCGCGATGCGCAATGGCGGGCGATGCGACAGCGCGTCGCCCTGCCGTGGGTGGCGTTGCATGGGTCTTATGATCTGTCCGACGCCACCGGTCGCTGGGCGGTGATCGTCAGCGACGCGACGATGCGATTGCTGGGGCGGAACAGCCCATCGGGGGACAACCCCGGCTACTACACGCGCATCCTCGGCACCCTTCGCCAATCGGCGGGGGAGATGTCGCCGGGGTCGGGGATTTCCGGCGTGCAACTTGAAACCGCGTCGCTCGAAGACCCCGCCGCCGGCCGACGCTATTGCGCTTATCCGTTGCTCAGCGACGGCTACGTGGCCGGTTACTGCGGCATCTACAACATCGCCCTGGTCACCGCCGCCGACGCGCAGCTGCGAGAAGGCGACCCCACCGACACCGCCGATCATCTGAACTGGCGCAACCTGCGGGCGCAAGCGCTCCAGGCCACGCGCCTCATCGCCGCCGCCGCGGA
>Ga0172380_10004893_pt1 | contig 16782 bp, 10 predicted proteins | sample Leawe162metaG_FD_119747 | JGI IMG/M metagenome (GOLD analysis project Ga0172380, IMG submission 119747) | Leachate microbial communities from a municipal landfill in Southern Ontario, Canada - Leachate well 162 metaG | ecosystem: Engineered > Solid waste > Landfill > Unclassified | place...
GTGCACGAGGGCGCCAGGCGCCCTCGTGATCATTGCTCATGTCTGCGCTTATGACTTGAGGCGCCTGCCGCTCGCATCCACCACCTGCTCGCCATCCTCCTTGGCGAAGGCCCCTTTTTGCTGATCGGGCAAAATATCGAGCACCAGCTCCGACGGGCGGCACAGTTTGGTACCGAGCGGTGTCACGACTATGGGGCGGTTGATAAGGATCGGATGGGCCAGCATGGCATCGATAAGCGCCTCATCGCTGAAGTTATCTTCCGCCAGCCCGAGCGCCTCGTAGGGGGGCACGTTCTTGCGCAGCAGCTCGCGCACCGGCATCCCCATGGCGGCGATCAGCGCCACCAGCTGGTCGCGGGAAGGCGGCGTCTCCAGATAGTGGATGACGGTGGGCTCGACGCCGCTGTTGCGAATAAGCGCCAGGGTGTTGCGGGAGGTACCACATTCCGGGTTGTGATAGATGGTGATTGCACTCATTTGCGTGTCTCTCATGGCTTAAGTGAATAAAAACATTGGATAAAAAGGGTTAGCGGCGCAGGCCCGCCTCGTACCAGGGTTTGCTGGCGTTGACCACGCGCACCACCAGCAGCATGACAGGCACCTCGATCAGCACGCCGACGACAGTGGCGAGCGCCGCGCCGGAGTGAAAGCCGAACAGGCTGATGGCGGCGGCCACCGCCAGCTCGAAGAAATTCGATGCCCCTATCAGCGCAGAGGGGCCGGCCACCGAGTGCTTCTCCCCCACCTTGCGGTTGAGCCAGTAGGCGAGTCCCGAGTTGAACAGCACCTGGATCAGGATCGGCACCGCCAGCAGGGCGATGACCAGCGGCTGCTCCATGATGGCGTTGCCCTGAAACGCGAACAGCAGCACCAGGGTGAGCAACAGGGCCGCCACTGACCAGGGCTGAATGCGGGCCATGACACCATCGAAACTGGCCTGCCCCTTTTTCAGCAGCGCCTTGCGCAGCAACTGGGCGATGACCACAGGGATGACGATATAGAGCACCACAGAGGTGAGCAGGGTATCCCAGGGCACCACTATGCTGGAGACCCCGAGCAGCAGCGCCACCAGCGGGGCGAAGGCAAACACCATGATGAGGTCGTTCACCGCCACCTGCGACAGGGTGAAGTAGGGATCGCCGTTGGTGAGGCGACTCCAGACAAACACCATGGCGGTGCAGGGCGCCGCCGCCAGCAGGATCAGGCCCGCCACGTAGCTGTCGAGTTGATCCGCCGGCAGCCAGTCGGCAAACAGCACGCGGATGAAGAGCCAGCCGAGAAAGGCCATGGAGAAGGGCTTGACCAGCCAGTTGATGAAGAGGGTGACGCCTATCCCCTTCATATGGCCCTTCACCTGATGCAGAGCCCCAAAGTCGATCTTGAGCAGCATGGGGATGATCATCACCCAGATGAGCAGCCCCACCGGCAGGTTGACCTTGGCCACCTCCATGGCGCCGATCGCCTTGAACAGATCCGGCAATCCCTGCCCCAGACCAATGCCCACCAGAATACAGAGCAGCACCCAGGCGGTGAGATAACGTTCAAAAAAGCCGATGGCAGGGACTGCCTTGGCATCACAGATTGCAGACATAAAAGCTCCCGATGCGGCGCAATCCCGCACCTTCTATTTGTTCAAAACAAGGTTCAAAAAAAGGGTTCATGACAAGTTGACGGCATATTCAAGCCGCCCCGGCAACGCACCGGGGCAGCGATTCAATGGTGCTGACAGAGGCCGCGCAGGGCGTCCGGCCCCACCGGCTCTTCGGCCAGCAGCGGCACCACTGCGTAGCGGCTGGCGTGCAACTGTTCGACCGCCTCGATATGGGGCAACTGGCGCTCGGCCCGCAGTTGCAGCAAAGGCGAGCTGACCGCCTCCCGCTGCAAACTGTGGTTGATGAGCCAGCCCCAGGGCTCGATACCGGCGCGGCGCAAGTCGGCCTGCAGGTTGGCCGCCTCCTGCACCGGCGTGGGCTCGGGCAGGGTGACGATCAGCACCTTGGTCTGTTTGGGGTCCTGCAGCTGCATCATGGGGGTGGTGAAGTGCAGCCCCTTGCTGCCCATCTGGCGAGCGATCTCTCTGTGATAGGCGCCGGTGGCGTCGAGCAGCAGCAGGGTGTGGCCCGTGGGGGCGGTATCCATCACCACGAAGCGCTTGCCCGCCTCGCGTATGATGCGCGAGAAGGCCTGAAACACGGCGATCTCCTCGGTACAGGGGGAGCGCAGATCCTCCTCCAGCAACGCCCTCCCCTGCTCGTCCAGCGCCGCCCCCTTGGTAGCCAGTACCTGGGCACGGTAACGTTCGGTCTCGGCGTGGGGGTCGATGCGGCTCACCTCGAGATGGGGCAGGCTAGCTGCCAGCGTCTCGCTCAGGTGAGCGGCAGGATCCGAGGTGGTGAGGTGCACCGGCAGACCGCGACTGGCCAGCTCCACCGCCACGGCCGCCGCCAAGGTGGTCTTGCCCACTCCCCCCTTGCCCATCAGCATGATGAGGCCGTGGCCATCGGCGGCCAGCTCGTCCACCAGCGTCCCCAGATCGGGTTGGGTCACACTGTCGTGAGGCTGGGCAACGGATACCTGACTCCCTTTGGATGCACAGGGTTGCAGCAACTGACGCAGGCTCTCAACGCCCACCAGATTGGTGGCAAGCAGCGGGATCGGATCCTGCGCCAGGGCCCTGAGAGCCAGCGGCATGGTAGAGAGGGCCTGCTGCTCACGCTGCCAGAGGGCCTGGGCCAGAGCATCACCGGCGATGGCACCCTCGGGGAAGAGGCCATTGATGACAAGCTGCTGATTCATGAGCCCGATGGCGGCCAGCTCTTCGTGGGTGCGGGCCACTTCCCGCAGGGTGGAACTTTGGGCGCGAGCCACCAGCACCAGCCGGGTGTGAGCAGCGTCAGCCAACGCGGCGACCGCCTCGGCATACTGGCTGCGCTGTTTTTCCAGCCCCGCCAGCGGACCAAGGCAGGAGGCATCCCCCTTGCCCTGCTCCAGAAACTCGCTCCAGGCCCCCGGCAGTTGCAGCAGGCGTATGGTGTGACCGGTGGGGGCCGTATCGAACACTATATGGTCATACTCGGCCAGCAGCGCCGGATCGGTCAGCAGGGCGGTGAACTCGTCAAAGGCGGCAATCTCTGTGGTGCAGGCACCGGAGAGCTGCTCCTCTATGCTGCGCACCACACTCTCGGGCAACTTGCCGCGCACAGGCCCGACGATCCGCTCCCGATAGGCCCTGGCCGCCGCGGGGGGGTCTATCTCCAGCGCCGACAACCCCGGCACAGCCGCGATGGCGGTGATGTGATTGCCGATGGTGGTGGCAAACACCTGCCCCACGTTGGAGGCGGGATCCGTGCTCACCAGCAGCACCCGCTTGCCGGCATCGCACAGTGCCACGGCACTGGCGCAGGCCAGCGAGGTCTTGCCCACCCCGCCCTTGCCGGTGAAGAAGAGAAAGGGGGGCGGATCGGTCAGAAACTGAAACATGACGAACTCCTGTCGACAGAGTGGCGAGCCCGGCAGGGCTATCTGGGTTGACTCAGGGGATCAGCAGCAACCGCTGCCGGAGCAGCAATCACCCTTGACGATCCCCTTGATGGCCGCTTGCGGCACGGGCAAACCCGCATAGCGGGCCAGCTCGCTGCGGCTCGGATAACGGCCGGTCAGCACTACCTGCCCCTCCACCAGCACCAGCGGCAGCCCCTCCTCCCCTGCGTGGGTCAGAAAGGCGCTGACGGCCGGCGTCTCGGCAAACTGCATCGGCTGCTGCGCCAGATTGAAGCGCTCGATGGCAACCCCCTGCTCCTTGGCCCAGGCCACGTCGGCGGCAAAGGTGACCAGCGCCTGCTCGACCTGGGTACCGCAGACACCGCTGGAGCAGCAGAGAGCGGGATCAAAAATCTGAATGGCTGACATGGCATTACTCCTTGTTGCAGCAGGGCTGCGTGGGCAGAACATGGGGAGAGCAGGCGGACTCGGCGCGCATCATGCCGCACGCCTCGGGGTGGCCGGCGCAGCACTCCTCGGTGAGATAACCGATCAGGTCCAGCATCAGGGGAATGTTGGCGCGGTAGCGCAGAAAACGCCCCTCCTGCGCCACCGACAGCAGGCCGGCATTGAGCATTGCCTTGAGGTGAAACGACAGAGTATTGGGGGCGACATCGAGCTCGCTGGCCAGTTCGCCGGCGACCCGTCCATCCAGCCCCGCCTTCACCAGCAGCCGCCACACATCCAGCCGAATGCCGGAGGCGAGCGATTCAAACACCTTGGTGGCCGTCTCTTTGTTCATGCTGTTCACCTTTGTTCTCAGACTCATGATTTCAACTATACAAGAACTATTGAAATGATCAAGTCGCAAGCAAGGATCCGCGATGAGTCCCCCCTTGCCAACCGGCATCGCCAAGCCTCATCACATCAGGGCGATACACTGGCACCGCTCGTGCTGCGCGTTCGGATCAGCTGATCATGCATCCGAATCACATCTTCCATTAACTGGCATATGCCAATTACCATGGAAATATATGGCATATGCCAATCAGGAGCCCCCATGCCCAGACCCAAGATTGCCCGCCAGATCTGTGGCCGCCCCGCCAACAGCTGCTTCAAACCCAATGGCCGCCCCATGCACCAGCTGGAGCAGATCAGCCTGGCCGCCGATGAGTTCGAGGCGCTGCGGCTGGTGGATCTGGAAGGCATGCAGCAGCAACAGGCCGCCCTGGTGATGGGCGTCTCCCGCCAGACCCTGGCCAACATACTGAAAAAAGCGCGCTACAAGGTGGTGGACTGCCTGAGCCAGGGCAAGGCCCTGATGATGCAGGCCGGCGACCCCGACCCCCATGGAGAAGAATTTCAATGAATCAAGCAGATAACCAGGCAAGCAACAGCGCCGTCATGCTGAGCCAGGGCCGGCTGGCCGCTCACTTCACTCGCGCCGAACAGCTGCAAATCATGAGCCCGGAGGGCGCCGTGCTCGCCATCCTGCCCAACCCGGCGGCTGGCGAGGGCTGCAGCGGCAAGCAGGCGCTGCTGGTGGCGCTCAAGGCCCATAGGGTTAGCCGGGTGCTGGTGCATAACCTAGGTGAACGCATGCTGGGACGCCTGCTCGCCAGCGGCCTGCAAGTGATGCAGTGTCGCTCAACGCGCTTGCCGTGGCCGCAACTGCTGGCATCGAGCAACCTGCTGCCACTGACCCAGATCAGTCAGGGCCGCCCATCCCGGCGCCATGCCCACCCATCCACCATTCACGCCATCAAACCCCTCGGCCACGCCGATGCAGACGAGCCTGGCCACCATGCTTGTCAGGGGGGCTGCTGCCACGGCGAAGGGAAATCCGGGTGTCACCAGGGCAAGGAGGAAGGCGCACGCCACGCCTGCTGCTAGTCCCCTGCCCAGACTGGCGAGGAGTGCCGTGACCGGCTTGGCTTGCAGATCGGGTGGGAGGCCAGGCGTGAGCAAGGGAGTGCGCGAAGCAGCCCTAGCGGGTGGCGAGATCCTGATACTGCAGATGGATGGCGCGAAACGCCTCCTTGTTGCGAAGCGCGGCCTCCACGCAGACGGGATCAAACTGGCTGCCGGGATGCTCCTCCAGATAGGCAAACGCCCTGTCAAACGGCCAGGCCTGCTTGTAGGGGCGCTCGCTGGTGAGGGCATCGAACACATCCGCCACCGCAACGATGCGGGCCTCCAGTGCTATGGCCTCCCCTGCCAGCCCCTCCGGGTAACCTTGACCGTCGAAGCGTTCATGGTGGTAGGCGATGATGTTCTTCAACATGTCGGTGTGATGGATGCCGTCGAGGCCAAATTCACTGATCATCAGTGCAATCATCTCCCGCCCCTTGCCAGGGTGGATCTTCATGATCTCGAACTCTTCCGGCGTCAGCTTGCCCGGTTTGAGCAAGATGGCGTCCGGCACCGCAATCTTGCCGATGTCGTGCAGCTCTGAGAAGAGGTAGATAAACTCCACCTCCTCGTCGCTCAGCGCATGGCGCATCGCCACTGAGCTGGCGATCAGCCGGGAGTAAGCCGACATGCGGCGCAGATGGTTGGCTGTCTCCTCATCCCGGTAACGACTGAACTCCCGCGCCGTGGTGAGGGCGCCACTCAGGGTCTGAATGGAGAAAAATTCCACCGCTATGATGGCCGCCAGCATCTGGGCATAGGCTGCCAGTTCACTGCGAATGGGCTCATTGAAGTAGCCGGGCTCCATCGCATCGCAAAACAGAAAGCCAAACAGCCCGCTGTTGAACAGCAGCGGCTCGGTATAGCTGGAGGCATATCCCGCTTCCAGCAGTTTGCGGCTGTGCTCCGAGCTCGACCCCAGCAGGGAGTCAAGGCTGTCGAGCACGCGGGGCTGTTTATGTTCGGCCAGATAGCGCAGGGAGGGCACCTCGCTCAGCTTGACCTCGTACTGCACCAGAGGGGAGCGCCCCTCGGTGCTGTGGGCAAAGGTCTGGAGCCGATCCGTGTGCTGGTCATAGATAGCGATGGCCACCCGGCTCAACTTGTCAAAGCGCTGCCTGAGCGTGGCGTGCACATTCTGCATTTTCTCGCCAAATGAGCTATCCATCCCCTTCTCCCTGCTGGTGTGCCTGCAGCTAGTATAGTGACGCCCATTTGCAGGTTTCCGTCTCGTTAACTGAAAGCTCAACAAGATGTGAGCGGGTCGACGCTTCGGCCTGCCCCTGGGAGATACCCCCAAAGGGGCGATGTGACTGGGGTCACACCCGCACAATCTTGCCCCGCCAGAGATATTGTTCGGTTCTGCCATGCTGGCTGTATAGTTTTTGGTTAGCCATTCCGGTAAAATCCGCGCCCTTATAAGAGAGCCACCTAAGAGTGATTGAGCGATGTCCAACACAAAACAGGCCCCCAAAGTAGGATTCGTCTCCTTGGGTTGCCCCAAAAATCTGGTCGATTCCGAGCGCATCCTGACCCAGCTGCGTACCGAAGGGTACGATGTGGTGCCCAGCTATGACGATGCGGAGCTGGTGGTGGTCAACACCTGCGGCTTCATCGACAGCGCGGTACAGGAATCCCTGGAAGCGATCGGCGAAGCCCTGGCCGAGAACGGCAAGGTGATAGTCACCGGCTGCCTTGGCGCCAAAGAGAACCAGATCCGCGAGATCCACCCCAAGGTGCTCGAGATCACAGGCCCCCACGCTTATGAAGAGGTGCTGGGTCACGTCCACAAATACGTGGCCAAGCCGACCCACAACCCCTTCACCAGCCTGGTGCCGGCCCACGGCGTCAAGCTGACCCCGCGCCACTATGCCTATCTGAAGATCTCCGAAGGCTGCAACCACCGCTGCACCTTCTGCATCATCCCCTCCATGCGCGGGGATCTGGTGAGCCGCCCCATAGGTGAAGTGCTGGCGGAAGCCAAGCGCCTGAAAGAGGCTGGCGTGAAGGAGATCCTGGTGATCTCCCAGGACACCTCCGCCTACGGCGTGGACGTCAAGCACCGCACCGGTTTCTATGACGGCATGCCGGTCAAGACCAGCATGGTGGCCCTGTGCGAAGAGCTGGCCAAGCTCGACATCTGGGTGCGCCTGCACTACGTCTACCCCTACCCGCACGTGGATGACGTCATACCGCTGATGCGCGATGGCAAGGTGCTGCCCTACCTCGACATACCGCTGCAACACGCCAGCCCGCGCATTCTGAAGCTGATGAAGCGCCCCGGCACCGTCGAGCGCACCCTGGAGCGCATCCTGAAGTGGCGCGAGATCTGCCCCGAGATCACCCTGCGTTCCACCTTCATCGTCGGCTTCCCCGGCGAGACCGAGGAAGAGTTCCAGATGCTGCTGGACTTCATCGACAAGGCGGAGCTGGACAGGGTCGGCTGCTTCAAATACAGCCCGGTCGAGGGTGCCAAGGCCAACGAGCTGCCGGATCCTGTACCGGAAGAGATCCAGGAAGAGCGCTTCCAGCGTTTCATGGAGCTGCAGCAGCAGGTCTCCATCCGCAAGCTGGCCCGCAAGGTCGGCAAGGAGATGACTGTGCTGATCGACGAGGTAGACGAAGAGGGTGCCACCGGTCGCTCCTTCGCCGATGCCCCCGAGATCGACGGTCTGGTCTACCTGAACGGTGAGACCGGTCTCAAACCCGGCGATCTGGTCAAGGTGCGCATCGATGAAGCGGACGAATACGACCTCTGGGCCAGCCTGATAGGCTAAGTCCGCAGTCCATGACGGCGCCTGTCCGGCAGGCGCCAATAAAAAAGCCAGTCAGTGACCCTGACTGGCTTTTTTTATTGATCGCACAAGATTGTTATGCGCGCTGCTGCGCCTGACGTCACCGGGTCAGCGCTTCTGACGAGGGCTAGAGGCCGGTATCCGCCACCATCACCAGCACATGAAGGCCTTTATAATGGACCTCCTCAAGGGCCTTGAAACCATGACGGCAATAAACGCCACCGGTCAGGTTCTCGGTTTGCAAGTACAGCTTGCTGATCCCCGCCCTGCGGGCACGGCTGAGGATCTCTGTTACCAGCAAGGAGGCGACCCCATGCCCGCGCGCTTTTTCAACCACATAGACCCCACCCAACCAATGCTCGTACTCGGGAAACATCGCCATTTCACGGATCTTGAGCTCGGCAGCCCCCACCCATTCACCGGCCTGGCGGGCCAGTACGATCAGCGGAGCCCGGTCAACCTGGGTGGCCGCCATGACCTTGGCCAGCACCTGCTCTTGAGTCAAGCGACCACTGTCGCGGCACCATTCGTCAAAATACCATGAGGCAACCACGCCTGCGGCAGATGGCGCATCCGCCAGTAACAACAACTCCATAAAGCCTCTTTTGCGTATGACCCCTGACCGGCTGGGGAAGGATGAACACGACGAGGCGAAACCCAGGGTCGCGCCAGCGGACGTCGGCCTCGGCGGCAGCGAGTATCCAGGACTCGCCGGCCCCAGACCAGGTTACCGAATGGATATCATAACCAGCCGGGGAGTGGAAGGCGCCTATGCCTGGCAAGGCAGGCGCAACCCCATCCATTGGCCGAGCCTGTGATGGGCGGCGAGCAGGCTGCGCTAAGGAACCGGGAGCCAAGGCGCGCTTTCCCGCCGTCACGCACCGGCAAGGAGGCTCACGCCCACCGTTTTCCCATAAAAAAACCTGCTCCGAAGAGCAGGTTTTGCATGTCATTGGGTTGGTGTCAGGTCGCTCAGGCGACGCGCGCCCGACCCTGTATCACATCCCCCCAGGCAGACTGCACCAGGCTGTTTGCCTGGCTGTCGAGGCGATTGAGCAGGCCCATGTCGCCCGCTTCGGGGGCGAAGCTGCTCATGGCCTGGATCAGGCTGTCGACCGCATGGTGAGAGAGCGCCGTGTAGGCGCGCTCGCCCTCTGCCTGCTGCTCGCCAAGACCTATGACCAGCTGGGCCCGGTTGTCGGCGAAGTAGTTGCTGAAGGTGGCGCTGCCCAGTTGCTCGAACTTGCCCTGCTCGCTCGCCCCGTCGGTGTGACGGTTGACCAGCAGTTGCAAATCGTAGCCGCTGCGCTTGAACCAGAGATCCCGCCAGCTGACGTCGTTGAAGATGATGAAGTCCTCCTTGCCGATGTCCTGCACCAGGTTCTCTATCACGGCGCCACTGAACACGAAGCTGTCGACGCCTGTGCCGCCGCTGAAGCGGTTCTGGTAACCGCCCAGCACCAGCAGGTCATCGCCGTCCCCGCCATCGAGCTGGCTGAACTTGGCGACCCGGTCGGCGATCAGCCGATCCCGGCCGTCACCGCCCCGGATGGTGGCGTGATAACCCATCAGCTTGACCTGGTTGTTGCCATGCTCCGCCAGCAGGCGGTTGTGGTTGCCGAACACAAGGGCAACGTCATCCCCCTCACCCAGCCGGATCTGGTTGTGATGGCCTATGGTCACCGCAAAGTCCTGATCCGCGCCGGCATCGATCTGGTTGTAGTTGCCGGAGGTGACCAGATAATCCTGGCCTGCACCCCCTTCCACTATCCCCTCTTCACCGAAGATGAAGGCCTGATCGTTGCCCTCGCCCATGAAGGCGCGGTTGACACGGCCGGCCAGCACGGCGACATCGTCACCCTGCCCGCCAAACATCATGTTCTCCCGCCCCATCATGATGCCAGTGTCCTGACCGGCACCACCGGTGAAGATGTTGGAGGTGCCGGTGGCATAGAAGACATCGTCCCCGCGCCCACCCCAGAAGTTGTTGTTGTCGCCGAGGTAGGCCCCCAGATCCTTGCCATCTCCCCCCCAGTTGAAGTTGTAGTTGCCAAGGGAGACGTGCATGTCGCCATCCCCCTGCAGGTGACCGCTGTTGCGCAGGAAGTCGAAGGTCTGCTCCTGCATGTTGAGCAAGTCCGCCGTCAGGTTCTGCTTGAGGTTGCTGGCCAGCGCCTTGATCTCCGCCTGTTTGTCGCCGTTGAACAGGGTGGCAAACAGGTTGGGCAGGCTCAGGGCGTTGAAACCGAACGCCTTATCCTGTGCAGCGGCCGGCTGGGTAGCGGCCCTGGCGGGGCCTTCCCCCTGCTGCACCGACACCTCACCGGGTTTGGCCTCTTCGGGGGCCGCCTCCTGCAAGCCGTGGGTGCGGGCAAAATCGCCGAGGGCATCTGTGCCCAGATCCAGCCCGGCCTTGAGGCTGTCGATCCACTTGGCAGGATCGGTCAGGCTCTTGAGCTGATCGCCACCAAATTCGGCGATGACCCCCAGCATCTCCTGCAACAGCGCAGGTGCATCGATGGCCGCGCCATCGCGCGCCACCAGCTGGCCCCGGGCGTTGTAATCCACCCCGAAGATATCCGCCAGCGTAGTATCGGCGCCGACCCCGGCCAGTCGGCCCAGCAGCCGGTTCTGCAACTGGCGCGGCAGATCGGCCGGAGTAAAGGTAAAGGTGGTCTTGGCCTGCCCGGTCGACGTGAACTCCTGGGTCAGGATCCCGAACAGGGAACCCAGGTTGGTGTCCAGCATCGCCTGGATGTTGTCGCCAAACACGAAGTTCCAGTTGCCCGTGGTGACCTGGATATCGGCCCCCTGTCCGGCCACCGCGAAGTTGAACGCCAGCTTCTCGTTGGCCTGGCGCAGCTTGTCCGCCCGGCTCAGAGGTCCCTGTTCACCCTGGCCACCGCCAGAGATGCGCTTGTTGAACTCCTTGTTGAGGGTCGCCTCCAGATCGCTCTTGAGGCCGCGACTGCTGCGCTCATGGTCGCTGTCCAGAGCCGTGAGCGAGCCGTACTTGACGCTGCTGGTCTGATCCAGCCCGGCCATGTCCGCCACGAACTTGTTGGCGCCGGCCAGGGTCCACTGCTCCCACTGGCTGGCAACCCAGTTCGGCTGCGAGCCGTCACCGGCAATCTGCTGCAGGGCACCGGCGATACGGGCCGCCCCGCCAAAGGGGTTGACCATGGGCGGCGTGGGGATGGATTTCTCCAGCATCACGATGAGATCGTTGCTGCGCCCCAGGTTGAAGCTGACGTTGCGTTGCCCCACGAACAGCTGGGCCCCCTCCAGCGCCCGGTAACCGGCGATGTCGACGCTGTGTTTGCTGTCGCCATCCCCGATGTGCACCATGACGTTGTTGTCGCCGAAGGCCAGCGACTTCATGCCGCCCGTGCCCACCTTCACACCCAGGTTGCTGGTGCCCCAGTTGAGGGCGGTGAACTCGCCATCCCCCACGTTGACCTGAATGTTGCCGGAGTAGCTGACGGCATTGTCGGCCTTTCCAGCGGCAGGCTCGGACTGACGCTGTTTTTCGGGGGCGACGAAGGTCTCGTCGTTGTCGGCGATGGCACCACGGACGCGACTCTCGCCGTCACCCTGGCCCACTTTGGCCAGATCTATATCCCCTTCGGCCACGCCGCCGCGCACCAATTCGGTGTGCACCACAGGCTCGCCGGCTTCGTTGAGGGTCAGCACCACCTTGTTGCCGGCCACCTTGCGGGCCCAGACATCCTCTTCACCACGGGTGTGCTTGCGACCAGCAAGATCGACCGCCACCTCGCTGCTGCGGGCCGATATATGGGCGCTAATCCCCTCATTTTTCAATGCCTTGATGAAGCGGCTCGCAAACCCTGTCTGCTGGTCGTCGCTCACCAGGGAACAGCCCACCAGGCTGACGTAGCTCGGCTTGCTCGCCACGCCCGCCTCTTGCAGGCGATCGCCCAGGCGGCGCAGACGCCCGGCCAGCTCATCGGCACTGTAGCCACTGAGCCGGCTGTTGTTCTGCTCGTCACCGTCGCGACCGTGACCCACCACCTGCCAGCGAATATTGCCGGCCAGCTGCGCAGGATCGCCATACACCACCCGATAGTTTCCACCCGCATCCAGCTGCACCACCAGGCTGCGGTCGGGGTGCTTGCCGGCCAGACTGGCCGCCGCCTTGGCGGCAACCGGATCATCTTCGGTCTGGATGATGATCTGACCATCGAAGCGGGTCTCGCCCCCCTGGCTGCCCGGTGTCACCTCAGGCCGCTGCCACTGGGTGACCTGCTGGTTGCGTACCGGCTGATCCACGCCATCCAGGCCCGCCAGCGGCGTCCATTTCCTGGCGACATCGCCATACTCGACCCGCTGGCTGACATCATCCTCCTGCAGGCGGAAGCGGTTGTCCGCATCCACCTTCAGGGCAGGCAGCCCCAGACGGTGGGTAATGCCCGGCACAAAGCCTTCGATCCCCTTGTGGGAGGCCAGGTGCGCGCTGCCGTAGATGGCGACGAACTTCTCGCCAGCCGGCAACTTGCCCAGCACGTCGACGGCGACGTTGTTGGCCGCCCCGGCGCGATACATGAGACCGTGCTCAGTCCCGGCAATCGCGGGTCTTGCCGTGCTGCCGTCGTCCAGCGCCACAATCCGCAGCCCTTTCTCACGCGCTCGCTCGAACAGGGAGGGATCCATATGCTTGGTTTTCAGCATGGTTGCCAGCTCGGGGGACATGTCTCCCCCCGCCAGATAGCGGTCGATCAGCGGCTGCGCCAGCTCGCCGCGCAGGTGCTCCAGACCTATGACGGTCACCCCCTGCGCCTTGAGGGTATCCATCTGCTCGTTGACGAAGCGCAGACCATTCACGTCGCTGCCATGGGTTTCCCCGATCAGCAGGCCGTTGCGGTTCTCCAGCAGGCGTGACAGCTGTCCCGCCAGCGTGCTCTCCTGCGCCACCTGGTCGTTCAGATCCCGCAGGGCATTGCCGGCATAGCGGGCATCCCAGGCCGCCACGTCCGTCTGCTTGCTGCTGTGATAGATGCTCTCAACCTGTTCGAGGCGGCGGGACTCCAGCTCGCCGAGATAGCGGCGGTCGGCAAACTTGTCCAGCATGATCATCTCGGCAGAGAGCTCGGAGCCGGGCGCCGCCTGCTTGGCCGCCTCCTTGATGAAGTAGACAGTCATCTGGGCAGACTGATCCCCCGTCATGTCCTGCAACTCCTGATAGGAGTAGCCCAGGTGCAGCACCTTGCCGGTCTCGTCCAGCACCGCCTTGCTCAGCAGCCCCTTCGACTGGGCGTCTGCCAGCCACCTCTTCAGCTCGCCATACTGCTCGCCGAGCGCGACATGGAAGCTGGCATCAAAGGGCAGATCCGCAGGCGCCTGCCCCTGGTATCCCCCCTTGGCCGCCAGATAGGGATCTTGCGCCGCCCAGCGCAGCAACATCTGGGTGAGACCCGGATGCTGGCCTTTTGCCTCTTCGGCAGCCTTGCCGATGACGAGGGCTGCCAGATCGGGGCGACTCTTGGCCAGTGCCGCGACATCGGCTTGCAGCGACGCCAGCTCACCGTGGTAGAGCCCGCCGTTGAGCTGGCTCTGCAGCTTGCTCAGCGCCGGGTTTCTGCCGGAGCCTTCGTGCCTGGCCTGGTAGTCGTCGATCAGCTTGTTCAGCCGCAATGCGGCCTCCACCTGCGCCTGCCCGGTGGCACCGTGCAGCACGGCGAGCTGATCCAGGATCCCCTGATAAGATTCGCCAATGGGCTTGGCAAATACCTGGGCGGCTTTTTTCAGCTCATCCGGGCTGTAGGCGTCGGCAAACAGGCTGCTTGCCCGCTCCTGCGTCACTGCTTTGCCCGGCAGCCCCGCCATCGGACTCTCGTCAAACACCGGCAACTGCAGGATCTCCTGCAGCGTGACCTTGTTGGCCAGATCCTTGGACGGCTTGAAGCGGGCGAGCTCGCCCCCGTTCATCTCGGTTACCCGGAAGAACAGCGGCTTGCCATCCGCTCCCGGCGTCAGGTGGTAGCCGTTCGCCATGTCGAGCCCCTCCTTGCCAAAGAAGCGGGTCATGTAACGACTGAATTTCTCGGCGGAGGAGAACTCGACTATGCCCACATTGGGATCGTAGAAACCGTAGACTCGGCCCGACTCACCCTGCTTGGACCAGGCCGCCATGGCGTGGCCCGGCGCATCCAGCTCCAGCAGCACGGGGGCTGCGTTCCCCTTGGCGGTCAGCTTGCCAAGCACGCTATCGAGCGAGATGGCGCTCTTGCCCTCCCACTTATCCTTGACGATGTCGTACTTGATGCTGCGCAGGCTGTCGTAGTTGTAGGCGGCCGGCGTGTTGTTGTGGATCTCGGCCAGACTGCCCACCAGCTTGCGGGCGTTGTCCAGCTCGGCGACCGAGTAGCGATCCGGATTGTTGATGACGGCGGCGGCCGAGTAGAGCTTCTCCATCATGCGCCGCGCCAGATCCGGCTGCCCCTCGCTCTCCAGTTGCTTGGCGACCAGCACCAGCTTGGAGAGGGGATCGCAGCGGCCACCGAAGCCGTCATCCGCCAGGTTCAGCAACAGCAACTGGGGTGCCAGGTGCTCCCTTGCCAGCGGATCTGCGCCCCCTTGCGAGGCCACGTCACGGAACAGGCGATTGAACTGTTCAACCCTGGGCTGGATGGTGCTCTTGAGCGCCCGGTTCTCGATCTCCCAGGCGAGCGCCCCCTGCTGCTGTGGCGTCAGGGTCGGCTGGGTGAACAGATCGACCAGCTGGGTCATGCTCATGTCGGGCTGGAAGCCGTCAACCACCTTGCCGGCCAGCCCCTGCTGGTAACCCGCGAGGAAGGCCCTGGTGGTACGTATGTCCTTGGCCACGCCGTTGCTGCCCACCTGCGGGGCGAGCGCCTCCTGGTAGCGCTTGAGATCGCGTTTGATGCCCTCGATGCCCTTGAGCGGCGCCTCGGCGTCCGCTGCCGGCGGCGTGCGACTGAACAAGTCACCCACAATCTGCTCGGCATACTGGCCCATCAAGCGGTTGCTGGCCAGATGGCCATAGAAGGTCTGCTCGCCGCTGACCTGATACCCGGCCACGGCCAGCTTGGCCCGCAGTTTTTCACCCTCGCTGCCAAGCCCTTCGTTGTCGGTCAGCAGCATGATGGGCGTGCTCTTGGGCAGGCCGTCGAGGTTTTTCTCTACCGAGAAACGGCCGTTGACCGCCTTGGCAAGCGCCCCGACCAGACCGCCCGGATTGGGCAGCTCATGGGCCGTGATCGCCTTGCTCATGCTGGGCATGGGGCGATCGAGCAAAAGGGCGCCCACCGGCTTGCCCTGCTCGGCGGCATAACGGGCCAGATCGGCAGCGATGGGGCCACCCATGGAGTAGCCGTGGATCAGGATCTTGTCCGGTGCCACCCCACGATCTTCCACCAGATAGCGGAACATGGTGCGGGCATCCTGATAGACCCCCTGTTCGCTGGGGCCGCCATCGCTGGCCCCATAGCCACGCAGGTTGACTGCCAGCATGTCGATGCCCTGCTTCTGGTAATGACTGCGAACGGCGTCGGCCTGCTCCTCGGCAGAAGAGCCCGAGCCATGCAGGAACAGCACCACCTCGGGCTTGCCATCCTCCGGCGTCCCTTGCCGCTCGGTCCCCTTGTGCAGGTAACCGGACAGGCGGCCGGCGTCCCCTTGCAGGGTCACTTGTGCAGCCTCCCCTTTGCTCACTGCATGGTCGAGCAACTGCCGGGTGATATCGCCCACCTGGCGGCGCTCATCACGAGTGCCATACAGGTTGTCGTTGAGGAAACGGGTCAGGGGATTGAGCGGCTGCCTGTCTACCGGTGCCGAGCCGTCGTTCTCCATGGAGACGGGCTTGCCGGATGAGGCAGGTTCAACCACCTCGACAGGGACACTGACCTTGCGCGGTGTTCCAAGTGCGGCCAGCTCAGCCAGTTGTGCCGAGTAGGCGTGTTGCTGATAAAAATCGAGGGTGCGGCCAAAGGCACGATCGAGGGCATCCTGCACCGCCGCCTTGCCGGCATCACCCGCCAGATCCACCAGATCCCGGTAGTTGGCGGTGTAGCTCTCCAGCACCTGCTTGCGCGCATCCCCGCTCGCCTGCAACGCCTGATAGACCGCCAGACTCTCGTTCACCGAGTGGCCGCCATCGAATACCAGGAAGGCAAGGGTGTTGAGGTAGGCCTGACTCGGGGAGTAAGCAGGGTCTTTCGCCGCCAGATAGTTGTTCAGGTGCACCATGATGTTGGTGGAGCCGGAGGCCCCGGTCACCACGGGCAACCCCTTGTCCAGCGCGTTGCGCTCGAAGGTGGTCTCCTTGCCCGGCGTCAGTATGCGGCCATCGGCCACGCTGCGCCCGCTCAGGAAGTCGTCATACTTGTCACCGCCTGGCTGATAGTGCAGACCCGTGCCGTAGTCGCTGGTGGTGCGACCCGGCAAGTCGACTTGCAGCAGACCATCTTTGGCAGAGGCGATCTCGGTGCTGGTCGAGCGCGCCTTGGTAATGACGCTGCCATAGAAGCGATCCCCCTCTCTCTTCCAGTCGGCCGTGTCCATGCCGAGCTCGGGATGGGTGGCCATCTTCACCGCAAGGAAGGGCACCTTGATGACA
>Ga0172380_10004894_pt1 | contig 16782 bp, 35 predicted proteins | sample Leawe162metaG_FD_119747 | JGI IMG/M metagenome (GOLD analysis project Ga0172380, IMG submission 119747) | Leachate microbial communities from a municipal landfill in Southern Ontario, Canada - Leachate well 162 metaG | ecosystem: Engineered > Solid waste > Landfill > Unclassified | place...
CCCCGGGGCTAACAAAATAGGCCCCGGAAATCCCAGGGCCATGGTCGATGTTGTCGTTTGATGTCGGTGGGGGAGGGAAGGGCTTGGCTGGCGCTTACGCTTTAATTTCCATTACGGAAAACCAGCCCCCTTTTGTCGCCATACACATGGCGAGAATTTCGCTCCCGGTTCCGTTTGCGTATGCACGTCGCATCAAGGGGTCGGACATTCGGAGCATTAGGCGTCACCTCCATTCTGGTATAGAGGGCGGCCCCGGGAGCGTCTAGACCATCCCCCAAATTCGTTTCTATTTCACAAACGAAATCTTACCACGCCCTAAACCATTTCGCAAGCGGCCTATTAAACGCCCCGTAACCCCTGCCGGTTAGGTTGGCGATCTGCCGGGCTTTCTGTGGAAGGCGAGCCGGGCAGGCGATGAAAACGTTTTTGGTGTGAAACGAGCCTGCCCGGCTCTTTCGCCCTCGGGGAAATTGCGTCCGATGGCTAAGGCGAAACTACCCGCAAAAAGCAAACGTAAAGTTAAAGACGCCGCGTCCGTTAAAAAGGCGGCGGTGGAATTGAAGCGTTTAGGCGTTGCGTTTACGAAACGGGATTTGCGCAAGCCTGTATCGCAGCACATGGCGCGGCAGGTCAAGCGCTATGAAGCGATTTTGAAGGGTGACGCGGTTCCGATTTTTAGTGATCGAAGGGGTGTCAAATATGCGCGCGAAAGTTTTCAGGATGAGGTTCAAGACTACGGGCGCAATTTTGTTGTTGTCAAAAACGAGCCAGGGACCGTCAAGACAATTCGACGCGACATGTTGTCAACGGTGCGGCCACTGTCTGACGGGACCACAATTGAACGCCTTACGGTTCCGGGCGGTGATAGTGTATGGAACGTGTTGCGCTTCTTGGAACGTGGCGGCGCTGATAAATTGAAGCTAGACCGCGAATGGTTTTCCTTCCGCTTTCAAGACTACGCATCCGCCCGCATTTTTCCAGACGCGAAATCGCTATACGAATTTTTGTCGCGTTATGTTGAAGAGGATGAGGAGGGCGACGGCTCGCCGCCAAAGGTGCAGCTATATCGCATCTATCCGCCTAACGACTGGTATTATCTCGTTAAGCGAGAGGCTTTGGAGTTCCGTTCTGACTTGACGGCGGAAAGCCGCGAAATGAAGGGCCGCGAACTGCGCCGCGTGAAGTTCGCTATTGAGCGTCAGACAGCGAAGCTAAAGAAAATTCCGGCCGGCGTTCAGCCTCCGCGCAATGAGCGCCACGCGCAATTCTTGGAGCGTGAACGCGAGCGCAACCGCAAGCGCCAACGCAAGACAGAAGCGCGCCGGGCATATATGCGCGATTTTATGCGTGCAAAGCGCAAGGCACAAAAGGAGGAAAGCTAAATGGCGCAGAAAACTGGACGCATGGTCAAGGCTAATAAACTAATCAAAAAACTGGAAAACCAGTTTGCAGATAATGCATTCATCCTTGGCGACGTTTCAAAAGCTCGTAAGGCCGCGAAACGAAAGAAGCGAGTGATTGCCTATGTCGATAACTGGTTTAAGAAACGGAAGGCTCGCCCTCTATGAAATATGGTCCCGATTGGTGGCGCGTTATCAATGCAACGCGCGAGACATATAAACACTTGCATTTAACATGTGAGGAAAATTACTGGCGGAATTGGCTACGGAGTTTCTTGAATGACCAACAAACTTAAAGAAAACGCGCCAGAACACGTCACCTCGATTTCATATGATTTTGTGATGCCGATCCCTTGGAGTTTCCTCTAATGCGGCCCGCCCCCAAACCATACGAAGCGAAACCCTTCAAGGGAACGCTAGCCGTTGCTGACTTTGAAACGTGGAGCTTTCGCCATGGCCGTGTCCCTAAGCCGGTTTGCCTCGGATTTTTTGACGGTATTTCTAAGCGCATGTTTTGGGGGAGCGATTGCGTTGCTGACTTTCGCGCATGGCTCGCCAGCGAAAAAGAGGCCGGAACTGAATACGTCATATTCATGCACAATGGCGGACGATTTGACTTTATGTTCCTCTTGGAAGGGCTTGACTGCGGCCATGCCCTGAACGTCATCAATGGGCGCATTATACGCATGGCGGCGATGGGCCATGAATTCCGCGATAGTTGGGCGCTCTTTCCGCAACCGCTTAGCGCCTATGAAAAAGACAAGTTTGACTATACGGTTTTGGAACCGGAAACCGTGGAAGCGAACCGCGCCTATATTGAGCGCTACTGTCTGAACGATTGCCAATATCTCTATGAAATCATCGCGCCGTTTGTTGAAATGTATGGCGACGTTTTGACGGTCGGCAGTGTTGCGATGAAGCTGCTAAATTCCGAGTATGGTTTTGAGTGCTTAGATGAGCGCGACGATGCGACGTTGCGCCCGTTCTTTTTCGGCGGGCGTGTTCAGCCTTTCGAGACGGGAGACTTTCGCGGCAAGTGGAAACTGTATGACGTAAACAGCATGTACCCCGCCGCGATGCGCAACATAGAGCATCCGGTTAGCGGCTACACAAACTCCAAGCGCATCAAAGACACAACGGGCTTTGTGCGCATTATCGCCACGTCGCAAGGATGCCTGCCCTATCGCCTGGAAAACGGGCGACTTGGTTTCCCGTTTATGCGCGGCGAATTTCTCGCTTCAATCCATGAGATTAGAGCCGGGCAGGAACTAGGGCTTTTGAAAGTCCACGAAGTAGTGATAGCTTACAACTTCGCACATTGGACAAATTTTCAGCGGTTTGTTGATCCTCAATTTGAGATGCGCCAGAGGGCGAAAGATGCGAACGATAAAGCGCGCGACCTTATTCATAAGCGTGTCGGCAATTCTGGCTACGGCAAGTTTGCTCTTGATCCTAGGGACTTCAAAGAATACCGCGTTTTGGAGGATTGCGAAAGCCCCGGAAAGGTCCGAACTTTCGACGAGCCCGAAGGGTGGTTTGCGGAAGCGGAAGGTGAGGGTTATCGCATATGGGAACGTCCTACATTCGGACGCTTGGGGCGATTTCTTAATGTCGCAACCGCCGCCAGTATCACAGGGGCCGCGCGAGCAAATTTGATGCGTGGTTTGGCCGCGTCCACGCGCCCGATCTATTGCGATACAGACAGCATTATTTGCGAGGCGTTTGATGGCGACATAGACAAGCGCCGGCTTGGCGCTTGGGATTTAGAGGCGGAAGCGGACCGCGCCACGATAGCGGCCAAAAAGATATATGCGTTATGGCGCGACGGCGAGTGCATCAAAAAGGCTAGCAAGGGCGCGCGACTTTCAGAGTATGAAATTGTGCGCGTCGCGAACGGCGAGTTAGTCGAGTGGAAAAACGACGCCCCTAATTTTTCCTTTATGCGTGAACCGACGTTTGTTAAACGAAATATCAAGCGTTCCGATGTAGCATCCGAAACGTTCGCGGAGGATGTAGAATGTTAATCAAGTCTCTTATGGTTGGCGAATGGTGGATTTTTTGGCGTCCCGTTTTGGGCGCTGACGTGCGCGAGCAAGTCTCTAAGATTTCCCGCCGTGGCGTTCGCATCGTGGAAGCGACACGTTTTCATTGCGCCTTTGATTGCGACGATCCAGACAATTTTGTCGCCGTCAATCGCGACGTGCTTTTGATCTTTGGCGACGCGGTTTTTGATGAGGCGCTAATTCGCCATGCCTTTGACCGTCGCGGCTCTAATCGGCTCGCGGTCGAGACGCGCCGGGCAGGGGAGGGGCTTCCGAACGGCGAGCCGCACCAATGGTGTCCCGAACGGAAAACCTATGTTCCCGGCACGCTGATTGACGTTAGCGCTTAAGCTTTAGTTAGCGCGCGCGGGTTATTTTGCCCGCGCAACGCTTGGCGTTAAAGGAAATCCAATATGTCATTTTCAGCGGCAGTTTTACCCGTGTCAAACGGGTACGCTCCCGATGTTGAGCAAGGTCCGCGCGTCGCGCGGGTCAAAGTCACTTTGGCGGCGGGCGTCCAATATGTCTTGAATATGCAAGACGTTTTGGCGGGCGAACAAATCGACAAAATCCAAACCATTTACATTGACAACCGGGACGGCCTCAATCCGACGACGATCAATTCTAGCGTGATCGGCCTACCCGTTGTGGTCCCTGCTTTTGCCGACGCTATTCTGCCCTTCTTTCTTTCGCGCGGCGATACGCGCCTTTTGATCGATAGGGCAGACGCGGGCACGGTTACGCTAGGCTTTTTGAACGTTCCATTGCCGGCAATTGTGTATGGCCCAAATGGAACGGTTGTTTTTGATCCGACAATTGAAGCGCTTTTGACGCCTCCGAATGTTGCGACGAAAACGAACGTTGCGGCCAACGCCGCTGACGTGTTGCTATTGGCCGCCAACACCGCGCGTAAAGGCGCGAGCGTGTTTAATGACAGTGTTTCCGCTACGCTTTATTTGTCACTAGGAACCGTCGCCGCATCTGCCGCTTCATATACGGTCCAACTTCTGCCGGGACAATTCTATGAAACGCTGGCGGGATACACAGGACAAATTCGCGGCATTTGGTCCGCCGCTGTTGGCAATGCGCGTATTACGGAGCAAACCTAATGCCTCTATTCGCACCCTTTCCCGGCTTTGCTACTGACGCCCAAACACGCGCGCAAACAGAGAACCTACGTGCATTGACACCGGCCAATCTCGCCAACCGCGCGATGTTCAGAGCAACACTTGGGGGCGTCTCTCAATCCGGTATTGCGCCGCTCACTTGGACTAAGGTTTTGTGGTCAACCGCGTCGACGATCAATGTGGGCGCGTACTTTGACACAGCGAATAACCGTTGGGTTCCGCCCGCATCTAAAGTTCGCCTTAGCGCGAATGTCGCGTTTTCGACCGGCATTTCGGCGGGCGGCTATGGCATCGTGAAGCTATACAAAAACGGTGCGGAACTTGCGCAAGGTTCGCCTTACGCAAATCAACTTGTCAATGAAGGCGCGGCGAGCGCGACAACAATTGATCTCGCAAACGGCACTGATTATTATGAGGTGTATGTGTATGGCTCGTCGGGCGCTACGTTTGCCGTTGCCGGAAACGGTGCGCTTTCTAATTTCTGCGGGGAGCAAATTTAATGGCGACGCTTTTGGAACGCCTCACGGCGCTTGGTTTCACGCCCTGTAACCCTATCACGGGCGAAGGCGACTTTGTTTTACAAGACGATTGTGACGGGCGACCCGCTTACATTCGCGAATGGAAAAGCGCGTCGCCTTGCCCTGAAACGGGATTGGCAAAACCACGCGAGCCTTACAAGACGAAAGAGGCCTAAGTCTTGGCGGGCAATCAAGAGTTCACCGCGCTAAACCCGCAAACGGTTATCGGCGTTACGCCCATCGGATCAATTGATTTGGTGGCTGGTGTTCCGTTTGATTTTACCGCGCTGATTAATTCGTCCATTCGCGGGCTTGTCGGGAACGTTCAGTCCATATGGTGCGACGCGACGCGCGCGTCATCGCAAGTTACCATTCTAAACGACACCACAAAGCAGTACGCGATTTTTCCGGCCGGCTCGTTCGGCTGGCAATCGTTCCTTGCAACCACGCCTTTGCGTTTTCGGTTACGGTGTCTGGTAAATGCGACGATTGGGCTTTCTGTCTCGTCTAGCGTTATGCCGTGGGCTATCCATGACGGAGGTTTGATCCATTCACCGATTAGCTCGCGCCGCGTGGACATTGTGGCGGCGATTGCTGACACGCAATTTTTGACTGGCAATTCTGGACGCGAAGGGTTCAGCGTTTGGAACGAAAGTACCGACACGCTTTATCTGCTCTTGAATGACGGTGTTTCCAGCCTGATCAATTACACGGTGCAAATGGGGCCGGGAAATTACTTTGAGAGCGCATATCGCTATGGAGGCGAAGTGCGCGGGATTTGGACGGGCACGAATGGCGGCGCGCGTATAACGGAGTTTTTGTAATGAACTTGGCTTTTCTTTTGCAGTCGTTTGGCATCAAGCTAGGTGAAAAGGAAATCGAAGCGGCGACTGCGACGGTCAAAGCTATTCCCGAAATCGTACCGGCGCTCGTGGCGCGTATCGAGAACATGGAACGCCTCACGATTGAGACGCACGCCATGGCTGCCGCAATCCAACGCGCCTTGCCGTCGCTTCCCGCGACGGATTTAGAGCACGCTCGCCAAGTCGCATTATTCCCGCCCGATTTGTCGGCGCTCGAAAGCGCACAACACATAGTAGAGAGATCGCAATATGACGGAAAAACAAACGGTCACGGTTGAACTTAAAGCCCCGGAAGGGGATGGCGAAACCGCCGCCATTGTCGAGACGGCGGAACAAGCCGTCGCAACGGCCAATGCGGCAGCGGCCCTTGCTCATACACAGGCCGCAGTCGCGGAAGTGGAAGCGGCGGCGGAAGTCAGAAACATACAAGCAGATTGGGACGAAAAATGGAACGCGCAGCAAGTAGCGATATCGATGTTGACGGCGGGGCTAGCCGAATTGTCAGCCCTAGTGCAATCTTTGAGTTCGCGCCAGACGGCCACGGAAGCGACGGCGGAAACGGCGTTAGAAACGGCGGAGACGGTGGAAGCGGAGACGGTGCTGGCCTTGACGGAACAAGAAACAAGGACGGAAGCCTCAGAAAGAAGCGAGGCCGAAAACCGGGACAAGCCAACGGAACCGGAACGCAAAAAGCGGGTGTCAATCTTGTAGACGCGCTCACCGGCGCGCTTTACGCGGTCCATGGTGGGCTCGCCGCCCTAGCGCATATTCCAGAACTGGAATTGCAGCCAACGGAAGCTAAGCAACTAGCACAAGCGACGATGGCGCTTGCGAGCGTCAATGATATCGAGATTGATCCGCGCACTATGGCGTGGATACAATTTTCAATCACGCTTTCGAGTGTCTATGGTCCGCGCGCTTTGATGTTCTATTTGCGTAAGAAAGCGGAAGCGGAAGCAGCCAATGCAAAACGAGAGCAAAAAACCGCGCCGGCCTGATGATAGTCACCGCGTCGCAATTATCGGGCAGAATGGAACGGGCAAAACCGTTGCGGGAGTTTTCCAGCTTTCGCAGCGGTCTTATAATCGCATGCCTTGGCTCGTGGTCAATTACAAAGGCGACGAGTATCTAGACAGCATTCCGGGCATAGAGGAAATTTCGCATGAGGGGGCGATACCGGAACACCCCGGTCTTTATATGGTTCGCCCGCCGCCATTTGACGGCACGTTAGACGGCCTGCTTATGCGCGCGTGGAAACGCGGCAATGTCGGCATCTATTTGGACGAGGGCTATTGCGTGGGCCAGCACTCGCAAGCGTTTCGCCTCGTGCTTACGCAAGGCCGCTCATTGCGCGTTCCCGTCATCGCACTTTCACAGCGCCCGGTTTGGCTCTCTAAGTTCGTTATGTCTGAGGCGAACTTTTTTCAAGTTTTTCACCTGAACGCTAAAGACGACCGGAAAACCGTCGCGGAATATTTGCCGGTTGACGTTAATTATACTGAAACACTTGAGGATTACCACTCGCTTTATTTCGATGCCGGAAAGAGGGCGCTAGTCACCCTTGGGCCAGTCCCTTTCGGGCAAGACGTGCTCAACATTTTTGACATGAGACGCCCGCGCCGCACGCGGAAACTAGGATAAATCAGCCCCATGGAAAACACTATTTCGTGGACCGTTCCCAACCTGATTACTGTGACACTTATGGTCATGGTGACGTTTGTGGTCGCGGCCTTTGTCTATCGTATCGCACGCGCCGCGCTCCCGAAAGGGAAGGCGGCCCCCGACGCTCCCGAGGCGGCGTAAGTCATGCCTCAAATCATCAATTGGAACATCGCCAAAAACCCGATCAATTATTTGATCGTCGGGACGATGTTCCTTATCGGCGTTCTCGCCATCTCCATTTTGTCATCGCCGCTTCGCGCGGCCCCCGCCGCCTAAACAGGAACACAACATATGAACATGAACCAAGCCTTGGGCGCGAACGATCAAATCCGCCGCGCCATTTTGTCTAGCGCAATGCCGCGCATTCAGCCGCTTTCCTCGCAAAGCGTGACCGGCACTGTCACCACGTCAAACAACACGCTTGTTTTTAACCCGACAATGACGGGCCTGCTTACGGGCTTTCTTGTTGAGGTGAACGGCACTTACGAAAACCTCGGCGCGGGCGCGGGCACGCGCACTGAATTCGGCGCGCTGAATACCGTGTCGCGTTTCCAGTTCGTGGACTTGGACAACTTCACGCGCATCAACACGACCGGCTACCATATCGGCATGTTGAACAGCGCGAAAATGGGCTCTTGGGCTGGCGGCGCGATTGCGCCGAACTTGCCCTATAACGTGGGGAACATTTTTAACGTCAACTCTCTCACGTCCACGATTGCCGCCGCTGGCGGCGCGGATGAAAACGCGGTTCGCATTTTCTATTGGGTGCCGGTGAGCTATTCGCAAACCGACTTGCGCGGCGCGATTTTCTCGCAAGTTGTGAACGCGCAAATGCAACTGCAAATTCAGTTGAACGCCACGCCCGGCACTGCGCCGTCCGACGAATTGAATGCGGTTTACAAGGGCGCAAACACGAACGTCATTTTGAAAAACGTGACGGTCCAAGTTTCGCAGTTCTACTATGATCAGCTTCCGCGCGGCGCGAACGGCCCGGCCCTGCCGATCATCGATATGAGCACGAAATACCTGTTGAACGATACGACGCAAACCGGCCTGATCGCGAATCAAGACAACGTGTCGCCCTACGCGAACTTCCGCACGTATCTTTCCACGATTGCGATTTACGATAACGCGGGCGTGTTCAACACGGGTTCCGATGTGGACTATTGGGCGCTCGCGTACGCGAATGGCTTGCGGCAGTTCCAAATCGAACCGGAAACCGTCGCGCTGTTCTGCCGCAATCAAATCGGCTTTGACCTGCCCGGCGCGACCTATCTTTTTGACCACCGCGCTTACCCGATTTCGACGGCGAACTATGGTAACTGCGAACTCGTGCTTCGTCCGAGCGCCGTCACGTCGGGCGCGTATCTCGTGCTGCTCTATGAAATGTTCGCGCAGAGCAATTCGATTGTCGCCGCCTCGTCCCTGCCGCAAGGCTAAGGAAGCAACCGCGCCGGCTCGAAAGGGCCGGCGCAAATTCCGAGGCATAAAATGGACTTCGCACAAACAGTAAAAAGCTTTCTGTCAAATCCGTTCGATCCGAATGGTGACGGAAAAACATCGCTAGGCGAACTTTTCGCGGCGGTTGGTCTTGTCATGGTTCTAGTGTTTATCTGGAACCGCGTTCTCTCATACGTTTTGGAGGCATAAAATCATGCGTATTTTCGGCGTTTCCGTTATCACCGTCGTTCTGGTCAGCGTCGCCTATTGGGCCGGCACGAAGGGCTTTCTTAGCCGTCTGACTGGCGCGATCGGTGCCTAGTAATTCGCTCGCCGCCGCGCTTGTCGCCGCTTACGTGATTTTCGCCGCGTCGCGCGGCGAACTCACTACCCTGATGCAGATTATAGGGCTCGCAAATGCCAATAGTAATTCTGATAGTGGGCGTGATACTTCTAGCGGCGGCGATGCGGGGAACCCATAAAGAGCTTGGAGAATTGCTCAAAATCCAGTTCACGGGCGAGGGCAGTTTTCTAGCTTGGGCTTTCGCGCTGTTTATGATCGCTCTACTAGGGGCCATCGAACAATTGCGGCCTTTGGCTCGCGCTTTCATGGCCCTAGTTTTGATCGTTCTACTACTCGTGCATTCCAGAGAGACGAATATCTTTTCTCTGATACAGGCGCAATTGCTAGGTCGCGCCGTCGCTCGTGGAGCGGTCGCAAATCCAGGCGCGAGGGCCGGGGCGGGGGCGGGCCAATTAGGTCGAGACATTCGCGGCGGCGTGGACAACGTCAATCCGCTCAACTGATTTGGAGACTTGAAAATGAATGACGCAATGGGCGGTGTTGTGAACGTGATGACGGCGATTGTCGGCGTTGCTGCACTTGCCGTGATCTTTTCACCAAAGGCCCAAACGGGCCGCGTAATCCGCGAAACGGGCAAAGCGTTTGCCGATAGCATCGGCGCGGCTAATGCGCCGGTTCGCGATACTGGCCTCGGCAGTGTCGGCGGTTTTGGCGGTTTGTTTGAACTGCCGCAATTCGGGAGCATGTAAAATGTTCCAGCCGGTTCGCTATAAAGTCGCGCCGACTTTGGACACCGGACTAGAGCGTCTGATTTTGGACGCTCAAAATCTGCCGTATGAGGATATGGACGGAACGGGCGAACAAGTGTCGCGCACGCTCTCGCCCGGCTCGCGCGGCTTTGTCACGGTTTACAATACGGTTCTGGACGGCCTTCCGGGGCTGATCGTTCCCGGCATGTTTACTCAACCGCTCACGGTGAGGTAAGAAAATGCAGCTTCCCGCTATCTATAAAGAGCGGCCTATTATGGCATGGACGTTCACGTTAGGCGCGGGCGTTATTGTCATTTGGGCGCTTTTCTCTCGCGCGTTTGGTGGTGGTTCGTCTAGCGGTTCTGATGCCGGCGCTTTGGTCATGGCTGGACCGTCTGACGCGCAAGTCGCGGCGGGCGCGTCTCTCCAAGCGGCCACGCTCCAAAACAACACGGCGCTACGTCAAATGGAAGTCGCAGCGGAAGCGCGCGCCGCTGAATTGAACGTTGAAAGATACCTTGCGGATTTGGGTTTCCAAATTCAGTCGCAGGGCGTCGCCGCTACGGAGCGCATGCATTTGGCGACGGAACAAGCTACGTCAGATCGCTATGCAATTGCTTCAACACTTGAAAGCCTTCGCAGCACGAATGAACGCGATACCGCGATTTCAGCTATCAACGCCCAGCTAGAAATTGAACGCGCAATTCAGGGAACGGCGCAGCGCCAAAGCAGAAATCAACGCGATGCGAGCATTTGGGAAAGCGTATTCTCACAAGCAGGCTTCGGCTCGCTTCGCGGCATTTCCATGCCGGGTCTCTCTGACGTCCGCATGAAAACTAACGTGCGCTTCTCTCACGTCGATAAGCATGGGCTGAAATGGTATCGTTATTCTTATCTGCCCGAAGCGGCGTTCCATGACGCCCGCGTGATTGTCGGCCAAGAATATGTTGGAGTGCTCGCGCATGAGATCGCACAAACCAAATATCACGCCGCCGTGTCAACGCGCGGCGGTTTCCAACACGTCGATTATGCGAGGCTTCCGCAATGACAATCGCTAGCTTTTTTCAATCGCTATTCGGGACGCGCGATGATGAGCGCAATAATCAACGCGCGCCCTCGGATCAATATGTAGTCTCGCGCCCGCGTCCGGTGGACACTGTCGGGCGCGGCGATATTCCCGTGCGCTACACTACGCCGCGCGAACTGGCGACGGTTGGACCTATCGACTTGAGCGCCGGCCCGGCCCCCAATCGGACCACGCAAATTCCGACATGGGCGCAGGGCACTATTTGGGAAGGGCTCTTGAGCGGCCAAGTCAATACGATTGGCGGAAACTTCGCGGACATTTTCGCGCCGTTCCATAATCTCACCGCGCCCAATCCGTCTAACGGCGGGAACGTCAATACCGGGGGCGGGAACGTCGATACCGGGGGCGGGATCGTCTATACCGGGGGCGGTTATCCGAGTGGCCCCGGCGTGAACTTGCCGGGCAAGCCGAAAAGCGGCCCTTCCATTTATGTTCCCGTCGCGCCCGGGTTTGTGCCTCAGCCGCCAACCGTTATTTCGACGCCCGCGCCGCCCGCGCCTTACGTCCCCCCTTACGGCGGAAACGACTATGGGGTTGGTGATTATAATGGCCCTGGCGGCCCCACTCATTCGGTGTTTTAGATCATGCGTTTTTCCCCTCTAAATGAGAAGCCTGCCCGCAATCGTTTGAAAGAGCTTTTTGACCCTGCTATTGCGGCGCAAAATGTTCAATCCGTTCCAGAAGCGAATGTGCGTAATCTGCATACGCTTACGAACATCAATAGCGTTCGCCGCCCCGCGCGCGTGAACGGAATGAGCGACCGGCTAGGCAAGGGTTGGTAAGTGGCGTTTTGGACCGGCCTTCTAATGTCGGCAATTGGGTCGCAAGGTACTGGCCAAGGCCAGGGCTTTGCGGCGCAATTTTTCTCGCCCGTCATGTCCACGCAAATCAGCAACATTATAAACCCGACTGATGGGACGTATCCAAACAACGGGCGCGCGGGAGGGCTTGAACCGCCCGACGCGCCCGTCAATGTCAACAATACCGTGTCAGGTGGCGCAAATCGTCCAAATTATAGTTTGGAAGATTTGATCGAACATCATGGCGGGGAAGCTGGTGAAAATGTTGGCGCGCCCTCTAGTGGGGCGTTGAACAATTCTAACGGCGCGCCACCGGCAGGCGCTCCGTGGTTAGATGGCCAGCGAATTGGATTTCTTGTCTTAGGGATCATTCTCGTGGGCGTCGCTGTCGCTTGGCTGGCCGCGCCAAAAGCAAGTGACCTTCTTACGGAAGTTATTAAGCTCAAATCGCTTGGCGCACTTGACCGTGTTGGACGCCCTAAAAAGGAAGCGTCCATTATCGAGACAAAGCCCGAACCGAAAAAAGACCCGCCTAATGAGCCTATGCTTGATGACGGCGCACGCGACCCGCGCCCGTCATTCAAAGGCGATGGCGATTTTATCGAGGGCGAACTAAGCGATAACGGGCCGGCCCCAGCTATCGAAAAAGCGGCGCGTCGCGCTGCTCGTGAACTTGACCACACACCGGGAAAGCCCGTTCCCTTCACTGGCGAGGCTAAACGCACATACGAAAAACAAATGGCGCGATATGCTGAAATCGACAAGCAAAACGCGCCCAAGAAAAAGGAAGCGCCCGCGCCTATCGAAATAGAAGGCGTGACGGATGCGTTTGGCGATGCTGCGACAAAAGCAAAAGACCAAGCCAAAGACCCTTCCACTCCGCGCGCGAAACCGATCAAGAAAAAGCGCGACCCTAGCCTATTGAGCGCGCGCACATTGTCAGACGGCAAAACCGTAAGCATTCGTAAAGCGAACTTTGGTAGAATGTTTAGCGGGGTTTTTGACCCTTCACCGAAGCCACCAAACCCACGGCCAAAATTGCGGCCACTTTGAAACGGAGAAAATTGCAATGTCTAAACTGTCATCTTGGGCCAAGAAAAATCCGGAAATCGCCGCGTACCTGCGCCGTATCATTCTGGCGTTGTTTACGAGCCACACCGCAGCGGACCGCGCCGCGATCCTTGCGGAAGTCGCCGAACTCGATACGGATGGCGATGGCGTACCGGATAGTGAAGACGCCGCGCCGAATAACGCTGCCGTGACCACGCGCAAAAAGAAGGTGAAATAACATGACAGCGGCAGCGGTCATTTCTGCTGGCGCTCGCGGCGCTCTTTTGGATGCCATTATTCAAAAGAGCAAAGACGCCTGCTTTGTTGATTACATCGTCGGCATCTGTTTAGCGAGCTACTACGCGCAAGCCTACTTCTCTAGCGCATGGTCGAGTGTCGAACTGTGGCCGCTGGTTGGCGCTCTCGCGTGCACGCGCTTGGGCGACGCTCTAAAGGGCATGGCAAAGCATATCAGCGACGGCATGGCCGGGAGGCGCGCAAATGGCTAAGACATTTTTCAAACGCGCCAATCTCGGCAAAAAGCCCGTCGCGGTCGCGAACTCTACGGAGCGAAAATGGCAAAACAAATTCGCCAAGCTTGACGGCAAGGCGGTGCGTGTCTCCAAGGGCGGCTCAAAACGTAAGGTTCGCCCGCTCTGATTTTGTCGCGAAAGCGCAATCATATTGAACCCTGCTTTCTGGCGACAAAAAGACGCCCCCGGTTTTGGCCGGGGGCGTTTCAGTTAGTAAGCGATGAGGGGTAAGATGCTTACCCTTCTTTCTTAGTCGCCTTGGGTTTCGATTTGGTTTCCGTCGCTTCCGGCGCGGGCAGGGCGGGGGCCGGCGCACTCACGCCGAGACGTTCGCGAAGCGCTTGCAACGGATCATTTTCGCGGGGTTCGCTCGCCGCCGCGACTTGGAACACATAGCCCACGGCGGAGGCCGCCGACTTTTTCACGCTGATCGCGAACGCGAATTCAACCGCGCCTTCGCTCTTGTCCGACGCAACTTGGATCATTTCATCCGCGCCGCCCGGCAAATAACACGCGGCGGAAACGACGACTTCGCCCGTCAACATGTTGTGGCCCTCGAACTCGCCCAAAAACTTAACGTCGCTTTTAGTCGGGTCCAGCTTGTTCGCCGCGACCTTGTAGCCGTCCACCTTGCCGAGCATGAAAGCGATGCGGGCAACTTCGCCTTCCTTCTTGTTCGCCAGCAGGTTGGTAATGGTTTCCTTGTTCAGCCCAAGAATGCCGAGCGTGAGGCGACGGGCCATTTGAGTTTGAGACATGAGATTAGTTCCTTGTTCAGCCCCGCGAAATGCGAGTGCATTTGCACGTTATAAAATCGCTCCGGTTTCCGCAAGCCTAACGTGCATCTTTTTGAGTTTTATTTTCGCGGCTCATTTTGGTAGTGACTTGTTAGGGGGTGTATGGCAATGTGGGGGTGTTCAGGAAGTGATTTTAGAAGGCTGAAACAAATGGACACTCTAGGCAATTTTCCCCGTGACGATTTTTACGCATGGGAACAGGTAGCGCTTAAGGCTTCACGGCCTGTTATTTTTACTGCCGATTTGGGCGGTTCGCGCGAAGTGTTCCATGGACATGCTCGTTACAACCATATTTGTTTTGTCGAGCACGTCATGGGAATTTCGCATGAACAGCAATGGGCAGAACATATCAACTTCCTGGCTTGGCTCTGTGCCGATTGCTTCGAGACTTGGGCCGAATTTGAAGCTCAAAAAGATGATCGCTGATTACGCATTCCCCCGCCCCGGTTCGCGCCGGGGCGGGTTTTGGAGGGCTGGAAATGGTCTGGCAAATATCAACTAGTGCGGAAGCGTTGCGGCTGTCTGAAAAATACACCCTGGAGGAACTTGCGATTTTGATTGCCAATTACGCGCCGAATAAACGGCCCGCCAGCGCGTACGAAACACGTATCCTATGGGATATTGTGGAGGCCATTCGTATTTCACACATGGCCGGTGCGCTGCGATGTTAGCTGATTATGTCTTTCCCCGCCTTGTGCGCGTGCAATGGAAAAACCGCAACACAAACGCGGTTCGCTCGTTCGTCGCACACAACGTCGCGGAAAGCGAACAACACGCGCTGACCATTGGCGACGCCATTATGACGGCCATGGTCCCTGAGCATTTACCGTTGGCCGTGCGCTATCAAGTCGCGCTGCTTTCACGCGAGGCTGACGTGCGCGATATGCACGCGCGCGAGACGCCTTGGGAAACTATCAATGGTTTTCAGCTAAACATGGCGCGGGCGCTACCTGCACCTAAGAGAAGGACCAGAAAATGAGAACGGTTTTTGTTTCACAGCACGGCAATATCTTCAACTTCTTTGAAGTGCCGATTTCCAGCGCAATCGAATATGTGTTCCAGACGGGTCGCAATCGTGAGCCGTTTCATACTGCCCGCGTACCGTTTCCGGTGCATAGCGTCCACATGGAAGCGCTAGCGCGGTCGTGGATTTGCGCGCGCCTTCCGGCTGGCTGGAAAGCAGTGTTCGAGTAATGCGAGACTTTCTTATCCAGCATGAGGCGTTGCTTTCCGTTGGAATGATCGTCTGGATTGCGCTTATCGCCGTGTGGCTGCTTATCGAACTCGCAAACTCTGCGATGAATAAAAGGGATAAATGGTAATGGACCAGACGTGTATCGACATTCCGCGTGTCGTGTGGCCCATCGCAATCATTGCATGGTGGGGCGCGACATTTCTAGTCGGTATCGTGCTGGGGATAGCTTATCAACGCGCGAAATCAAAATGAATGTTGGCAATGATCTCACGTTCCGCGAACGAAAAGCATACAGCGATCTACTCCGCGTAGAGGGCTATTGCCCGGAGTGCTGTTGCCGCGATTGGCTGCCGGGTGAGCAATCGGCGCTTACAATCGTTTGTTCTTGTGGCGCGAGATATTCTTTGGAAATGGTAATCCGGAAGGACGTGAAGTGATGTGCAAGATTTGCGACGATCAAGCGCGCTATGACAACAGCGATCCGCCTGAGTTCATGGCGGACAACACATTGAACCTGATCGCCCGCCTGCATCACGAACGGGACGCGGCGCGCTTTCGCATGACGCGAACCGGCGTGCTGCGCGATGTCGTGATCTTTGAGCGTGACCCCGACGAGTTCACGGTTGCCGTGCAGATTGAAATTCTGTGCTCTCATTTGTCGGAAGCTATTGAAGCGCTCGAACAGCACGTCTCGGCGGCGAAAGGGGATTAGTTATGAGTTTCGACACAGAGAACACAGAGCCCAAGGCTTGCATTACTTTGCGGCTTGGGGAAATCGATACTTTAATTGGCGCGCTTGGTGACCATAATTCAACACTAGGCGGCAGGCTGGATTTGAAACTTCGCAAGATGCGTGCGGCACTTGTCAAAAACGCTGCGGCGAATGTGCCGGCTATAAGGGAGGATTGGGCACGTTTTGTATCCTCATTAACAGGAGCGCTTGACAAACCGGAAACGAAACTTTAAGGTTTTGGCTCTAGGGTGACCTAGACGGCTGCACAAGCCTAAGCGACACGCCCTGAACAAGCAGCGGACTTTCAGCCCCGCATCGTCGCCAAAGCTAGAGCGCCATTGGAAATTGAAACCTGCTTAGCAGGCCGTCCTCCGGGGAGACGTTAAACCCGTCCGGCGCGTGGACTGGTAGCGGGTATGTCACCGCAAGGGACGGCTCAGGCGAGCGCCCGCTACCTTTCCTTCCCTCCCCCACCGACATC
>Ga0172380_10004895_pt1 | contig 16775 bp, 10 predicted proteins | sample Leawe162metaG_FD_119747 | JGI IMG/M metagenome (GOLD analysis project Ga0172380, IMG submission 119747) | Leachate microbial communities from a municipal landfill in Southern Ontario, Canada - Leachate well 162 metaG | ecosystem: Engineered > Solid waste > Landfill > Unclassified | place...
CGAGAGGTTCCCCAGAGGCAGTTTACCGGTTAAAACATATCGCACGGCCTGCGCAAAATTCAAATGTTTCGTCATCGCGATAAGAAGGCGGGCTTCGATCGATCCAAAACTAAAAAAACTCGATGCCCCAAACCACTGCTGGGCGGGCATGAGTCCTTTTCCGTAGGTTACGGTTGATTCCGCCGCCTCGTCCCGGGAGGAGAAATAAGGATCGCGGGTCAGCGTGATTGCAAAAAATTTATTGGCCCCATCTTGTGCGGGCCCCGTCTGAGTAACAATCACCCCTCGCGAGAATGTTTTCTCAATAAACGGCACCAGTATATTTCCGATAAATTCACGAACTCGTTCCACATCGTCTGCTGGCACATGCCTGAAAACGAACTGCACAGTCTGCGCAGCTCGAGGTGCCAGCCAAATATATTTCTCAAAAGTTTTGAATGACGGGATTCCTCTATAAAGAGCATCATAAAATTCCTGGGAGTTTGCGGGAATTGGAAGACGCTCCCCTGCAACCGGCGCAACACGCAATTTGCTGACCTGGCTTGGGCGCTGATCACCGGCGCGGATAGCATTCACATTTGCCTTGAGACGACGCCCGAAATTCTTGAGACTTTCTAAGACCGTCTTCCCTCCGCGAGTGATGCCCTTCGGATACGCGGCAAGATATATAGCTTCGGCGTACTGGACAAGAAAACGCAGGGTGGATATGAGAGCGGACACAACAGGATCCAGGCTTAAAAGACCCGCCGCGGCGGCAAGTCCCGCGACATACGTCAAATGCATGAGGACCATTCCCCTCGTCAGCGTTCCTAGAAAAAACCCGAAAACATCCCCCGCGGTCAAAATAGCCGCCATGGCACCCGCCGATATCAAAAGCCCCGTCGCCAAAATATTCGCAACTCCCCTTGTCTCGGCAGCTGAGGGCGTTTGAGAACTCGAAAAGCTCGCCCAAGGCAACTGCGGAGAAAGCTCTGTAATCACCGCAGTATTTACATACCTGCTTTGAGGAGCTTGCTTTTGCACCCAACGATCCCACGAGCCCATAATGTCACCGAAATGCGCTCTCCACCAATCCTGCAATCCCCGAATGAAAGGGTTCTTGGAAGGTTCCCGCAACTGCGCAGAAGGCTCTGTCTTTGAAAAGCTCCCCCAAGGCAACTGCTCCCCGGCAGGCCCCGGTTGATTCTTATCGTCCATCTTTCCGTCAGAAGGCAGCACTTTTACCGTTTTCCTCGCCTCGGAGCGGACGGCTTTGGTTCTCTGTTGGTTCTCCATGTAAAGGTCATATGCTTTTTGAAATTCTTTTGTTGTAAGCTGTTCGGCTTTGTAAGGTCCTGAGCGAAAAGGTTCATAACGGTAATATTTCTCAACCCCGGCTTTCATTGCAAGAATGTGAAGAATAGGGACTATGCGTCCTTCTTGCTCCCCAGTTCCCTCTGAATAATTAGCAAATAAACGCAAAATCCCTGTTTGGCCATCTGGAGAGGCGATAGGAATTTGAATTCCGCTAGAATCGCCTGGAAATACTAAATTACCACGGGCATCAATTATGGGACTCGCGCCCACCAACGTCACACGCTTACCAAACTGCCTGGGTTGCGCAAGCTCGCCTAATTGCCGCTCGACATCAGCCACAGGCATTATCCTCGCCTCGGAGCGGGGATGTAAATCAGGATTAAGCCTTGCCCAAGGCTTGTTGGATTGTGCTCTAAGCCAACCTGCAAGGCCATCAATAACACTGCTTTTTTCTGTGTGAGCAATTTCAAATCGTCTGAGTTCTCCATCTGCGTCTAACCAGACACTTACATCAGCAGCACTATCATCATTAAAACCAGCAGGACGCGAAACCTTACTCTTAAAAGAGTAATGAATAGGATCCCGGCTGCCTAAACGCCACTGGATAGCCACTTTATCATATGCAGAAACTTGAAGTACGTAGCGACCTTGTTCAAATTCAATTTGTTCCACAAAATCACTTTTGGGATCATCCTGTCCTATAAATTGAATATCCGAAAGTTGAAACTCCCGCGCCTGCCCCGCCTCATTACCAGCACGACCCTCGGAGCGGGAGCGGGTCTCCTGACGAGCCGGCGTTTGCGTGGTTTGGGCTGAAAAAACCGCACCGCCCGACAATGCCGGCAGTTTCACTTTTTCCGTCGTCATTTGACGCGTCACGCCAGGGGCAATAGTCTCCACTCGCCCTTGCGTCGTTATGGACTTCTCAACGGGCAAAATCTCCTGTTGAACTTGAGCCTCGAGAACCATACCGCTTGTAGCAGGACTCACTTGTATCCATCGCTTGGTCTCTTTTTGTATTTCCACACCGTTTGCGTCTTTCGTTACCGGCCCTTGCTCCGTTACGAGCTTCCAAACGCTACCATCAGGCAAAGTCTGCGTTTCGGTTCTTTGCGCCTCGAGAACCATACCGCCCTTCAATACCGGCGGCGTGTTTGTCTGGCTTGATGGAGTGCCATCTGTCCATCCTTTTTTTTCTTCTTCCATTGCCGCTCGAAGCGCGGGTCCGCCTTTTTTTCTCAATATTCTGACAAATTTCCCCAAATTGGCGCCCGGCGTCACAATGGGACACCTTAACTCATACGCGATTTCCCGGACCTTCTGAAAATCCCCCCAAAGTTCCGTAAGTTGCTCTACAGTGATCTTTCCAGTCCGTACTTGCTCTTGCCAGTATTGGATATCTAATTCCGAAAAGGAGAAAATCCCTGTGACGCGATTACCGTTTTCTGTAAACACCTCGAAACCAGGAAACTCTTTTGAAAGACCGTATCGTTCGGCAAGCGACCGGACTTGATCCCACTGGGAGAGGATCGCCGGGGTTACTTCATAGCCATAAACTCCTGAAGGGTTGCGATCCGCTCGTATCCACCATGTAACTCCACCCGCTATCGCTGCTACAGCCACTAAGAGAATCACAGCCTTTACTGCGCCCCTCGCCTCACTTCGACGCTGCTCAGCGCCAGAGGTGGCGCGAAATTCAGGGCGGGTTGCCCTAGAAGTAGCTTCGCCTTGTTTTTGACCAAAACGACGGATTTCTTTATCAGCCGCCTCATCAAGTACGCTGGTCAACTGCGCAATCTTTTTTTGAATAGCATCCCGCATTGCCGTAACCGAAGAGAGTATGGAAGAAAAGTCACTTTCCGCCGAAACAGCACTTGCGTGATCCGATAAGACCAAGAACCACGAGCTTTTACCCTCCGATATGCCCGTGATACCATTCACCAAGGGCGGTACCACGGTATTACCGATAAAGCCATATCCCGGATCGACGGCTCCAGGTTTGATTTCACGAGCTCCTGCACCAAGAACAGATGCGAATCTTTGATCTTGCATAATCCCAGCGACCAGTTCTTTGATGTCGCGGATATCGCGATTGGCATTTTCACCGTGTTCAACAGCAGCCTGCGCAGCAAGTTTGGAAGCCGTGTCACTGAAAAGCTTGCCCACAAACTGATCGTCACGGCGCGCAGTCACCTGCAAAAGCTCAAAAGACGCGCTTTCAGCCGCTTGAACCAGTTCATTAACTTTGGGGCTTAACTCCGTAAGAACATTTAAGGCATCAACTTTGGCACGAAACGCTGGATCGTTCGCACTAAGAACTATTTTCGCCCGTTCACGTCCCGTTTGATAAACCTTACGCTCGACTGCGACCACACTTTTAAATGAAACTAACATGTCACGCACTTTGTTGGCGGCCGACCACATGCTCCACGAGCCCAATCCCGGCGTTGCATCCTCAAACGCCTTTATGTCCGCCTCGGACTTCGCGATCGTTTCGAGATCTTGGTCCATGACAAGCAAAAGCTCATGGTAAAAAGAGTTAAGAGTGGCCGCGTCCGTAGATTTTTGAGATAACGCGGCTAATTCACCCGGCCAATCTTTTTGGGCTCTGCTCCTCTGTGCCTCAACCAAAGAGGCCGCCGCCAACACTAGCCGATCGAAAGCTACTCGTTCAATATCGTTGGAACCCGAACGAAGGCGCTCGGATGTTCGAGTACTCACTTCAGAAATCGCATTTAAATTTCCCGATTTGACCGCCGATTCGATCTGGTCAATATCCCGTTTCTGCTGAGAACTTTTCCATTGATCGTTCAACTTTGACGAGCAAGCCGTACAGATAGCCATGGTGGCCGCAAGCACAAACCCCAGCATCGAAAACCGTATGATTCCTCTCACTTGCTCCGCCACTTTTTTTGCGCGAGCCTCGGAGCGGACGGCTTTTTGGAGATCAGCGACCGGAATTTTGGTTGCCAGGGCAAGCGCGGCAATCCCGGCGTCAAGATTTTCTGGCGAGAGATCAAAGCTGCTCATCGGAGCCGAGCCCACATCTTCTACAAGATGCAACTCGTCAGGGTTGATAATTTTATCCTTGGGCCCAAGCAGAATAAAGGAACCATCGACTTTTACACCCCCCGGATATTTTTTCTTCAAATCTGCGGACCATATTGATTGCAAATATTTCACCACTTTTTCCGCTGCCTCCCTTTCTAGGGTAGCGCTCGGCTCAACTTTCGGAAGCATGGGCTCGCCGACAAGCACGGGGACTTTAACCGGTGTGATCTGTCCGGCACTAATGGCAGCGTCACCAAGAACAAGCGTTTCCTCAGGCGGAACGGCCACAGACGTGCGCGGAACAATGCGAATGTTAGGCCGGCCGTCGGCATTCGGGCCAACCATTTCGGTTCTTATTTCATTCCGGACCGCACACTGAGAATTGCTGAACACTTTTACCGCATCAGGAAGCGTCATGGCTCCAATTCCCATCATCATGTCCAGATATGTCCCGACCACTTCGCCCGGATTGGGCTGCCCACTCAGAGGTCCTGCCTTGATTGCCGCCTCAAGATAAGACACTTCGAACGGATACTGGCGGTTTTGAAGCATAACTTTTTGATATAAATTTTCATTCGACTTTTCGCTAAGGCGCGGGGTGACGATGCCGTAGCTGATGGCATTCTCGCGGAAGAGGTCGCTCATGCCGTCGGTGTGGAAACCGCCGGTGATCAAAATGGCTTTGGTGATCTTCCGCTCTTGCATCTGGGACTGCATCTCTTTATAGAAGACGGCTTCACGTTTGTGAGCGAAATCATAGAACTCGAGGCCGGCAGTGAAGAGTTCGTCCATCTTTGCGCCGAATGCTGGAGGCATCACGTCGGATGAAGGATGGAGGATGGTGGATGGAGTTTTGGCTTTTGCGCCCTCCGCCTTCCGCCCTCCGCCTTCCGTTGTTTGCACAGCTTCTTTGAGCCGTGCGACAAGCGACGGAATAGCGATCTGCTCGCGGTTCGCGAGAAGCTGCTGCCATTGGGCGCGGTTCAGTTCCAGATGAAGAAGTTTACGCAAAAGCTCACCATCCCTATAAAGGGTCAGGAGTGCCTTCTGCTGAGGCTCCTGGGCTAAGGTATCGAGCATCTGCGTAAAAAGGTATTCGATCTCCTCGAAGAGGACCTTGGGGTCCAGTTCCGAACGGAGCGTGACATAGCCGGCATAAAGACTGAACGCGGGATAATCGCTGAATTTAAAACCTTGGGGACCGGCTTCCTGGGCCAAACGTTCCAGGACCTCGCGCGGTGAGACTTCGGTGGCGGACTTCCCTACGGCAATACTTCCCTCGCTGAAGCTTTCAAGCGTAGCGAGAAGTTCTTTGGAAACACCCTTCGTACGAAGCATCTTGATGAGAGCCGCCTTTTCTTCAAGGCCTTTTGTTTTATTCAGATCTTTTTCCATTTGCTGGATCACAAGGAGGCGCGTGATCTGCGGCCAGCCGACTTGCGCAAAAAGGCTTTCGAGATCGACTTTCAGGATCTTCTTGGACTTGGCGGCAAGGACTTTGACGAAGGGCATAAACTCACGGCGGCCCTGTTCGAAGCGTTTCCAATCGGCGATGAGTTCGCGGGTCTCGGGGGTAAACGTTTGGGAAGCGACCTTGTCGAGTTTTCCGTCGAATCCTTTGAAGAAACGGGTGACATCCGCTTCGGCGCCAAAAACTTTTTTCAGGGCATCGTAGTTCGCTTTATATAAGGAAGCTTGTTCAATCCCAAGCGCCTCCACGGCGTTGCTCGTACGGCGGAAGGCGTACGGCGTGTCGTTCTTCATATTTTTTTCGCCGTACTCCGTACCCCGTACTCCTGACTCAGACTGCTCCATCAAAAACAGTTCGGCGCCGGTCAACTCGCCTTGTTTCGCGAGTTCGTCGCAGAGTTTCAGGTTGCGCTCCTGATCGGGAAAAAGGCGGAGGTAATCGGCGTCGAGTTTTTCGGAGGCGCCTTCCACGAAGATGGTCTTGAAGCCGTACTTTTTGTTCATATAACCCAGAAGCTGTTTGATCTTCATCTGGGCCTGATAATTGGCGTGGGCGTTCTGGATATGAAGGATGAATTGGGGGTTGGCTCCGGCCGGCGCTTCATAGAGGGAATCCACGGTGCCGAGTTCCGCGGGAATATCCATACTCAAATAAGAAGGCAATTCACGCTGCCCGGCCATTTGGATGCCGGCGCCAGGGGCTGCGGAGACACACTGAGTCGTCAGAAAAAAGAACAGGGTGACTGTCGCGACAACCCTTAACCCCTTCCTCATTGAACGCCTCCTTGACGAACTGTTTATTTAACGCTTTTTAAAGCCGCATCAAAACTTAGACAAATCTAACACATAGCCCTAATTTTACAAGGGCCAAACCGACGATTTTATTAAAAATATTTCATGGCCTAAAACTACCTCAACTCGTTCCTTCATAATAAGATGCATCGTTTTCATCCCTCCTAACCATCCACCCACTTCGTAACCCGGTTACGTAACCCGGTTACGCAACCGGGTTACTAATTTTCAAATCTGTCTATTTTCCTGGAATTCGATTCCAAAGCCAAGCTGCTCCCTACGGATCTCCTTACGGCGTATCTTCCCCGCCACATGGTATTCCTCGGGAAAATTGGCGCTTGGAAATATATGGATCTCGACGGGAAGGTTCTCGATCGGCTCCATCGCGGTGATTTTTCCGGCAGCCGCAAGATCCAGATATTCGACAAAAAGCCCGCCTTGACTGATGTTGGTGACGATGGCCTTCGTCATAACGATCTCATTCAAAGGGCTCGTGATCCGAAGTTCGACCGGAATGGCGACATGCATGCGATGTTTTCTCCGGCCATCCAACTGATAACCGAGCGACTCTTTGCGGGTTTTGGCCCCCTTGTCGACATACCGTTTTTCAGGATCTTTATCGTAGAGAAACGGGCCGAAGCTTTCGGCCACTTCTTTTTCATCGGCGCAGATATCCACCTTCCCAGAAAAGCAATTGTCTTTGAGAAAATGGACCATTTCGGGGGAAGCGTTGTAGAGAGCGCTATGCTTGGGACGGATGCAGACCGTCAGAAGATGTCTGAGGCCGATCGTATCCATAGCGCCCGCCGCCTTGAAATTCAGAATGATCTGGTGGAAGTGGTGACGCCGGATACTTTTCTGGATCTTCCAAGTCACCTCCTGCACCGATTCATAGGTCGGCTCGCCTTTCAGATCGAAAACGGCCACCCCGCCGATCTCGCGCGTGGAATAATGGAATTTACTCATAGCATCCTTCGCTTTCTGGAGCGCTCGGTACGACGAAGTTCCCGGTGAATTTTCGGGGACATATAGCCCGAAAGGATATCGCCTTGGTGAATAATGCAAAGCGCAAGAGGCCCGCCCCTGCCGTTCATTTTTGCGCTCCGGATCCCGTATAGGTCGTGTGTCATTTTCGTATCTCCTTTTTCAGTATTTATACCATTTCAAAAACATCTTTATTTACCTTCTAACAGAACCATAACCCTATGAAGCTCTTTTGTCAATACTATATTGTAAATTATTTTAATATTAGTTTTTTGTGCTTTTTTTGATGCAATATATAACATTGGTATACATATAAATGCTAATAAATAGCTATTTTGAGCCATTTTGACCCACAAACCCCTCAAATACCGGGTACTTGAATCGCAAAAAACACACCATTCAAATACCGGGTATTTGAGCGGTATGAATAAAACAAAATATATAATTGATTTTTATATACTTTTCATTAGAATCCAGGGGGAGAGGAAAACGACTATCATGGGACGCAGGAAGGTGCCGCTGGCATGCGGCTGTTTCTATCACATCTTTAACCGGAGCATTGCCGGCTTCGAAATATTCCGCTACCCAGCAGAATATCAACGATTCCGGGCAACCCTACGTTATTACAAAACTGCTATCAGCACACGAAGCTTTTCGATCGCCCTGCGCCTCAACAAGTTGAATGCTCCGGAGATGCATGGACCGGACCGCGTCCGGATCCTGGCCTACTGCCTAATGCCAACCCATTTCCATTTATTTCTCGAACAACTCGCTCCGAACGGGATCGAGGACTACGTTCGTTTCATCGAAGCCGGTTACGCGCACTTTTTTAATCTGCGCTCAAAACGGAGGGGCCCCTTGTGGGAATCCCGATTCGAAAACCGCTTGGTCGAGGCCGATCCCTACGCGCTTCACCTTATGCGCTATATCCACCTCAATCCCGTTTCCACCGGACTCGCTAAAAAAGCGGAGGGCTGGGAATTTTCCTCCTATCACGAGCACCTTGCCCGCTCGCAAGAAGAACCTCTTTGCGCGTTCAAAGACATCATGGACCTGAGCCCCGCTACGATCAAAAAATTCACGGATAATCGGGCGGATTATCAACGATCGCTTGCCCTTATAAAAGGCCTGATCCTTGACTAACCGTTCAAATACCGGGTACTTGAACAGTGAAAACCGGTGATTCAAATACCCGGTATTTGAGGGGTGGTTTTGAGGCGCTCGAGGAGGATCTTTTCAAACCCTACCGGCTTGGGGATGTAATATTGAGCGGATTTTTCAAAATAGACCTGCCCGCGCGCTTCCTCGGGCCGGTCATGGGGATAAACATAGCCATTGCCGTGGCCGAGGTCCTTGGCGCCGGAATAGGCGGTGGAGCGAAGATGCTGGGGCACCTGCTCCGTCTTCTGGTTTTGAATATCTTCGGTCGCGCGTTCAATAGCCATGTAACTGGCATTACTTTTCGGAGCCAGCGCAAGGTACGTGACCATCTGGGCAAGAATGATCCGGGCTTCCGGCATTCCAACGAATTCGACGGCCGTAAAACCGCTCGCCGCCAGGATCAAGGCCTGAGGGTCCGCGTTCCCGATATCTTCGCTTGCAAAGATCACCATGCGACGCACGATGAACCGCGGGTCCTCCCCCGCGTAAAGCATCTTCGCGAGCCAGTAGATCGCGGCGTTCACATCCGAGCCGCGCAGACTCTTAATAAAGGCGCTGATCGTGTCGTAATGAAAATCCTCGTCCCAATCATACTGAACTATTTTTTTCTGGCACGATTCTTCGGCCACGGACGCCGTAAAATGGATAACACCGTTTTCATCGGGCGGCGTGGTCATTGCGCCGACATCGAGCGCGTTCAGGGCCCGGCGGGCGTCCCCCGAGGCCTGTTTCGCGATATGATCCAGCGCCGCAGGTTCGATCTCGACCGTAAGATTTCCGAGACCGCATTCCTTATCTCCCAAAGCCCGCGTCATGATGCGGATCAAATGAGATTCGTCGTGGGGCTTGAGTTCGCAGACGATCGAACGGGAAAGAAGCGGCCCCCGGATCGCAAAAGAAGGGTTCTGCGTCGTGGCGCCGATCAGGATAATGACCCCTGATTCCACATCCGGCATCAGAATATCCTGCTGGGCTTTATTGAAACGGTGGATCTCGTCAATGAAGAGGACGGTCTTGCGTTTGGAGCGGCGCAGGAGTTTTCGGGCTTCATCCTGGATCTTGCGCATCTCGGCCACATTGGAGAGGACCGCGTTGATCGAGACATAACGCGCGGAAGTCGTGCGAGCGATCACGAGAGCGAGCGTGGTCTTCCCGGTGCCCGGAGGGCCATAAAGAATAAGCGAAGAAAGGCGATCGGATTCGAGCGTGCGGCGAAGAAGCTTTCCCTTTCCAAGAAGATGCTCCTGCCCCACGATCTCATCCAGCGTCTTGGGCCGCATCCGGACCGCAAGAGGCGCATCGGGCGGCACCTGGAGAGAATCTTCGACTTCAGCTTGGCTGAATAATTCGTCAGATGGGGTCATTAAATCCTCGGGAAACAGTGAACGAAAACCAGGTTTCTCTTTTCGGAAACCTGGTTTTTTTCGGGTCAACCTTTTCAGAACCAGGTTTCAAAATCGAAACCTGGTTCTTCGAAAAACGGGCTCGCTCAGGATTGAAAAGAGGCCTGATACTTCTGAACAAGCATTTGAGCGATCTTATCGTGCACCTTTTGGACTTCCTCGGAGACGAGCGTCCTCTCAAGGGATTGGTACACGACGCGAAAAGCGAGATTTTTGCAGCCGGCGGGAACGCGCTTGCCGCGGAAGAGATCGAAAAGCTCCACTTCCCGGATCAGGCCTTGCCCGAGTCCGCGGATCTCCCCCATCAGGTCCCCGCTTTTTACGGAGTCCTTGACCACGATCGAGAGGTCCCGTTCGATCGCAGGATACCGCGGCCATTCCTTGAACGTGCGGATCTTTTGTGCTTGCGGAAGCAGCTTCTCGAGCGAGATTTCTCCATAATAAACGGGCTCTTTGAGATCCCATTTTTTAAGGAGCTCTCCGGAGACCTGCCCCAGAAAAGCCAAAGGGGTCTGCCATGTCCGGAGTTCTTCGGACGTCCCTTGGGCAAAATAGCTTTTATCGACCTTCGCAACACAAAGGTCCACGGAGCCCGCGTTTTTCAGGATCGATTCAATATAGCCCTTCAGATCATAGATCGTCACCGCGCGCGCATGATCGAGCCACGTCTGAGCCGCTTTTTTTCCATAGAGCGCGATCGCGCAAATACGTTCTTCCACGGGATGCTTGTGAGCATCCGGCAATGAATAGATATTGGCGATCTCAAACACCGGCACCGAATCCGCGCCCGCGTTGACGTTCTTCTGGATCACGGAAAGAAGACTTGTCACCATGGTGGGCCGCATCCAGTGCAGACCGTGTTGAAGAGGATTCACGATCTGAACGGCGCGTCTGAGATCTTTGGCGGCATCCAGGCCGTCTTCGGAAATAAGGCTGAACGTGACCGTCTCACAGAGCCCCGCCCCGCTCAAAAGTTGCCGTATTTTTCGCTCAAGCGAAAGCCTCGGATTCTCGCCAAGCGTGATCGGCGCCCGTGCCGGAAGCGTTTCCGGGATGTTCTCAAAACCATAGATCCGCGCGATCTCTTCCACAAGGTCCACCGGCCTTGTCAGGTCCGGACGGAATGACGGAATACCCACGGTCCAGACCCCCTCAGAATGCTGTTTTACCTGAAGGCCAAGGCGTCCCAAAATGAGAGCGATCTGGCTCGGTTTGATCTCGACCCCCAGGACCGATTTCACTTCGTCGGCCCGGAGCTGGATGGTTTTGATCGCAAGCTGGGGTTTTTCGCCGGCTTTGATCACCGCACTGATATGACGCGGTTTAGCATATTTCTGAATCAGCGCAAGCGCACGGCTCCGGCCAACGTCCACACCTTCCGGGTCCACACGGCGCTCGAAACGATAGGAGGAATCTGAGGAGATCTGGTGCGTGCGCGAGGCCTTCCGAACGCGGCCGGGATTAAAAAACGCGGACTCCAAAAAAACATTGCGCGTTTTTTCATTGATCTCGGAATCTTTTCCGCCCATCACACCCGCCAGGGCCACAGCGCGATCGCTATCGGCGATCAGGAGGTCCTCGGGCTTGAGTTCGATCTCGGCGCCATTGATCAAGGTGAATTTCTCGCCCTGCCGGGGTTTACGCACCACGATCTCTTTTCCATGGATCAGATCGGCATCAAAGGCATGGAGCGGCTGCCCGACTTCCAGGAGCACATAATTGGTGATATCCACAATGAGATTGATACTGCGAATGCCGCAGGCGAGGAGACGGTTCACGATAAAATCAGGCGTTTTGGTCTCAGTGATGCCTTCGATCAAAACCCCCGTGTAATAGGGGCAACCAGCCGCGTCCTTGATCTGGATCTTCCAGCCCGGAGGCGGCGTCCTCCCTGTCTCGGGATCCACCACGGGGTTTTTTAGGGAAAGATTTTCGACGGCCGCGATCTCGCGCGCCACGCCCCAATGAGAAAGCCAATCCGGACGGTTCGACGTGATCTCGATCTCGAAGACCGTATCGGCCGGGGTCTTGAGCGGCTCGCATTTTTTAACCTCAAGACCGGCCAGCGTCAGCCGTTCCGCGATCCGCGAAATGGGTGGCGCAAGCTCCACAAAATCCTTCAACCAGTTCGTGCTGATCTTCATGAAAATTGCCTCAAAAAACGCAGATCGTTCTCGTAAAAATGGCGGATATCATTAATCCCGTGACGAAGCATCGCAATGCGTTCCACCCCGAGCCCGAACGCAAAACCCTTCACAACATTCTTGTCATAGCCCACTTCCTCAAATACATTCGGGTCGACACTCCCGGCCCCGAGGATCTCGAGCCATCCTTTGCCCCATTGAATATCGATCTCAACGCTCGGCTCGGTAAATGGAAAAAAATGCGGACGAAAACGGATCTTAGTGTCAGAACCAAACAACTCACGAAGGAATAGATGCAACACGCCTTTGAGATCGCTAAACGTCACTTGGGTATCCACCATCAGACCTTCGATCTGATGGAACATGAAGGAATGACTTGCGTCCACGGTATCGGGGCGATACACGCGGCCCGGGGCGATGATCTTAAGCGGCGGTTTCCGGTCTTTCATCACACGGATCTGGACTGTGGACGTTTGGGAACGCAGGAGCTGCCCGTGCGTCGTATAAAAAGTGTCGAACGCGTCGCGCGACGGATGATCGAGCGGGATATTGAGCGCCGTAAAATTATGGAATTCAGTCTCGATTTCCGGGCCTTCCACGGTCTCAAAACCCATGCGACTGAAGACGCTCGTGATCTCCTGGATCGTTTGCTGAAGAAGATGGATGCTGCCTTGCGGGGGCCGGATACCGGGAAGCGTTTCGTCGAACATTTCTGTCGAAGTGCCCGCTTGGGGAGCTTTTTGACGAGATTCATCGACCGAAGACTCAAGCCACTGCTTGACGCGATTGAGTTCCGCCCCAACAGCTTTTTTCTCCTCGGGAGGGACCGCGCCGAGTTGCTTGAAGAGCTCGGTCAGCTTGCCTTTTTTCCCGAGGTAGGCAATGCGAAAAGCCTCGGCCGCATCGACGGAATCGACACGGGAAAGGTCTTCGCGAGCTTCCTTTTCAATGCGGCTAATTTGATCCTTCATGAGATTTGCCTTTTTACAGTTTTTGATTCCGAAGAAGAATCAAAAAACTCCAATAACCAAGAGACAAATACCAAACAAATTCCAATGACCAATTGGTTACTGGAATTTGGTCATTGTTTGGATCTTGTTTCTTGGTTCTTGGTTATTTCTGAATTTAGGCTTTTTTAACGAGTTTCACGATCTCTTGGAAGGTCTTCTCGTCCCGCGCTGCGATCTCCGCGAGCGATTTCCGGTTCAAGCGGATCTTCGCCTTCAGAAGCGCGTTGATGAACCTGGAATACGACATCCCTCCGGCACGGCACGCCGCGTTGATACGGGCAGTCCAAAGCGCGCGGAAATGGCGCTTGCGCTGTTTGCGGTCCCGGGTGGCAAAGGCCATCGCGCGAGCGACGGTTTCTTTCGCGGTCCGGAGCAATTTGCCACGCCCGCCGACAAAGCCCTTGGCGCGTTTGAATATCTTTTTCTTCCGTTTTTTTGATGCTACTGAATTAGTCGACCTTGGCATAAAACACTCCCTTTTTGACAAGTACCGCGTGAAGATTGATTTTATAGGTTAGCGGTACAGTACTGTTAACCCATTAAATTTAATTAAAAACAGTGTTAGTTCAAACCATTTCCGAAAAAAATCACTGACTGTAAGGCATCGAGAACTTGATCGCGCGGACATGCATCTTCTCGACCCGCAACTTGCCCCGGGACTGACGTTTCGATTTCGGGCTGCGGTCGGTCATCATATGGCGGCGCTTGGTTTTGTTGGCCATGACCTTCCCGGTCTTGGTGATGCGATAACGCTTTTGCATAGCTTTCTTCGTTTTGATCTTCGGCATAATATTTCCTTTATTCTGTCTTCGCCGGCGGAGCGCTGGGGCTCACCGGGACGGTTGATGAAGCGGGCACTGCTTCTTTTTTCTTCACGGGCGCGGTTTTGGTCAAGTAGAGCATGATCGCTTTTCCTTCCAACCCGTCATTGCGTTCGACCACCGCGACATCCGCGAGGTCTTGAACAAACTTCGCCACGAGCTTACGCCCTTTGTCCACATACACGATCTCGCGACCACGAAAGAACACCACTAGCTTGACCTTGTCTCCGCGCTCGATAAAGCGGCGCGCGTTACGAAGTTTGGTCTGATAGTCGTTTTCAGAGATCTTCGTGGTCATCTTGACTTCTTTGATGTCGATCGTCTTCTGTTTCTTGCGGGATTCTTTTTCCTTCTTGCCGAGCGTATAAAGATATTTCCCGAGATCCATGATACGGCATACCGGCGGGACGGTCGTTCCTGCGACCTCGACCAGATCCAATCCTGCCTCCTGCGCCTTCAGAAGACCTTCCTGCGGCGTTACGATGCCGAACTGTTCTCCGGCAGCTCCGATCAAACGGATCTGCGCGGCGCGGATGCGCTCATTAGCACGAACTTTTTGTGGACTGAGTGACAATGCTCCTCCTTGTGGGTTTTAAAATTATTTCTTTTGAGCGATCTCTTGCTTGAGACGCTCGATCATCGCATGTACGGCCTGGGCTCCCAGGTCCTGTCGCCCGCGCATGCGGACCGCGATCTGTTCGGTTTCCATTTCCTTATCCCCCACCACAAAGACATAAGGGATCTTCATCATTTCCGCTTCGCGGATCTTGTAGCCGATCTTTTCCGTCCGGAGATCGGATTCGACGCGAAAACCTTCCTTCTTAAGCCGTTCGACCAGTTTTTCTGCGTACTCGTTATGCCGCTCCGCGATCGTCATCACCCGGACCTGTACCGGAGAAAGCCAGAGCGGAAAAGCTCCGGCATAATGTTCGATCAAAATACCGATGAAGCGCTCCAGACTTCCCAGGATCGCCCGGTGAAGCATGATCACTCGATGGTCGCGGCCGTCTTCGCCAGTATAATTCAGATCAAACCGTTCGGGCATCCCCATATCCAGCTGGATGGTCCCGCACTGGAGCGTACGCCCGATAGCATCCTTCAAATGAAAATCGATCTTGGGCCCGTAAAAAGCCCCGTCGCCCTCGTTGACCTTATAGGGCATCTTGATCTCGTCAAGAGCGTTCCGGAGCCCTTGGGTCGCTATCTCCCACTGCGCGTCCGTCCCGGTTGACTTGGGCGGGCGGGTCGAGAGCTCCACATGATAATCAAAACCAAACGTTTTGTATACCTCATCCGTAAAGTGAATAGCCTCCATAACGCTCGCCTTAAGCGCCTCGGGGGTCGTAAAAATATGCGCATCGTCCTGCGTGAACCCGCGGACACGGAAAAGCCCGGCTAAAACACCGGAACGCTCATAGCGATGCACCTTGCCGAACTCGGCCACCTTGAGCGGCAACTCGCGATAAGAATGCTTTTCTTCTTTATACATCAGCATTCCGCCCGGGCAATTCATGGGTTTTAGGGCATAAACTTCCTCATCCCGCTCCAGGAAGAACATGTTTTCCCGGTAATTGTCCCAATGGCCTGAGGTCCGCCAAAGCTTGTCCCGAAGGATCGTCGGGGTCTCGATCTCGACGTAGCCGTACGCGGCAAGTTTTTCGCGCATGAACGCGATCAAAAGATTCTTGAGGATCAGTCCTTTCGGCTTCCAGAACGGCAGGCCGGGACCTTCTTCATGAAAGCTGAAAAGCCCGAGCTGTTTACCAACCTTGCGATGATCGCGCTTTTGCGCTTCTCCCATCCGGGTGATATACGCATCCAGTTCCTTCTGCGACTGAAAAGCCGTTCCGTAAATACGCTGAAGCATGGGGTTCTTCTCGTTCCCACGCCAATAAGCGCCCGCAACCGAAAGGAGTTTGAAAGCTTTGAGCTCGTGGGTGTTCATGACGTGCCCGCCTTCACAAAGGTCGGTGAATGGCCCGTTCTGAACAAAGTTGACCGTATCCCCCGGAATGCCTTCGACGATCTCCAGTTTGTAATTTTCCTGCTTATCCTTAAAGATCTTGCGCGCTTCGTCTTTAGTGACCGACCATTGCTTGAACGCCTGACGTTCGTTCACGATCTCGCGCATCCGCTTTTCGATCTTCGGCAAATCCTCGTCCTGAAATGCCACCTTGGAATCGAAGTCGTAGTAAAAACCTTCGTCAATAACCGGACCTATCGCGAGCTTGGTTCCGGGATAGAGGTCAAGGACAGCTTGGGCGAGAACGTGGGATGCGGAATGCCGCAGCCGGTAAAGCGGCTCGTAGATCTTATCGTCTGACATGCTGATTCATGGTTCTTTTTCTTAGTCCTTGTTCTCTCGTAAATTAGAACTTGTTACTTCTTCCGATGCCATTTCCACAGGGAAATGGCGGGGCCGACGGGGCTCGAACCCGCAACCTCCGGATCGACAGTCCGGAGCTCTAACCAATTGAGCTACAGCCCCCTAGAGGGGTTATAAAGACACTACGCGCAGAGACTTGCGTCCTACGAAGAGCGGTATTCTATAAGGAGAAGCCAACTATCTCAAGTGATAATTCGAATAAATCGAACAAACCTGGGCGATGAGGGATTCCCCGCCACAAGGCGCTGGCGGGTCCG
>Ga0172380_10004897_pt1 | contig 16773 bp, 3 predicted proteins | sample Leawe162metaG_FD_119747 | JGI IMG/M metagenome (GOLD analysis project Ga0172380, IMG submission 119747) | Leachate microbial communities from a municipal landfill in Southern Ontario, Canada - Leachate well 162 metaG | ecosystem: Engineered > Solid waste > Landfill > Unclassified | place...
CTCTAAGTACAGGATCTTCTTGAAACTCTGCTAACTTAACAGTAAGACTATGTTCATCTAACATCAAAGCATTCAATTTAGATGAATTCATACCTACTTCATCCCTAAAGAATTTACCAGCAATAGATGCAAATATCTCCTTGTATACTATATTAATAAAATCTGTATCCTGAGTATATACTCTACCTGATTCTTTCAATATTTTATTTGCCATAGCAACGAAAGCAGGAGTAGAATACATAGTAAATTTAGATAATATTTCATTAACATGTAGTACAGAATTAACGGCATAATTAGAAATAAAAATAGCAGAGGGATCTAATTCAGCCCTATCCATATTATCTATAAAAGGTATTAACTTTTCTACATTTTTAAATGTACCATCCTTTAATACCATCTTCATTCTGTTTATGAAGGCTTTTACTTCTATGAGGTTACTACCATATTTCTTTGTATCTACCTGACAAGCCTGAACTAATTCAAATAACTTAGTAGCATAGGCATCTAACTGTACAAATGTAGTCAGTATAGCACTTTGTCTTTTTTTCCATTCAAGGGTAGATCTATCCATATCATGAGTTTCAAGTAGAAACTCTTTATTGAACATTCTATATTGATAATCCTTTAATTCTTCTTCTTTCAGTGCTACATTTAAAGAAGCTTGTAGATTTTTAATAATCTTTTTCTTACCAACCTGCTGAGTAAATACAGATCTAGAGTTGTTCAAACCCTCTGCATAATCAAACAATATTGGTTGCGATATAAAGTAGAATGTAGATTCACCAAAACCACTTCTAAGGAGTAGATTGACTAACTTATGAGTACTATCATTAACATTCAAACCTACAATATATGGGTCTTTTGCTATATCAACGTGTGCATCAATAAGTACAGATAACCAGTCAGTTATATTAACTCCATCCTTGTCCTCTATCTTACTCAGGTCATATGCCATATTTGCAGCATCATAGTTGCCACCTAGATTCATTGGGAAACTATAGGACAACCCAACCATTTGACCTAGTACATGATGTACGTTATTCAAAGCATATGCTGGAATCCCATCTTTACCACCACTATACGCAGCCTTAATATCTCCTTGGAAGGATGGACTAAGAGCCTCAAAATTGTCAAGATTCTTACCTTCTTTAGCTTTTCGTATCCTCTTCTCTATACCCTTCATGTCAGTCTTTAAACTGCCCAATCCAGTAGTAGTTTCAACAAAATGCTCTTTGTTCATTAGAACAGACATATAACTAGATAACAGTCTATTTTGAATAGCTTTTTCTGTATTCTGTTCTACGATAGTAAGTTTCTTAAATTCAGCTAAACTGATATTTAAACCATCGATTTTCTTTCTAAGTTCCCATCTATGTTCAATCTCACTATCAGATGTACCTGTAGAGAATTTAACCTTTACTAATCTACCTTCTTTGTTTAGAACATAATTGTATCTAACAACAAATAACTTGTCTATATCAAAGTCAGATCCAGTAAGAGTAGTAAACTCATAAGGTAACATTATAGTATCACCGGCTGCTTCTGGTAAGAACTCTACTACCTTTAATACAGCAATAGAACTCATACCCTGAGTAGGAATACGATATGTTATAATCTCATCTAGTTTATTAGCCTTTAGGAAATCAACCTTCTCTTTCCATGTTTTATTTTCATAATCAGGAATCATCTTCTTGAATAGGTTTATAGAACACCTACTCTCCATAGCAACAACTCTATCTTTATTAAGTCTAGTAAATTTAAGCTCAGTATCTGAAACAACTTTCCTAATACCAAAACTGGTCATCTGAACTAATTGTTTGCCAGGAACTGTCCTATCTACTACGTACTTATTAACCAAGGATATTATCCTACTCTGAATCCAATCTCTATCAGGAAAACTGTCTAAGTTAAGATATAGGTTACCATCACCATCTAATTTAATAGAATCTATGGTAGTATCCATACCGTCAGCCTTAAGCAACTCTTCCCTTAAGAAAGCTACAAACTTTTCTAGATTTATATTACCTTCACTAAATCCTAATTTATTATCTAATTTCTTAACTCCTCTATTGGATAATTCTGTTAAAAGAGAATTAACTCCTGCGAGTAATTGATCTCCGGTGTATACGTTGCCGTCAACATTATATATCGCTTTATCCTTAATTAGGTTACTTAAAGCAACTTTAATAAACTGCGTACCTATCCTAGTCATATCTGCAGCATGTGGTTCTACAACCAACTGTCTACGAAGATACTTAAACTGCTGAACAGTCACATGCATAGAAGAGAAGTCATTGACTTCATTTCTAGTTTTAATATCCTTATAAAAGTCTGTGCCATTTATAGCACCAACCTTTACAGCTGTATCAAATTTAGCCATATGAATAGTCTGCATACCTGCATACTGACCCTTGGCTTCCATCCTGTCTGCTAAGGACTCTAAATGAGTACCTTTGACTAGAGGCCTAAATAAGGTCGCTAGGGACATTTTGTCATAAAGTGGCACATTATACTTACCATCACTCTGTAATGCAAAATACACGAGCTTAAGGGGCCCTAGAACGACGTCTAGTGCTGTTTGTTCTTCTTCTACTGTTAAGTCCCTACCAGACTCCAGTAAATTAAAAGCTTTCTCTTTCTTCTTAGACCACTCACCCAAACGTACAGCAATTGATCTATACATTTCAGGCGTAATATATACCTGAGCATCTGTAGCATCTACTTCTTCATAACCTTTAAGGTTCTTATCAGCCATTATCTTGGCTTTGATATTAGCCTCTTTTGGTTCCATACCAGCGTTCACATATCTTTCTGTTAATAAAACCACGTGTGTGTTTTTCAATTCTCTAAAAGAAGAACTTTTAAATACTTGTGTATTCAATATAGTGCTTCTATAAGAAGATTTTGTAGATAATTCACCAAATCCATCTACTGATTCCGCTACTACGTTACCTGTAGCAGGTAATGCTCCAAGTCTCTTTATCTTATCCTCTTGTGTTTCACCTGTATCCTTATTAGATTTGTAGAAAGCTGGATCGCCGATGAACAGTTTCTCAATTTCAATATTGTTTATGAAAGTACTAACAGTAAAGTCTGCAATTATAGCTTTCAATCCTTTGTGATATCCGCCATAACTACTAGCATAGTCGTTCATTAATTTATGATCCAGGTGTTCTGTTATTAAAAATGAACCACCTTTACCATCGTCTTTATTTGCTAATATTCCTAAACTTAACGCTTTATCTATTTCTTTCTGAATACCTTTAGTTAATGATTGAGATATCTTTTCCTTAATAGAAGACTCTGTAAATTTAAAGTCTGCTTTCCTTATACCTTTATTAAACTCATTAAAGTGAGAGAATCTATAAGCATTACCACCTTTTGTTTTATTATCCCCATAGAAAGCTTCTATTTTTATAATTCCATTGGAATCTTTGTAACCATCACTAACTCTATAATGATAATTAACTTTTAAATTTTCTTGTAATGATAATAGTCTATCAATTAATTGTTGTTTATGTTGAAAATCACCTGGAGTATTTAATAATAACGGGTGTTTAGATACAAGTTTATATTCGTCATATACATCTTTAAATTCATCTCTTACTGCTACGTTGTGATTTATTCTCTTTAACTCATCTTGAAAATAACCATAGAATAAATCAACCGTTTCTTTAGACGCAATAACCCTACCATCTGGGGTAAAATCAAATCTATTATCAAACCTTTTTATACCCTGCAATAAATAATATGTTTTCTTATCAGCAAGAGTAGGGAAAGGAATTTTATTATCTAATGTGAAGTGTAACTTTAATAAATAATCATCAATAGGAGCAACCTTTAAGAATTCTACTCCCTCCTTATGTGACCTAGATAATGCAGCAGAAAACGTAAGTAATTTTAATTGTTCCCTAGATTTAGGATCTGCAAGTAACTGTCTAGCATACAATGATTCCCCATATAATCCATCTAATACTTGTTCTAAATGACCACCATTCTTCCTTATATTTCTAACAATATCGGTAGTATAACTATTCAAAGAATACGTATAATACATATTACTTTCGGGCCCAATTATTGAATCATTTATTAGTTCGGGATGTGCATCAACATGAATTTCTCCTATAAACTTAACTGACTTTTCATTCCAGTATAGTTTAGTAATCTCATTCTTTTTAATAGTTTTAAACTCATTTAAAGCCACACCGAATATGCTACTTGCTTTATCTATAATCAAATCAAATAATGCTTTGTCATAGTTCTCCTGAGTCCCCATATAATGATTTATGGTTCTTTCATCTACTTCTATGAATATCGTATTTAAAGCATTGATAATCTGTTGCTTATATACTTCTCTTATTGGAACAAGTTTACCCTCTACTTCAACTTCAGTATCGAAATTTTTATTATTACTCCAATGAGCATTAACTTGTTTAACCAACGATGCATACTTAGCTTGTAATTTTTCAATTGCCTCTACATTAATAACAGGATCTATACCATGTTTCCTAGTTACAAATCTAGGAGATCTATATAAGTTTTGATTCCAAGTATTAACGGCAGCTCTACGTGCATTTTGTACGTCAGCATCAGATATAGTATATTGGGTCTGTTGTTCGTCCTTATTTATCCACTTTTGATTTCTTATTATATTAACAAAAGAATGTCTATGCATACGCAATGCAGTTTGAAACTGTTTACGTGTAAGTTCTCCTTTTTCTTCTAGAATGGTAGCTAATCTATTGTAACTATAATTATCTGGGTATGATCTAAGTTTAGCAATCATTTCTTCGATTGTATCTAGATCTCCCATGTCTTTCAACAAGGCATTCCACGTATCTGCAAAGTCAACCCTATCATACATAAAAGTAAAAGGATTTCTTTTATTAGATTTAGGTAAAGTCTTGATTAAAAACTTTATGCTAGCTAATACGTTCTTCTTACCATCTGTTTCATAAGAAGCCTTAATATGCTGTTCAATACCAGTATCTATCTGTACTACTTCCTCGTCTTCTTGATCGTTCTCGTCTTCTTTAAGTAGACGTATATTTAGTTTTCTAAGGTCTTCATTTATTAATTGCCTATATACACTATCCTTAGATTCTAAATCATCTACCAATTCTGTATACAAATTAGCAAGACGAAATCCATTATCGCTTTGCTCTTTATTTGGAGCATTTTTTCCAACGTTTTCAAACTGGGTAATACCTGCTTTCAAACCATCTATCATTGGTTTCCAATCGATAGTTAGTTCGTTAATATCATTGATATCTTCAATACCATTAGAGTTAATCAACATTTGAGACATACCAGTAATCAAATTCTTGGCTTGTACTCCTGTGTTTACTTCCTGTAATTCTTTACCCTTAATATTATATCTAGCTAAACCAAAGAACCCTTTGTTCTTCTTGTTCAACTCATTAGATACAGTACTATATTTAAATCTACCACTTTGGATCATTCCAAATAAGTGATCGATATCCACTTTGTGTAGTCTAGTTTCTGCATTTTCACCAAAGAATGATTTAATGAAATCAAACATTTCAACAAACCATTTCATTATAGCCCCAAATAAATTGGTTTTCTTAATATCCCTGGCTTTGTTTATCTGATCTCTAATCGTTTGAATATCCCTAATACCACCTTCATCTTCATATATAGCACGAGCAGCCTCTTCTACAGTCTTATACTTATTAGAAAAAGAATTGATACTTTCTGCTTGTTCTTGCTCTATAACAAAATCTCTAAACTTTTCAGCTAACACTTCTTCTATTTCTTCATCTGTAGAAGTAAGCATCTTATATTTAATCTTTGCTATTTTATATATAGCCTCACGTTCCATTGGATTAAGATAACCCATAGATACCCTATGAAATGCTTCATGATATATAGTACCTGTTTCAGCACCTTTATACAACTGAATCATTGAATGCTGATATAATCCAAATAAGGTCGGACCATCCTTAGTCATTTGAATTAATCTATCTCTCTTTTGAACTAGATCTCTAACATTCTTACCAAATCGTTTAGTTAACCATTTGTCTACTTCCTTCTCCCAATTCTGTTCTACATATGGTGCAGCCTTTGTTGGTCTACCTGCAGACTCAAATGGTAATTGTATATCATCTAATGATACAGGTTTAACTTCCACTGTCGATTTGTCTTTCTCAACAGGTTTAAGTTTCTTTAATTTTGCTAATTCAGCATCATATTTTGCATTAATATAATTAACAGATTGTTCAAAAGGAGTACCATATTGCTTCCATGCTTGTTCTTCTTCTGGACTTTCTGGTTGAGAAATATCTACTCCATCTTCTAATGCAGATAATGCTCTATTAGACCACTCACTATCATTTTTTAATAACTCTTCTTTTCTTCTTTTTTCAATTTCTGCTACCTTATCATCAACTTTAGTTTCAACAATAGGTGCCTGAACAGGTTCTACCTTTGGTGTTTCTTCTTTCTTAACACCAGACATATTAGCATACAACTCTACTTGAAGAGCGTCCAACATTCCCTTTAAACTATCACGATCCATTGATAGACCATCATACTTTTTAAATGAAGCAACAGTAGATTTGATACTTATAAACTTTCTACCATTTGCACTACCTATTTGTGCAAAGTCATGTCTTTGTTCACTAACCACTCCAGTCTTTGGATCACGAACAGAACTGGTATAATATAACTCTGTACCGGCTTCCAATGTACTTAACATCTTCCAGTCAGTTATCTTATTATTACCTAACTCAACTTTCTTCCTGGTTACTTCTTCTGCTTTCTTTTCTTCTACCTTCTTTGGAGTAGGTGCTACTTCTACTGGTTGTTCCTTCTTTTCTATCTTTAAGTAATCATCGTGATTATTTATAGCAAGGATAGGACTCTTGAATACTGATTTCTTTTTACCTTTACCAACCAATTCAACATCGGTCATAATCATGTTACTAGAAATAAGTACACCTGTATATGTACTCTTACCATCACTTACAATAGGATTCTTTTTACCTATCCTAAACTCCCTAGTTAAAGGTTGATTGATAGCAACCCTTATATTACGAACATTAGATTTAGAATTTCTATTGTCAAGGGTAACTGTATAGTTCTTATGTGTAGTAGCCCATTTGATAAAGTCTGCTTTGTTCTGTTTATCCTCTTTATCAATATCCCCTTTTTTAGGATTTAACCATCTAGTATTTTGACCAAAGGTTATTTCTCCTTTGTTGACATACAGTTGTTTATCACGTAACCACTCACCAAGTTCATACTTCCTACCTTGATAATCCATAGCAGTTCTCTTAGCACCATACAATACTAAGAATGATATGATCTCACCGGCCCTGAGTCCTTCAACTCTATCATCAGGGAACTTAGCGTTCCAACCATCACCATCTTTAGTATATACTGCTTTTAAAGCATCCCATAATATCTCAGCATGCTCAGGAGTTAACTTCTGTGGGTTAACCTTAACAGGCACTTCCTTCTTACCATCTGGTGTTTTATTTGTATAGATATATACACCCCCTGCTTTCTTAGTCTTACCAGTACTAGGGTTACCTATACCTGTATAGATAACACCATTGGACTTAGCACCTAAACCAAGTTCTACCTTATTTGGTTCTACACCAAATACAGTACTTATATTCTTATTAGTTTTACCTGAATTGTAGAAACCAGAATTAACTCTTTTTACAGCACCCTCAATTGAAGTAACACTATAACCCAATAAAAGGTTACCAATTATCTTTTTTCTAAGCTTTCTTTCAGTCTCATCTTTAGCACGATAAATAAAGGCGTTATTTGCCCCATTATAGGCCCCTAGACGAACGATCGCCCGAATGGGAATATGATCTACCACCGAATTAAAAATTCCAGGATTTGAGGCTAAAAAGGCCTCTATTTCCTTCTTAGTCTTCTTGTCCTTATTGATAAAATCTTTATGAGCTTGAGTAAATTTAAAATCTTTATATGTTATAATACCATTTAAAATTTTATCTAGTGTGTCTTTGGCTATCTCATACTTAATAGTAGCTTTACTTAAGTCTGTATTTGGATCAGATATTAAATTATCTAATCCTTCATCAAATACTCTTAGTTCGCTTTTTTTCTTACCATGACTATATGTAATTTGAGTAAACTCTTTACCCAATCTACTGCCTGATTCAACTAGTTCACCTGGTACATCTTGCATATCTTCTGGGACACCATCTTCCTCATTATCGCTAACAGGATCGGTGGTATCTGCTCCTTCGTCAAGATCTTCTTTTACATCTAAATTTATATTACCTGCTGTAACGGTAATAGTAGAATCTGGGATTATTTCCTGCTTCTCATCTATTAAATCTATTTTATATATAGTAGGATCAGTAGGATCAATCTCCTTTACTATGGCTGGTAACTTAGTGCCAGCATTCTCTTCACCTGCAGGTATGGTATATTCAACTATATCATTTATATCTGGGATGAAGGTTTCCTTTTCCTCTTTGACTATTGTAGGATCTTCCTTTGTTTTTGGTTCAAAGAATTTTGGATTAGATGTATACTCTTTGATATTCCTCTCGGTTGATTTAATTGTTTCTTCAACATAATCCAATTCTGTTTTAGCTTGAACAAAATCCTTTACTTTATGACCTGTAGTTAAGTTAAGAGATTTGTTTTTCTTTACATCTTCTGGAGTTCTAGCTTCTGCTAATTCTTTATTTTCGTTTTTCAATTGAGAAATGGCGATATCCTCCATCAGCTTTCTAGCCATGAAGTTAGATGCCATCTCATCGTTCGTCTCTTTCTCTGCAGCTTTTGCAAAGTATTTAGATAGTTTCTGTAAGTTCTCTATGGTTACATTGTTCTCCATAGTTTGTACAGCACTGATAATTCTGCGCTGATCGTTTTCTGATGTATTAGACTTGAAAGAATATACATCTACTTTTAAATTATCAACCTTACTCCTTAAATCTTGCCCTAATTGATTATACTTTTCATTAAGGTATGTTTCCCTTGTTAATGCAATAACTTGTTGGGCATTCTTTAATTCCCCTTTGTCGAACATTTCAACAAATGCCTCATGCAACTTACCAATTCTTTCTACATCAGATTTAACTTCACTGAAGTCTTGACCTGCCATTAAATCTAAATCCGTATCTTCTAAACCAAATGTTTTTATATCTTGATCTGTTGGTCCTTTCTCCAGTACGTCTATGAACTTAAGAAACTTATCATAGTTACCATAGAAGTTAGCAGATGTAGCAGCACCCGCAATCATATTTATAAGAGTCTGTTTCTTACTTAACGGACTACCCATTTCCATTGAACGCTTATATTCATCTGTAGCATGGGATATAGCACCTGCAAAATCAGATGTAAAGTTCTTAACCCTTTCTTGTTCAAAGGTTTTGATGGGTTTACCCTTATCGTCTTTGCTAGTCTTTTCTATAAGTTCTTTAATACCTTTACCACCAGTTTGCATCACACCGGCACCTAATGCACCAAACATAAAAGAAGTCCAAGTATCACCAGACTTCATATACTTACCTAACCTATCCTTACCAAAGAAACTACTTTCTTGATCATAACCTAATGCTACATCACTAAGGTACTTAGCTTCCTCTTGTACTATATTCTGGAATATTTCTTCGCCACCTTCCCCTATCATATCTAAAGGAACATTATAACCAGCTTTAAATGCTGCATCTACAACGTTCTTACCCTCTGCTCTTAAAGTAGCATATGTGTTCTTTAATGATTTACTTAAGAAAGCATTGTTGAACAACATGTACTGTGGTATGTTCTGTAGAAGTAACCACTTGTTTTTATCATATATTTCTGCTGCAACCTTAGAGGCTTCTTCTCTAGCTTCCTCAGGATCGACACCTTTTTCTATAAGGTAATTATATCTTTCATCATAGCCACCTTTGGCTTCCATGATACTTTCAATGTGGTTAGATATAATACCACCAGTTACACCTTCTGCTATTTGAATACCAGACTTGCCTAACTTTAAAATCTTATTTAATTTTGCTATTTTTGCTATGCCGCTTAAACCTTTAACTGCTAATGTAGCAGGTACTATCATTGAAGCAAAAGAAGCCACGCTTGGTAGATTGGACATCCACCAAGAAAAATGACCAGGTGAAAAAGAACCTGGTTTGTAATTGGTATAAATTGGAAAAGCGTCCTTAACGTCTTCTTTAAAACCACCTCCTAACTCTGAAAGGATATTACTGAATGTATCTTCTGAATCAGTGAACGCTTGTTTGTACATAGACAGGTCGATAAGATTACCAACCCCTTCTACTATACCACCACCTATCTCCCCAAAGATAGTTTGGGCAAGCATATTACCAAACTGGTCTATGTTTGGTTGATTGATAGCCCTATTTGCATCCTGATTTTGACCAGGAACAAACCCTGTATCTAAATCACTCCCACCCTTCCAACCAGCTTGTTGACTATAAATAGATTCTTTTTCTAAAACAGGATTGTCAAATCTATTCTTTAAGTTAAGTAATTCTTTTTCGTATTTACCACTCTCTTTTTCTGGTAAGGCTGTTATTGGATTAATCTGGCTTACGTTTATTTCATTCGGCATGTAAATAGTATAATGTTATTTTATTCTTCGTCTTCAGATTCAAAATAATTTGTTTCAGGTAAAGGTTCAGTATTCTTATCCCCTTTTGTAAGTAAATTACCAGATGAGTATTTATCTAATTTCATTTTAGCCCTTTTCTGCTGTTCTGCTATAAACTTATTTACTGGCATTGTCATACCTTGTCCTGTTTCCTCATCAACCCATCTTACTACAGTTTTGAAAGGACTTTCTGGAGAATCTGTAGGTACGTTCTTAACTCTATATTCTCTACCATCTGATAAAGGAACAGTTACTTCTGGTAAACCAGTATAAGTAGCTCTATAAATAGCATCCATATCTGCAAAAGCCGATTGTTCTTCTAAACTAGAATCTATTAACAATGTTCTAGTCCCACCATTCTTACTAGCAACTTTAACAACATAAGCACCAGGCATACCATATGGATTCCCAGTAGACCTACCTACAATAGATACTGTTTCTATAGCATCTAAATCCAGTGTAGTTTGTCCCTTACCACCTTTAACCAATCCTTTTTTTCCACCATCTCTGTGAAATAAAGTATCTCCGTTTACAACAACTCCTTGTGATCCAGCTGTACCTAAAACAACTACTTTTTTACCGCTAGTCATTGTAGTCAAAGCAGCCCTAGAATCTTTTGAGGCACCTGCTGATAATAATTTATTCTTATCTTCTATTTCAGATGTCCCCATTACATTATGATATACCGGTATATTTTTATAATTAGTAATTGAATTTTTATATAAAGCTATTATTTCTTTTGGTTGTAATCTAGTATTTGGGTTTTCTCCCTTATACTGTTGAACATAGTAGTCTACAATTTTTTGTTTTTCTAAATCAATCTCTCTAGTATCTTCTGAGCCAGAATCAGAACTAATTGAAACACCGTATCCACGTGTTCCAACACTAGTACTATATGTACCTATTTTCCAAACTTTACCATCTTTATCTAAATCTATATCATCTAATATATTAGAGACCATAGCATTGTTAGTTACAGAACTTAAATCGGTTAATGGATTTAAGGCATCTTCGACACCAATTCCCATTCGTTTAGCCCAGAATTCTGGTAGAAACTTTTCTTTTGTTGTTACTTCTGAACTAGTATATTTCTGAATCATTGTGTTAAGTAAAGAAGATTGCTCTTCCGCTACTTCTTTTGTTGCTTTTGCTACAGCTTCTTCTCTAGTTAACTCTCCCCCTCTCATATAGTTTTCTGCAAGATACTGAGCTTTCTGTCTGAATGAGTTACCAACATTACCTGTAGATATGGCATTCTTTGCAACTTCTGCAACCCTCTCGGCAATTACACCATGAGATAAACCAGATGTAATAAGACCATTTTTACCCATACTAGGACCATATGTAGATATTAATTGTGATTCTAAACCTTTAGTTAAATCATCAACCTCTTTGTTTATATCAACATATTTACCTATACCCACGCCTGATTGTAATGCACTACCAGGAGATGAAGCAAACCTACGTAACTCATTGTCATACTGACTTGCTAACCAAGGTTGTTTTGATATATCATCTGCTGACTTCATAAGAGTCTCTTGTAATTGCTTATACTGTTCTTGATTGTATGTAGCCTTACCTAGAGCACCTTCTGAACCCAATGCATTCTTTAACTCACTAGTTAATTTAAGAACCTCTCTCCTATAATCAGGATTACTCCTATCACCTGTACCAATTTTATTTGCAATACTAGTCAACTTAGTATTATAATCCTCTACAAACTTCTTAGCATCTGTTAAATCATTTACTTTAACTAGTTCCCCGTTAGATAACCTAACTGCATCTAAACCTTTAGCTACAGCCAAATCACCTAGTTTCACTTCGGTTGCTTCTATTTCATCTGCACGTTTTTGCCTATACTGTGCTGCCTGAGATATCTCCTGAAAAGGAATTGGTACATATGTATCTACAGGATTATATTGTGCGACTGAGTCGTATCTATTTGCCATTACCCTTTTGTATTATATTTCTTCATCATTTCTTCTAAACCTGGCATCCATTCTTTTAAGTAAGGAAAGGCTGCCGTCATTGCTTCTGTTCTCATTGCATCTGCACTCTTCATATTTCTATTCCTAAGTAATAAAGAAGACGCATCCCCTATGTTACCTGCTGCAGCCGCACCGTAATTTCTCTGAGCGGCCCTATTGCGTGCATTCCAATCACCAACTTGCATATTCGTTTGTGCTCTCTGCTGACCTAATTGTGCCCTCATCTGAGCTTCTTCTCCTCTGTATCCTGCATCCATTTGTGATTTCTGTGTATATGCTGCAGAATCACTACGAAGTCTATTAGCATAACCACCGCCCATATTAGATAATAATTCACCACGAGACGATGCTGTATTACGTATATTCCTATTATACGTATTCTGATTCATTTGGTTCTGTTCTAGTAATGGACGTACATCAAATCTACGATTACGCATCAATGACATTGCATTATTGTACTGAGGATTATAATAGTCTTTTGGATTCTCAACTTCTGGTTTCTGAAAGGCATTGTATAAGTTATATAGTCCTGGAGCAAATGAACCTACTGCACCTGCTATACCTGCCCAATCAGTATTATTACCTTCTGGGGATTGTCCTTGTTGTGAAGCAGATTTAAATGCAGACTGAGTTGTTTCATAAGCTGGAGCGGAAGCATTTTGACTACCGGTTAAATTCATTGTTGGCCCACCAACATCCCCATAACTTGCTTGAAGGGGAGTCGTTGTTTGAGGCACATATGGACCAGCCAAAGCTCGTTGTGATGGATCAAACCCATCTTCATTTCCGTATCCTTGTCTAGGATCTGGTATACTATAATTAGATGTGGCGGGATAGTTAATCTGTTTTATTGGAGAAGTACCAGAACTAGAAGAACCAGTTGGTGCCAAATTATATGACTCCGGTTCATAATTATATGTATTCACTTTTTGTTCTCCAGTACCAGAAGTAGAAGCAACATTATGATATCTGCCATAATCCCCAACTTGATCATATGCGTTTTGAATATTATAGTTTAGAGAAGGATCCACTATACTAGAATTATTTGAACTACGTCCACTTAAATAATTAAACATAGGGTCATTATTAACAAACTGTCTAAACTGACTATTTGCAGCCCTATTATCTCTAAGTCTAGATATAAACCCTCCCTTCGAATACATCGGAGTATCTCCGCCTTGTTGTTTAGAAGGATGTGATTCCTGATCGGCATATAAAGCATCTAATTTGGCTCTTAACTTCTTTGCCATTAATTCTGCTGTTTTCCTACTTATTTGTGTTGCCATATTATGCTTGTAAATTTTGTTCGTATTTCTCTAATTGCTTTCTTAACTCATCAGCTAATTGAGCATATGTTTTCTTTTCACCCTTAGGTTTAAGTTTGTCACTATATATTCTTGTACCTGGTTCTAATGCTACTTGATTCTTACCTGTTGCATTTGCATGTGAAGGCATATTCATTTTCTGCATTGAACCATCTGGTCCTTGTGTTACTTCTTGTTTCTCTAATTCTGCATTAGGCATACCTTGAGGTATCATACCACCCTGTGCATATAAACTCCTATAGTTAGCTTGTATTAACTGTTTACGACCAGGTCCTTTTTCATAATCCTCAGGAGACATAATCATTGGTTTACCTTTCTTATCCCTATTAACAGAATTAACCCATTGATCTGCACCACCATTATATGACCAGTTACCACCACCTTGTGGAGTATACATACTTGGATTACTAGGAACTATAGGTTTAACTGGACGTTTACCATATACACCTACTTCTGGAATAAAACCAACCATAGGATCATAACCAGGAACTCTACCCCCATATGCAAATGTAGCAGCATAAGGATTCTCAGTAGCATCTGATTGCTGTTGCATACGTATCATACCTTGTCTTTGTTCCATTTGTGCACGTTCTTCTGCATCTTGTTGCTTATTAGCAGCACCGGCTTTAAGTAAACCTATACCACCCCCTATAGCACCACCTACAATAGCACCTAATGGGCCTAACATCATACCTGCAGCTGCACCTGATGCAACGCCACCTAGACCTTGAGCAGCATAACTATCTTGACCACCAACTGCTTGTAATGCACCACCAGCCATACCAGCAATACCCAATCCACCTTTTATATTGGCTGAGTTCTCAATACCACTCCAGTTTAAACCACCGTTGCCATATTGAACAAGCCCACCCTTTTGATACTTCCACGTAACTTTATTACTTTTAGAAGTTTTATATTTTCTTAAGCTCATTTTATCTAAATGAAAGTCTATAATTTGTTTTTACATATGACACTGAAAAGTCATAGTCTATTTTATCAGATGCATCGTTTGCATATTTAAAGTCTACAATCATATGATTACCCCTAATCCTATCTTTATATAACTGTGTTACATCTAAATTATCAGCAAGATATATATCCTTAACTGTACCAGCAACAATATTTACTATATTTCTAGGAACAGTTGTAGTAAAATAACTCTCTCTCCTATTGTACCCTAATTCACCTATAGATGAATCAAAGGTGTCTGTCATAGTATGATATGTTAAATCTTTCCAATCTGTATTCTGATATGAATTCCTAAACCTAATCTTGTTGAATGTATCTTTATATACACTTAGATTATTACTATCAATGGTATTAGTAGCAAAGGCTAATGAATCAAATGATTTAGTATATGAATACTTATCATTAACTAATATACTAAGTTTAGATTCTGAATAATGATCAGAAGCAGCATCATAATTTTTACCCCTAGTGTTCATATTATGTGTACCTAACTTAGTAGCATTTGGATAAACACTCATTAAATTATAATTAGTATTAACATACATAAATGGTTCTGGTGATTTGAATTCACTAAATACATCACCTGATTCTGAAAAACATAATGTATTGTTAAAGTATAAGTTTATAGTAGCACCTTCTGCCCCTAAGTCATCTGTAGTAGTATACGTTACTTGAGAGGGATATATACTTGATACTGGATCAGTTGCTAATTTAGTAGTGATAGTCATAGGACTACCAACCCTTAAATATTTCCTATCTGTATTTAACCTGAACAGATTTACATCTTTCGCCCTAATATTATAAATAAAAGTAGCATAACTTACAATAGTAGCGGGAGTTGAACCTTGAATTGTAAACAATACTTCTTCATATAAATTATCATAACCTACCACTACATCATCTATAGACCTATATGAATTAAGGAATGACTTCATACCTTTAGTTGATGCCAAAGGATGTAATGAATCACTAAACCTATATATATCACGTTTAGAATTATCTAACCAATATAGACCCCTAGGCGTTAATCCTAACCCAAACCTGTTTGTATTGCCTATAGTGTTAGACATATAATCATATCTGTCTAATACACCACCTGTACCTAGTACTAATTGACCAGGATTATTATCTGCAATTAAAGAACGTTCATTAACAGATACTATACCAAAACCATGATCTTGAAAGAAGAACAACCTGTTATTGTATAGTTTAATATTATTAATAGGACCACATTTAGAATCTACTTCTATATAATCATTAACTAAGAATTTAGTCCATGAATCAGAAGTCTCCCCGTTTATTTTAACTTGAGAATTAAGTATTCTAAAGTCAAAAGTTGTATTAGCTACAAAATCAGTAGGTTCTGCAAAATATGTATTTACTATATTATCCTGAGAATATACGGTATTATATAAATATAAGTCAGTATTTTGAACATATATATTTGGAGTACTTGCTAAGTCTTCATGTGTTCCCGCAACTTCTTGTAGTAAACCAACATTTGTTACATCAAATACTTTATTTAAATGATCGTCGTGTCTTAGATTTAAATTAATAGAAGTTTCTAGAGGAATATGAGCATACTCAGTTAAAGTATTATCCCCATCTAACCCAGATGGTCTAGATAAATCAAAGATTGAAAGTAAAACACCAAATACACTTATGAAGGTATCTCCGCCATAACAATTAACTGTAGTTGTAGCACTATCTACAATATCACTACATCTTATATAATTATTTAAACTTCTAGCGTTATATGTATTTCCGCCATATTGTGTATAATAAACATTTCGTTTATAGTTTGTTATATGCAGATTATCTGAAAATAAAATAGAAGTTGTATTGTCTAATTGATAAACAAAACTAATAC
>Ga0172380_10004898_pt1 | contig 16769 bp, 16 predicted proteins | sample Leawe162metaG_FD_119747 | JGI IMG/M metagenome (GOLD analysis project Ga0172380, IMG submission 119747) | Leachate microbial communities from a municipal landfill in Southern Ontario, Canada - Leachate well 162 metaG | ecosystem: Engineered > Solid waste > Landfill > Unclassified | place...
GATCTGCGCCGGATCGAGCAGCGCCGGCGCGTGGCCGACCTCGGGAAATTCGACGCAGCGGGCGCGCGGTCCGCGCGTCGCCATCTGCGCCGCGGTCGCCGCCAGCAGCAGGTCGGATTGCGCGCCACGCAAGAGCAACGTCGGACAGGTAATCGCGTCATAGAGCGGCCAGGACTCGATGTCCTTGCCATTGGCCTGCTCCAGCGCCAGGTGCATTCCGCTGGCGATGCCCGGGTCGTAGCGGAATTCGATCTTGCCGTCGGCCGCGGTGCGCACCACGTTCTCGGTCAGGTGCCGCCACTGCGCGTCGGTGAGCTTGCCGAAGGTCGCGGCGAGGAAGCGCACCATGGCCTCGGCCTGCGCGTAGCTGTCGAAGCGCGGCGCCTTGCCGACGTACTCGCAGATGCGCTGCATCGACTGCAGCGTCATCACCGGGCCGAAGTCGTTCAGCACCAGGCGCGATATCGGCGTGTTCTCCAGGGAGGCCAGCACCATGCCGATCAGCCCGCCCATCGAGGTTCCGATCCAGTGCACCGTCCTCGCGTTAACCCGCGCCAGCAGCGTCACCATGTCAGCGACATACTGCGGCGGTCCGTAGAGCTTCTTGATCTTCAGCCAGTCGCTCATGCCGCGGCCGACCACGTCTGGGCAGACGACGCGATACTTGTCGCTCATGGCCTGGGCAAGAAAATCGAAGTCGCGCCCGCAGCGCGTCAGGCCATGGACGCAGACGAGAACGCGATCGTTCGCCGGATCGCCCCACTCGTAATAAGCCATGCGGTGCAGCCCGCCGGCTGAAACGCACTGAACGCTGGACTCGCGCATCGAAGCTCCGCTGTGAACGAAAGAGCGCAGTTTAACTCAGCGCCGGGGCAATACGGCCGCCACTGCAGGAACTGGGCGTTATTGAAGCAGCGCTTCACGCCAGCCCCAAGCACGCGCGGCAGCGGACTATCTTCGCTCCAGCGCATAGCGCCAGTACACCGCAACGAAGCCGGTTGCCGTTGCGGTTCGAGATCAACGGCAAGAAAGCGCCGACTGCTATCGACATGTTCGTAGCGGGCCATTGCTGGCTCCTTTCTCCCGGAACCGCTATGACGCTTGATATTCCATTTGGTTCACGGCAGGATGCGCCTATGAATGCGGTTTTTCTACAGCCTCGTTGGCGCTGTACAAAATGGCACAGCTTGCGTCCTCGTTGAAACACATGGCTGCCCTGGACATGGGCACTGAAATCCGGAGAGTCTTCGAGTCGATCCGCGACGGCACCAGGGGTGCTCGCGGAAGACGACTTTTTGCACAGCTTCGTTAGATGCATAGGAGATGGCGAGATGACTTCAAGCGCGCGGTGCCAAAAAATGGTGTCGTCGAGCAGGCTAGCTTGGGCTGACCGTAGGACAACGGTAGATCAAGAGGAACTCTCATGCGTCAGTTGAAACTGAGCAAGGCCTTTACCCTGATCGAATCAGGACCCGTTGTTCTGGTGACGACTAATGATGGGCGGCAAGACAACATCATGACTATCTCCTGGACCATGGTGATAGATTTCACTCCGGTATTTGCCATCACCACGGGTGAATGGAATCATTCCTTCGCGGCCTTGCGCAAGACCGGGGAGTGCGTCATTGCCATTCCCACGGTCGACATGCTGGACAAGGTCGTCGGGATAGGGACGTGCTCTGGGGCCGACACAGACAAGTTTGCCAAGTTCAAGCTCACACCTGTTCGGGGCAGATTCGTCACCTCGCCCTTGATCAAGGAGTGTCTCGCCAACATCGAGTGCAAGGTTCTCGACATCATCAAGAGACACAACATCGTCGTGTTAGAGGGGGTTGCCGCCTGCGTCGATGCCGCGCGCAAGGAGAAGCGCACGCTACACGCTGTTGGCGACGGAACCTTCATCGTAGACGGGCGCAAGATGGACCGGCGGAAGATGATGGCCTCCAAGCTCCCCTATGGCGCTTAGCGTTCATTGGCCAGTCACCAGGACTACCTGGGAGCAAGAATGGCAGGCATCGTCCAATAATGCGTTGAAGCGGACAGGCCCTGACGGGCTCGCCGCTTGAGTCAAACCTTACTCACTTGCCATAATCCTCCGCCCTGGCGCCGGACCCATACAACAGGACGGCTGTCGGGCTCAGCCCAAAGTTGATCTTCGGGACTTCGGCGCGGAATTGTCGACTATGCAGCAAGAGGACATGGCCGAGCCGGGTCGCAACGGATGCTGCGCGAGCTTTTCTGAGGAGATCCGTAAATGCCTACAGGTACTGTAAGACTGCATCGTGTGCTCCGCTCGGCTCAAAGCTTGGGCATAATGGCTGGGAGCAGCGTACACACTGGAGAGCGCCGTGGTCATTCGTATCGTCAGGCTCGGGAGTGCGCGGGTGAAGGACGAGGGGATCCGCATCGGGACGGTCCGGCGTCCGCCGCGCGGCGTACCCAAGGCCCAGTTCGCGTCACAGAACTGGTACGACGTATGGTTCCCCAATCTGGCGCCGAGCCTGGAACTCATGAAGCTCGGCCAATCGGCCGAGACACCGGCTCAGTGGGCGGCGTTCGCCAAGCGCTACCGGTCCGAAATGGCAGGCACCGAGAACAGCCACGCCATCGAGCTGCTCGCTGCGCTCTCCCAGCAAAGCAATTTCTCGGTCGGCTGCTATTGCCAGGATGAAGCGCATTGCCATCGTTCGGTGCTTCGCCAGCTCCTCACCGAGAAGGGTGCCAAGGTGGATGCATCGCAGTCCTTGTAGCGGATGACGCCCAAACCTTCATGCCAAGGGCCCTATCCCCGCGCATCGGCGGCGCTTTCGAATCTTAGGCATCCGGAGCCTGGTACATGGACAAGCCCCGCGAATCGCTTGCTCTGAGCGTCTCGATCGAGTGTGACCTGGAGCGCGCCTACGACTTCCTGTCGAAGCCGGAGAACTTTCCGCAGTGGGCGTCCGGGCTGGCCGGCGCGCTGCGAAAGATCGACGGGCAATGGCTGGCCGAGACGCCAGAAGGCCCGATGCCGGTCCGCTTCTCCGAGCACAACGCTTATGGGGTGCTCGATCACTGGGTGTATCCCCGGCCGGACGTTCAGATCTACATCCCGCTGCGCGTCGTCGCGAATGGCAGCGGGTGCGAGTTGACATTGACGCTCTTTCGCCTGCCGGGGATGACAGACGAAAAGTTTTCGGCCGATGCGGCGTGGGTGAAACGTGACCTGGCAACTGCAAAGCGTTTGCTGGACGAACAATGACGGCTCGATCGACTTTGGCTTCTGCATGATTGATGTCAAGATCCATGGGGGCGATTGACCTGGCAATCGCCTTCCAGCCGCGGCTCGGTCCCCTGTCATCGAGCCGGCGCGCGGGCGGATGAATTCAAACGCTGGGCAAGCCAACAAGGGGAGTGATCATGCACGTCCAAGGCTCTATCAGTTTCACCGTAACTGAACGCTCGCCGGATCGAGTCGAGGCGGAGATGCCGATCAGCGCCGGGATCAAGAATCCGTTCGGCGTCGTGCACGCCGGTGCGATGCTGTGGTTTGCGGATGTGACGGCGACGGTACTCGTCATGGGTCCGAAGGAAGCTGCGGAAGGCATGAAGGGGTTTCCGTTGGCGATCAGTCTCAACGCCAATTTTCTCGGGAATCAGAGCGAAGGCTCGTTCAAGGCCGTGGCATCCTTCGTGAAGCGAGGACGGACGGTCAGCGTCGTCCGCACCACCGTTTCCGGCGCTGGGAACAAGATCATCGCCGATGTCACCACCAGTCATGTGCTCTCGGCGTAGAGGAGGTTTTGGCAACGCGTTTGCACTCTTCCCGCCCCTCATGGCGCGAACGCAATCTGCTAGACTAGGCTCTCGTCATGGGCGGGCCCAAGCCGTCGATCCGCCGAACCTTGAAACGAATCCTTGGGCAACTCAACTCGAAGATTCTCTGCGCAGGTGTGACCCGGAACGAACGAGGTAAGACCAATGAACCCGAGACAAATAGCCGTTCTTGTGTTCTCGATTCCAGCCGTAATCCCGGCCATGGCCGCCCAAGACGCGGCGCCAAAAGCCCAAACGGGGGCGGCGGCCGTCGCGCCGTCCCAAGAGGGAAAGAGACCGGTGGTCCGGGCAAGCCAGAGCGCGGCCCCGGACGCAGATGCCCGTAGCTGCCTTCAATACCCCACGAATCTGCAAGTCATGGTCTGCGCAGAAAAGTATCGCCCGAAGCGACGCGATGCCTGATCACCGACCCGGCACACGAGTTATCAACACAGGGAGAAGAACATGAAACCATACGCTGCAGAGTTTCTTGGGACATTCTGGCTGGTTCTCGGTGGATGCGGTAGCGCTGTACTTGCAGCGACGTTTCCCAGTGTCGGCATTGGTCTGAGCGGGGTTGCGCTTGCATTCGGTTTGACGGTTCTGACCATGGCCTACGCCATCGGGCACATTTCCGGCTGCCATCTGAACCCGGCGGTTTCCATCGGTCTATGGGCCGGTGGCCGCTTTCCCGCGAGCAAGCTCGCTCCCTACATCGTGGCGCAAGTGATCGGTGCGATCGTCGCAGCGGGGGTACTCTACATCATTGCCAGCGGGGCGCCGGGGTTTGACCTGTCCAAGGGCTTCGCCTCGAACGGCTACGCAGCGCATTCGCCGGGAGGCTATTCCTTGCTCGCGGCCCTGGTCAGCGAGGTGGTCATGACCGCCTTCTTCCTGCTGGTCATACTGGGTGCCACGGACAAGCGGGCGCCCGCGGGCTTTGCCCCCATCGCCATCGGACTCGCACTGACGCTGATCCACCTCATCAGCATTCCGGTGACCAATACTTCCGTCAACCCGGCTCGAAGCACCGGCGTCGCCCTCTTCGTCGGCGATTGGGCCACGGCACAACTCTGGCTGTTTTGGGTCGCTCCGATCGTCGGCGGACTAATCGGAGCGGTCATCTATCGGTTCATCGGCAGGAGGTCCGCTGATGACTACAAGGTCTGAAGTTTCTTACGAGTCCTGGCTCAACGAGTTGCTGTGCGCTGCCAGGGAACGCGAACTCGAGTGGCTGGTATCGGTCGACTCGGGAATCCACAGGGCGGCTTTCGACAAAGGCCTGAGCCCGGACGAAGAGCTTGCCGCGCGCGCCGACATGGCGGAGTGGAGAGGCTGTGGCTGCGGCGGAGGCAGCTAATTCTGATTAGTCAGCGCAAAGGAGCCGCATGGCAGAGAATTGGTACGATCGCAACGTGGTTCCCTATTTGATCCACTTCGCCTGCGACACGAAGCCCTTTCGCAAACAGCGAATGAAAGTGATACCGCAGGCCCACGGGCATGTACTTGAAGTCGGGATCGGCACGGGCCTCAACCTATCCTACTACGACCGCGACCGCGTCAAGACGATCGTCGGCGTCGAGCCCTCGCTGCGCATGCATCGCCTGGCGCTGAAACAGATCAAACGCACCTCCTTCGAGGTCAAGCTCGTGGGCTTGTCGGCCGAGCGGCTCCCGCTCGAAGACGCGAGCTTCGACACCGTCGTCAGTACCTACACCTTGTGCACCATCCCGGACCCAGTCGCTGCGCTCCGAGAGATGCGCCGCATCCTCGTACCCGGAGGCAAGCTCCTGTTCTCGGAGCATGGCCGCGCACCGGATGCGGATGTCCTGAAATGGCAAACCCGGATGCAACCCTACTGGAGCAAGATTTCTGGCGGATGCCTGCTCAACCGCGACATCCCCGCTCTGCTCGAAGAGGCTGGATTCCGATCCGACGTGCAGTCGCGGTACATACCAGGACCCAGGTTGCTCTCCTACCACTATTGGGGCGCAGCGGTCGCCGCCTGACCTTGTACGACGGGACCGATTCGATTCAGCGCCCGTGCCAATACCTGCGCCGCAGCGCGCGCTCGCCGACGATGGGCGGCTGCGACGGCACCAGACGCAGGCTCAATGCACCGTCGGCATCGGTGCGATACAGGATTGCGCCGGTCGCCTGATAGCGAGCCACCACGTCGGGTCTGGGGTGGCCGAAGCGATTGCGATAGCCGACCGGAAAGATGACTTGGCTCGCGCCGACCCCGGCGATGAACTCCGGCGTCGAGGAGGTGCGGCTGCCGTGGTGGGGAGCGATCAGAACCTCGCTCTTCAATTCGCTACGATGGTGCGACAACAGGCGCCGTTCGGAGAGCGCCTCGATGTCCGAGGTGAGTAGCACCCTGCCGTAGGCCGTGCTGATCTTCAGCACGCAACTCATGTCGTTGCTCCGCTTCGTAGGCGCTTCGTATTGCGCCGCCGGCGGATGCAGCAGCAGAAAATCCACGCCGTCCCATTGCCAGCGCTGGCCGTCCTCGCAGGGCAACGCGGTCAGCGGCAACGCCGAGAAATCGTGCTCGAAGGCCAGCGAACTCATCAGCCAACCGGCGGGAACCGCCTCCAGCAGGCTTTCGGCACCGCCGGAGTGATCCTTGTCCTGATGGGTGACGATGACGCCGTCGAGGCGCCGCACGCCGCGGGCGCGCAGGTAGGGCAGGAGGATGCGATTGCCGCTGTTGGCCTCGAGCGTATAGGCTGGTCCGGTGTCGTAGAGCAGGTCGTGGGTCGCCGTCTGGATATGCATGGCCAGGCCCTGGCCGACGTCGAGCGTCGTCACCAGCGCTTCGCCCGGCGCCGGCCGCGGTGGCTCCAGGGTCAGCAATGGCAGGAACAACACCGCGCCAAGCCAGCGCGCCGGCACCCCGCGCGGTGCCAGCCACCAGGCGGCACCAGGCAGCGCCAGCAGCCAGGCCCAAGTTGGCGGCGCCGCCTGCTGCCAGACGGCGATGGGCAGATCCGCCAGCCAATCGAGAAACAACATCAGTCCGTGCATGACGGCGTGCGCGAGGGGCAAGAGCGGAGTCAGCAGCGGCAAGGCCGCCGCCAGCGCCAGCGGGGTGACCAGGAAGCTCACCACGGGTATGGCCACGGCGTTGGCGACGGGCGAAACGAGAGAGAACTGCTGGAACAGCAGGAGCAGCGCCGGGACCATGCCCAGGCTCAGCGTCCATTGGGCCCGCGACCATGCGACCAGCCAGTGCTCGCCGCCCAGGCGGCCGGCGGCGGCATAGAAGAGCAGTGCGACGCAGCCGAAGGACAGCCAGAAGCCGGCGGCGAGCACCGCCCAGGGATCGAGCAGCAGGACGGCGAGCAGGGCCAGCGCAAGAATGCGGCTGGGCGAGGTGCTGCGCTGGGTGTACAGCGCCAGCGCCACCACCGCCAGCATGTACAGGGTGCGCTGTGCCGGCACGGCGAAGCCCGACAACAGACAGTAAAACCACGCGGCGAGGAAGCCGCCCAGCGCCGCCGCCTTCTGCGCCGGCAGGCGCTGCATGGCCGCTGGGCTGCGCCGCCAGAACCAGGAAACCAGCCCGTAGGCGAGGCTCGCGAACATGGTCACGTGCAGCCCGGAGATGCTCACCAGATGGGTGACGCCGGTGCGGCTGAAGACCAGCCACTGCGCCTCGCCTATGGCCTGCTGATCGCCGACGGTGAGCGCCACCAGGATGCCGACGTAGGGTGCGTCGGGCATGAGCGCGAGAAGGCGCTCGCGCACCGACTCGCGCAGGCGGGCGATGACGGTGCCGGGCGTGGCCACGAAGTCGGCGATGCGCTGATTGTCCGCCTTGGGCCGAACCGTGCCGGTGGCGCGGGTGCCGTTTTCCAGGAGCCAGGCCTCGAAGTCGAAACCTTCGGGATTGAGATTGCCATGCGGCCGCTTCAGGCGCACCACGAAGGCCCAACGCTCGCCGGCGTGCACCGGCAGGGGCGCCAGCGCCCCTTGACCGTCGGCAGCCTCATCGCCCGCCTCGCGCCCCCAGCCCCGGTACCAGGCGAGAGAAACATGCTCAGGCAAGGGCGCCTCGGCCGACTCGATGTGGAAGTCGAAGCGCGAACCGTTGTCGAAGCGCTGCGGCAGGCCGCTGACCACACCGACGACGTGCAGGTCGCGGCCTTCCATCGCTTCCGCCAGGCCGTCGCTCAAGCGCAGTTGGGCCACGGCCCCGGCCCAGACGAAGCCGAGCATGGCGGCAGCGACTAGGGCCGCGGGCCGCCAGCGGCACGCCAGCGCCATTAGGCACATTGCCGACGTGGCGATCAGCGCCAGGCCGCGCCCATCGGGCAGCACCTCCTGCTGCTGCAAGCAGAGAATGCCGGCCATGAAGCAAAGGATGGAGAGTCGCACCTGGCTCTTGCGGTAGGTTTCGGCGCCGGGCTGGCGCCCACTGCCATGATACAGGCATATCCCGATCGGATTTCTGCTGCCTCGAGCTAGCCAGGCCGCTCAGCCGGCGGGGGCAGAAAAATCTGCCAGCGCCATTGAATATCCGCCTTGCGGCTCCATGTAGGGTTCAGGAAGCATAGCGTGCAGGAGGCATCATCATGAATGTGGTATTCAACAGTCCGGGCATCTACGTGGTCGACTATCCGGATACGGACTCGATCGAGATCGTCGACAAGCGCTACGATCGCATGACCTTCGTGCGCGGAGAAGTCGCCCACCGCTTTCGCGCCGAATTTGTCAATCTGGCGGGACAGGAGCCTGACCTGGAGGAGTTCGAATCCATGATCCGCTCCTTCGAGCCGCCGGTCACCTATACCCTGTCGGTCCATTGAGGCAGCGCCAAAACAGGCGTCCCTGGCTATTCCCACGCCGGCCTAGCGCAGCAGATGATGGCCGGCCATCCAAGCGGCGAGCCCCCGGGCTCGCCGCTTCGCTGTTCCGGATTCATCGAGATCATGTAGGATAGACAACCATGTCTTGCGCGCGGGCTCTTCCCGTAGCGCCTTGTGCCATCGGTTCCCTTGATCGCGACGCAGCCATGAATCTTTCGCCGACGCTGAATCATCCCAATCGGCTGCTCCTGGCCGCTGAAGTACACGCCAGGCCCTTCCTGCAAATGCAGGCACCCGTTCGCGTCTCGCACCTGGCCGTGTTCGCCGAGGCCATGTCGAAGCTCGATCATTACCGGCTGCTGGCCAGCCTGTGCCAGGGATTTGGCGTGGCCGCCCCGGCCGAGAGCGCTGTGCATTTTTTCCACGATTTTGCCTCGTTCAGGCTGAAGTGGGAGCACCACACGGAGTTCTCCACCTATACCTTCATCGAAGACGGTCCCGCCGAATCACTCTTCGGCGCCCCGCCAATTCGCCACATACCGGACGACTGGATCGCCCGGCTGGATGGCCGCCTGTTGGTGGCGATGCACGTTGCCGTGGAAAGCGGTCAGCCGATCGCACCGACTCACCCAAGACTGAAGGAAGCGTTTCGCCCGTCACCGCTGGTAGGCAGCCGGGTCCTGGCCGGCGGCGAAGTGTGGACCGATTTTCAGGTCGCTGCGGACGGTTTTTCCTGCATGCTCGTGCGCGACACCGGTCTGCAGGAAACGCAGACGGGACGCCTGGTACAGCGCCTGTGCGAAATCGAGACCTACCGCATGATGGCGCTGTTGGCGCTGCCCATCGCGCGCAAGTATGCGCAGATTCTCGACGACGCTGAAACCGAGCTGGCGAAGCTTAGCGCCGAACTCTCCTCGGGACGGGTCGGTCGCCAGGAGGAACAGTTGTTGCAGGACCTGTCGAGCCTGGCGGTGCGCATCCAGGCCCTGGCCCTGCAGGGAAATTTTCGCTACGGTGCCGCCCAAGCCTACTACAAGCTGGTGGACGCGCGGATTGCCGAACTGCGCGAAAGCCGCATCGAGGGAGTGCCCACCATCGGGGAATTCATGGAAAGGCGAGTGGCGCCGGCGATGTCGACCTGCTCCTACGCGGCGCTGAGAGTCGAAAGAGTCGGCAACAAGGTCGCCCAGGCGATCGATCTGCTGCGCACTCGCGTCAGCATCGTCCAGGAGCGTCAAAACCAGGCCGTGCTGCTGTCGCTCAACGAGAACTCCCGCCACCAGTTGCGCCTGCAGCAGGCGGTCGAGGGACTGTCGGTGGTGGCCATCACCTACTACGCGACCTCACTGTTCGGCTATCTGCTCAAAGCGACCAAGGGCGTCGGCCTTGATTTGCCGGTCGAAGTGCTGATGGGAGCGTCTCTCCCCTTCTTTTTCCTTGCGACCTGGTTCGGCCTGAAGCGCTTTCAACGCCACGCATTGAATGCTCGCGCCGGTGAATAGGCCCCCGGGCCGAATGGCAGGGTGGCGCCTCCTGCTCGTCCTCGCCGTCCTTGCCCTGTTGCTCCTCGCCGCGGTGCTGGCGATCAACACCGCCCGGCTCGGCTCGCGCCAGATAGCGGTTGCACCGCTGCCGGCACTGACCATGGACCTTGAGGCAGCCGCCCAGCGCCTGGCAGCGGCAGTGCGCATCAAGACGATTTCCTACGACGACCGGCGCAGCGCCGGCTCCGCATTCACCGATCTGCATGAACTCCTGGCACGGAGCTTCCCCAAGACCCATCGCGTCCTGCAGCGAGAACTAATCAACGGCGCCAGCCTGCTCTATACCTGGCGCGGCAGCGACGCCGCCCTGCCACCGCTGCTGCTGATGGCGCACCAGGATGTGGTTCCCGTTGCACCAGGCACCGAGCGCGACTGGCAACAGGAAGCCTTTGGCGGCCAAATCGCCGCTGGCTTTGTCTGGGGTCGTGGTGCCTGGGACGACAAGGGCAGCATCTTCTCCATCATGGAGGCGGTCGAAATGCTGGCCGGCCGTGGACTGCAACCGAAGCGGACGATCTACCTGGCTTTCGGCCACGACGAAGAAATAGGCGGCTGGCAAGGCGCCCGCGCCATCGCCGCACTGCTCAAGGCGCGCGGCGTGCGCCTGGATTTCGTGCTCGACGAGGGACTGTTGGTGACCGAGGGCGTGCTCCCTGGACTCGCGCCGCCGGTGGCAGTGATTGGCGTCGCCGAGAAGGGCCATCTGACACTGGACCTCAGCACCGAAGCGACGCCCGGGCATTCCTCGATGCCCCCCGACCGCACCGCCATCGGCAGCATGAGCCTGGCCCTGGCGCGCCTCGAACAGCGGCAGATGCCCGCCGAGGTGCGCGGTGCCACGCGGCAGATGTTCGAAACCCTGGCGCCCGAATACTCGGGCGCCAACCGCATCTTCCTTTCCAACCTGTGGCTGTTCGAGCCCCTGGTGCGCCGCCAGCTCGCGGCGCAACCGTCCGTGCGCGCACTGCTGCACACCACCACCGCGCTGACCACGGTGCACGCCGGGGAGAAGGAGAACGTCCTCCCCGGCCGCGCCGCGGCCAAGGTCAACTTCCGGCTGCTTCCGGGCGACAGTCTGCAGCAGGTGATCGCCCACAGCCTCGCGGCCATCGCCGACGACAAGATCCATGTCGCGGCCTCGGCGATGTCCTGGGAAGCATCCCGGGTCTCGAGCACCGGGAGCGAAGCCTACCGTCGCCTGGCCCGTACCATACGGGAAGCATTCCCCGGCGCTATCGTCGCGCCGGGCCTGATGGTCGGCGCCACCGATTCGCGCCATTTCGCGGACATCGCCGAGCAGACCTACCGCTTCACGCCGGTGCGCGCCACGGCGGAAGACCTGTTGCGCTTCCATGGCAGCAATGAACGCATTTCACTGGTGAATTATGCGGAAATGATTCGCTTCTATGGCCGTCTGCTCGAGCAAAGCGCGTTTTGACCTCAAAGTTGGGCCAGATTCAAGGCCGGACGGCCCGTGCCGGGCGGCGAAAAGGCAGCCGCCTAAGCAGATTGACCTATTGCAATTTCTGCAAATACGGCATATAAGGAGAACTGTTATTAGGTCATTCAACGACATGGTCAAGGCCGTCTATGCCATTGGACTATGCCGTACGGCTATTTCGTAGCAGATATCCAGACCGGGCAGATGCGGGAAGAATTGAACCGGGATCAACAAGGAATCGATCGTGGCAACCAGTAGCACTCAGCAACTCATCGGATTCAGGCGCAAGCCCGACGAGGCCCTGTCGGCGGAGCCCATGGTGGAACTGGCGATGTGCGGCCGAGCGCAGGTCAGCCGGCTCTGGGACAACCCGGTGTGCCTTCGCCAGCCAGGCCTGGAAAAGGAATGCTCGCGCCCGGACCAGTGTCCCTACTACACGAGCGCCACGGGCCAAGGCTGAGTACCCCAGCCCGCCCACTTTCTTGCCGGCCATATTCCCGCCACGGGTTTGAGCAGTGCGGGTGTCAGAGCGCCCGTGTCTCGCCGCCATCGATGTCAATGACGCTGCCGTGGATGAAAGCGGCGCGCGGCGAGGCAAGATAGGCGCAGATCCAGCCGATCTCCTCCGGCGTGCCGAAGCGATTGATGCCGACGGTAGCGAGATGACGCCGCGTCGCTTCCTCGTTGCTGACGGCGTCGAGCTTGGCCATGCGCTCGATATTGCGGGTCAGCCTCTCGGTGGCGATGCGGCCGGGGTTCACCGCATTGACCCGGATGCCCTCGGTGCGGGCCTTGTCGGCCAAGGCCTTGGTAAGATTGAGCAGGGCGACGTTGACCGCGCCGCCGATGGAAAAATCAGCCGAGCCCACACGCGAACCGACACCGCTGATGTTGATGATCGAGCCCTGGTTCTGGCGCAGCGCCGGCCATGCGGCGCGCGCCATGCGCACGTAGCCGTGAAACTTCAGTTCGAAGCCGTCGTGCCAGTCCTCGTCCGTCAGTTCCAGGAAGTCGCCACGCTTGGTCGCACCGGCATTGTTCACCAGGATGTCGATGCGGGAAAAAGCGCGCAGGGCGGCCGCCACGACCTCTGCCGCCACTTGCGGCTGGCGCATGTCTGCGGCCTGCACCAGGACCTTGCGCCCGGTCTGCGCGCTGATCGCGGCGGCCACCTTCGCCAGTTCGGCACCGTCGCGCGCGGTGAGATAAAGGTCCACTCCCTCTTTGGCCAATTCCAGGGCGACCGCGCTGCCTATGCCGCGATTGCCGCCGGTGATGACGGCGACCTTGCCGCCGAGATCGAGCTCCATCAACTTCTCCTTATTGAGCGACAGGCCGCCAGACCATCAGGCGCTTCTCGATCGCGCCGACGCAGGCGTCCAGCACCAGCGCAAAGAGCGTCAGCACGATGATGCCGGCGAACACCGAATTGATGTCGAACACCGACTCCGCCTGGAGGATCAGATAGCCGACACCTTTGACCGAGCCCAGATACTCGCCGATGACGGCACCGACGAAGGCCATGCCGACCGAGGTGTGGAGACTGGAGAATACCCAACTGGTGGCCGATGGCAGATAGACCGAGCGCAGCAACTGGCGGTTGCTGGCGCCCAGCATGCGGGCATTGGCCAGGATGTTCGGGCTCACCTCGCGCACACCCTGGAAAACGTTGAAGAAGACGATGCAGAACACCAGCGTCACGCCCAGCATGACCTTGGACAGGATGCCAAGCCCGAACCAGACCACGAAGATCGGACCGAGAATCACGCGTGGCATGGCGTTGAGCGCCTTGATGTAGGGGTCGAGCAGGAACGCGGCGTTGCGGCTCAAGCCGAGCCAGAGTCCGCCAGCGACGCCGATCACCAGGCCAATGAAAAAGGCGAGCAGGGTTTCCAACAACGTGACGCCGAGGTGGCCGTAGATGGTGCCGCCGGCGAACCAGCGCCAGATCTGTGCGAACACCTTGATCGGCTCGCCGAAGAAGAACGCGGGCAGGATGGTCAACTGGACCAGGAAATGCCAGGCCAGCAGCAGCGCGAAGAACAGCAGCAAATGATAGAGAGTCATGCGGCTCAAGAGGCTGCGTCGCGCCGCCGCCGTTGCCGTCGTGCTCGTTGCTGTGCCGCCGCTCAAGTCCGGGCCTCCGCTAGTGCGCGCGCGTTGGCGTAGGCCTTGAGGACCTCGTCGCGCATCGCGTGCCATATGTCGTTGTGCAGTTCGAGGAAGCGCTGGGTCAGACGAATTTCCGCCACGTCGCGGGGCCGCGGCAGGTCGACCTTGAATTCGCCTATCGGCCGCGTCGCCGGGCCGGCGGACAGCACCACGACGCGGTCGGACAGCGAGATGGCCTCTTCGATGTCGTGAGTGATGAAGACGACCGACTTTCGATCGGCCGACCAGAGCTCAAGCAGTTCGTTCTCCATCAGTTGCCGGGTCTGGATGTCGAGCGCGGAAAACGGCTCGTCCATCAACAGGATCTTCGGATCCATGATCAACGTCTGCGCCAGAGCGGTGCGCTTGCGCATGCCGCCGGAGAGCTGGTGCGGATACTTGTCGCCGTGGCCGCCGAGGCCGACGCGCTCCAGCCATTCCCAGGCCCGGCGGCGCGCCTCGGTGTCATGGATGCCGAGAAACTGCAGCCCGGCCATGACATTCGACAGGGCAGTGCGCCAAGGAAACAGCGCATCGGCCTGGAACAGGTAGCCGGCCATCCGGTTCAAGCCGACAAGGGGAGATCCGAATACCTCGACGGCTCCGGTGGTGGGGGCGAGCAGGCCGGCGGCGACGTTCAACAGCGTCGATTTGCCGCAGCCTGTCGGACCGACGACGGAGACGAACTCACCGTCGGCCACCAGCAGTGTAGTAGACTCGACCGCCCTGTAAGCGCCAAAGGTGCAGCCGATCTCCTTGAGGGCAAGGGCCGGCTCGCCGCTCCTTGGCGCAAGACTCATTTCTTCCCGTACTTGTCGAACGCCTTGATGGCGAAGCGGTTGTCGTAGGTCTTGGCCAGGTCGATCTTGGCGGCCTGCACCTCCTTGTCGTAGGACAGGAGGCCATCATAGACCGTCTTCGCCGTCGCCGCCGAGATGATGCCGTCGGGCGAAAATCCGGCGACATTTTTCTTGATGGTATTGAGGTAGAGCTCACGGTTGGCACGCCAGTAATCCTCCGGCACGGCGGCCAGAATTTCTTCCGGCTTGGCGCTGCGCATCCACACCAGGGCGCGGACCATGCCGTTCACCATGGCCTGGATGATGGCCGGGTTCTTCTCTATGTACTCGGCGTGGGCGTAAGTGCTGAGAAAGGCGAAGTCGCTCTTGTAGAAGGCCCGGGCCCCCTCCAGCGAACGCGTATCGAGGATCACCTTGATGTCGCCGCTCTGCTCCAGTTCCGTGATGACCGGATCGTAGTTCACAATCGCCTGCAGCTCGCCACCGGTGCGGATTGCCGCTACGGCACCGGCCGTATTGCCGACGCCGACCACCGCAACGTCATCGGGCTTCAGTCCGTTTTGCACCAGCAACTGGTTCAAAAGCAACTGCGTGGCCGAACCCGGCGCGGAAACACCGATCTTGGTCCCCTTCAGATCCTTCACGCTATGGTACTTCGGCGCGAACTGCTTGGTCACACCCACGACGATACCCGGCGCGCTGCTGTGCAAGACCACGGAGCGGATATCTGTACCTTTGGCGTGCATGCGGATCGTGTGCTCGTACACGCCCGCTGTCATGTCCACGTTGCGCCCGATCAGAGCCTGCAGACCTTTGGCGCCCGAGCCGAAATCGATGACCTCGAGATCGAGCCCCTCATCCTTGATGAAGCCCTTGCTGCGCGCCACGTTCATGGCGAGCAGAGCGATCTGTGACGACGAACCGCCGACACCCAGAGTCGCCTTCATCCGCGGCGGCGACTGCGCCAAGGCCAACCCGATCGAAGTTGCAAGAACAGCGACGGCAAGCAGCGAACGCTTGAACCAGCTTCCAGCCATGGTAGTAACCTCCTCCAATTTCACGACGATAAGATTTGTCGCCAACGCGCCGCGATCGATATTAGATTTGTACGAGGGTAATCTGATCACTGAATGGATGTCAAGCTTCGAAACGGCGTAGCGGGTTCTCCGACTTATCCCGAGCGCATCTCCGGTCCTTGCCCTTACAGCGCTGCGACGCGGGCGACCTCACCGACGTTATCCAGGCTTGGCACCTGCCAGCAGATGTTGAGAACTTCCGCCGTCCGCGCATCGCTCAAGACACGCTTCGCCAGCAGCTCGAATTTTCCCGCGAGCTGCTGGTCGGTCATCGGACGGGCGATGCTGCCCGTCGCGTGCTCTATCTCGGCGCGATACACGGCACCGTTCATCATGCGCACGGTCGCGCGAGCCTGATCGGTCGCCAGATCGTCCTTCTCCACGACTGAGATCCGCGACTGCAGCGCCCTCACCCGGGCATCTTCGACGCAGGCCAACTCGCCCTGCGCGAGTCCCGCGGCGCCGAAGACCAGGGCCGCCGCCGCCCAGTGGTAGAGACTCACCTGCGCGTCGAGCGGGTTCATCGGCAGCTTGCGCCAGGTCAGCTTGAGCACGCCGGGGTCTACTTCGAGCTCGACCTGCTCGATCGACTCCGGGCGCGGCGCATTCTTGGCGGCGATCTGCAGGCACGCGTCTATCGTCGGGTGAATCACGATGCCGCAGGGGTACGGCTTGTAGGCGTTCCTGAGCAGCTCGAAATCGGCTCCCAGACCACGGGTGACGTCGTCGACAGCGGCGCCGGGGGCCATCACTTCGAACAGGCCATTGCGGCCATCGATCGCGAAATCGTTGCAGACCAGGCCTGCAGCCGCCATGTAGGCCGCCGATAATCCGTTGCGTGCCGCCAGTCCCAGGGTGTAGGACATCGCCATGCTGCCGTGCGTTGCGCGCAGTCCCGCGGCCTGAGTGGCGGCGAGCGCCAGCGCCGACACGAGTTGGTCGTGGTCAAGATCGAGCAGGCAGCCTGCGCCTGCGGCGGCGCCGAAAGCCCCGGCGACGCCGGTCATGAACCAGCCGCCGTGCGTGGCCGCGTGCGGATTGGTGATCGCCAGCGCGAGCCGGCACTCGACCTCGATTCCCGTTGCCAGGGCGCAGAGGAACTCTTCGCCGGTGACCTTTCTGGTGTCCGCCAGGGCGAGCAGCGCAGC
>Ga0172380_10004899_pt1 | contig 16768 bp, 9 predicted proteins | sample Leawe162metaG_FD_119747 | JGI IMG/M metagenome (GOLD analysis project Ga0172380, IMG submission 119747) | Leachate microbial communities from a municipal landfill in Southern Ontario, Canada - Leachate well 162 metaG | ecosystem: Engineered > Solid waste > Landfill > Unclassified | place...
CCCTGCGGGCGTTTTGTCGTGCGACGTGCCAAGATATTCGACATCGCAGTCGTGTTGCCTATATAATAGGTAGCGGTGTTCCGTTAGAAGAGTGCTATGGCATACGATGTAACAAAATTAAAAGACTGGCAGATAGCCGAAGCGGCGGAGTCCAACATGCCCACCGTTGAGGACTGGCGCAGGAAGCTGGGCCTTGAGAGGGATGAGCTCATTCCTTACGGCAGGCTCAGCCGACTGAATTTCCAGAAGATATATAACCGCCTTAAGGGTAAGCCCAACGGCAAATATATCGAAGTGACCGCTATAACCCCCACCCCGCTGGGCGAGGGCAAGACCACCACCACCATGGGTCTGCTTGAAGGCTTAGGAAAGCGCGGCAAGAGCACTGGCGGCTGTATACGGCAGCCATCGGGCGGGCCGACGATGAACATCAAAGGCACGGCTGCAGGCGGCGGCAATGCGCTCCTCATCCCCATGACCGAGTTCTCCATGGGGCTCACTGGAGAGATCAACGACATCATGAACGCTCACAACCTGGCCATGGTGGCCTTGAACGCCAGGATGCAGCACGAGCGCAACTACGACGATGAGCAGCTGCAGAAGCTGAGCCACATGCGCCGCCTCGATATCGATCCAGACAGGGTGCAGATGGGCTGGGTCATCGACTTCTGCGCCCAGGGGCTGCGCAATATCATGATCGGGATGGGCGGAAGCAAGGACGGCTTCACCATGCGCTCGAAGTTCAATATCACGCCGAGCTCGGAGCTGATGGCTATTCTCTCCGTAGCCAAAGACCTAAAAGATGTGCGCGAGCGCATAGATAATATCACCATCGCTTTCAGCAAATCCGGCGAGCCGGTCACGATACGTGACCTTGAAGTTGGCGGCGCTATGACCGCCTGGCTGCGCAATGCCGTCAATCCGACGCTGTGCTGCACAGTCGAATATCAGCCGTGCATGGTGCACACCGGGCCGTTCGCCAATATCGCCATCGGGCAGTCATCCATCGTCGCCGATCTCATCGGGCTCAAGATGTTCGATTATCATGTCACGGAGAGCGGATTTGCCACAGACATGGGCTTTGAGAAGTTCTGGAACGTTAAATGCCGCCTCAGCGGGCTCAGGCCGCATGTATCGGTGCTGACCACGACCATTCGCGCTCTGAAGATGCACGGCGGCGGGCCCGGCGTCGTTGCCGGCAAGCCACTGCCCGATGAGTATCACAGGGAGGGCCTAGCGCTTCTGGAGAAGGGGTTGCCCAATCTGCTGCATCATATCAATACTATCAAGATGTCCGGCGTAAATGTCGTAGTCTGCATCAACTGCTTCAGCAGCGATACCAAGGCCGAGATCGCTATGGTGAAGAAGGCTGCGGAGGGCGCGGGCGTGCGTTGCGCCGTCGCGAATCATTGGGCCAAGGGCGGCGATGGTGCTCTTGATCTGGCCGATGCGGTTATCGAGGCCTGTAATAAAAAAACCGACTTCAAGTTCCTCTATCCTGCGGAGATGAAGTTGCGGCAGCGCGTCGATAAAATCGCGAAGGAGATTTACGGCGCCGATGGCGTATCGTGGACTCCGGAGGCTGAGGCCAAGGCTAAGTCGATCGAGGCTGATGCCAAGTATGATGACTACTCAACTGTAATGGTAAAGACACAATTCAGCCTGAGCCACGAGTCGTCATGGAAGGGCGTTCCGCAAGGTTGGACACTGCCGATCAGGGATATACTCGTTTACACGGGGGCGAAGTTCATCTGCCCCGTTTCCGGCGATATAAGCCTCATGCCGGGGACCGGCTCCAACCCGGCCTTCAGGCATGTTGATGTCGATACCAATACGGGCAGGGTCATAGGTCTGGCTTAACAAACAGAGGTTAAATATCCTCGTGAAAACAAGCGATTTCGACTACGAACTTCCTCCCGAGCTTATCGCTCAAACGCCCATCGAGCCTCGTGACCATTCACGGCTGCTGGTCGTGAATCGAGCCGATGAATCGATCGTACATCGTCATTTCTACGATCTCCCTGATTTATTGCATAAAGGCGATGTCCTCGTGTTCAACGACAGCCGCGTGCTTCCCGCACGCCTCTTCGGACACAGGGTCGGCTGCGACGGCAAGGTTGAGATACTGCTTCTGCGCCGCATCGAGCCGTTGCTGTGGGAGGTGCTGGTAAAGCCGTCGCGCCGCATAGATGCCTGCGCCCGCATCGCGCTCGATGGCCTGCAATGCGAGGTTCTTGAGCGCAAGGAAGGCGCGATACGGATCGTGCGTTTCTCCGATGAGGAGGCGCTGGAGCGTGCGGGGAAGGTTCCATTGCCGCCTTACATACATCGTCACCTCGATAATCCTGAGCGCTATCAGACGGTGTACGCCAGAGTGAAGGGCAGTGCCGCCGCCCCTACCGCCGGGCTGCATTTCACCCCGGAGCTGCTGCGGCGGCTGCAGGAGAAAGGCGTCGAGTTCGCTTTCACCACGCTTCATGTCGGGCTTGATACGTTCGTTCCCGTTCGTGTCGACGACCCTGAAAAGCATCACATCCACAGGGAATACTGCCAGCTTTCGTCTCAGGTAGCGCAACAACTGTCGGAGGCTAAGTCACAAGGGCGGCGTATCATAGCTGTAGGCACGACATCGGTGCGGGTGCTGGAGCAGGCGGCCGTCGATGGTACAATCCGTCCCTTCGACGGTTGGGCTGATTTGTTTATTTTGCCGGGACATAAATTCAATGTTGCCGATGTGATGATAACCAACTTCCATCTGCCTTGCACAACGTTGGTGATGATGGTTTCTGCGTTTGCCGGGCGTGGCCTGATATCAAAGGCATATGAAGAAGCGATAAACGAGAGATATCGATTCTACAGCTTCGGCGACGCGATGATGATGGTGTAGGGGACGCCCCTCACTCCGACTCTCTCCCCCAAGGGGCGAGAGGGAACCAGGACTTCTGCACCTCTGATTGTATGCTATAATCTCAATCGTATGTCGGATATAAATCGAACTGTAAAAAGAGCAGGCCATGCCGTCCTCTGAGAAGAAGGTCTTTTACGGCTGGTGGGTTGTCGCCGGTGCATGGATTTCCACGTTCGTATGCTCGGCGGCCTTAAGCTCCTTTAATATATTCGGTCCCGAGCTGGCCAGGCCCGTTGCCGAGGGCGGCCTGGGCCAGTCGCGCGGCTGGCTATCAGGTGCCTATTCCCTCGATATGATCGTCATGGCGATCTTCGGGCTGGTGGCCGGATTGCTGGTTGATCGTATCGGGCTGAGGAAGCTGATGATCATCGGTGCCGTAGTTGCCGGCGCCGGGTTTATCCTGCTGAGCCAGGTAAGCCAGCTCTGGCAGTTTTATCTTCTATATGGCATTATCGCTCCTGCCGGTGTCGCCTTCGGACATGTTGTGCCTTCGGTGGCCACAGTCAGGCGCTGGTTCATGCGCCGCGCTGCGCTGGCGGTGAGCATTACTTTGAGCGGCTCGGGACTGGGCGCCGTGATCCTGATACCGGTTTTCAACAGTGTTATCAAAGACTCAGGGTGGGGCGCTGCTTATATCGTGCTGGGTGTTACCATGGTTGCTGGTATCCTCATCGGCAGTATGCTCATGAAGAAAGACCCGGAGTCGCAGGGGCTGCATCCCGATGGCATTGAGCCCGATGCGGTCGAGCTGGCATCTAGGTCGGATTTCAGCGCCCGCGGTCAGACGTGGTCTATCAGAGAAGCATTCAAGACGCGCACCTGGTGGCTTTTCCTGTTCACGCAGTTTTATTATATGGCGATCCTGGCTTTTATCGGTCATCTTAAGTTTTGGAGCGAGGATTTGCATGTCTCCTCCGGGATCGCAAATGCACAGTTGAGCATCCTTGTCGGCGCGGCGGTGGCAAGCAGGCTGATCGTGGGTCTCCTCTCGGATTGGACCATGAAGCGGTTTCACGTAAGTCGTAAGCCAACCCTGTATCTCTGTACGATTGTTACGGCTATCGGCTGCCTGGTAGCGATGGGAATTCATGACGGCAATGGAGCCGGGCTGGTTGCTGTAGCAGTACTTGTAGGCCTGGGCTATGGCATCGGCCTTTCGATATTTCCCACCTACTTCGGCGACCTGTTCGGAGTGAAGAATGTGCCCACGCTCTGGGGTGTTATGTACCTGTGCGGCCCCGGCGTGTTCGGCGCCATCGGCCCGTTGCTCTTCGGATTTATCCGCGATTCCAGCGGCTCTTACAACACAGCCTTCTTGATCACCGCAATAATGTGTACCTTATCCGTTGTCTGTTTGTTCTTCATCAAGCCGCCGCGCAAGGCTGCTACCGAGCCTTCAGCTTCTTGATTCGCTCTACTACAAGCGGGAAGCACTCCGCAGCCGGAGCCCTCAATATAACCTCGCATATTTCGGTGAACGGCGTCTCGTACGGATTGACCTCGATAAGTGTTGCGCCGCGATACTTGGCCGTGGATGGGAAACCCGCCGCCGGATATATCGTTCCCGATGTGCCGATGAGTATCATGCAGTCGCACTTCTCGGTTTCCTCCTGGCAGCTGTCGAGCACCCTGGGGGGTATCGGCTCGCCGAACATCACGCCGTCGGTCTTTATGAGGCCGCCGCAGGGGCAGTGGGGCGGCAGCACGTCCTTGCTGATCTCATCCATCTCGTAGCGCTGATGACATGCGATGCAGCGCAGTTTGCACATATTACCGTGTATCTCGGATAGTTTTTTGCTTCCGGCGCGCACGTGCAGGTTATCGACATTTTGAGAAATCGTATGTTTCAGCACGCCAAGCTTCTCCATCTCGGTGAGGGCGTAGTGCGCGGGGTTGGGCTCGGCTGACTGAATCGTGTCGACAAGCTCCTTCATGTAGCCCTGCGGCCTGGTGTACTTCTCCCACCAGTCTTTGGGGTTGTCGAGGAAGCGCTCAAAGCTGCTCCCGTCCGGCTCGCCGTACTTGGTCCATAGGCCGCCCGGCCCGCGGAAGGGCGGTATGCCACTCTCCACGCTCATGCCCGCGCCGACGAGGGCGATGACATAGTCCGATTTCAATATCGTCTGCGCTGCTTTGTCGATCATTTTGGCCAGGTCTGACATTGTAACCTCGATCGATTATTGTCGCTTTTAATTATAGAGGGAGGATGATGGGTTGAGTCAACTATATAGACTAGCCAGCTTTCAACTTCGCGAGTTTAGTTCTCAGTTCCTCCATGGCAGGCTCGGCTTGTTTAAAGACGTCTTCCACCTTATTGAAATCGAGCAGCTTCACATTGTGAATTTCCGGGCGGACGAAGATATCCGGTTGCAGGCATTTCATCTTCGCGGCAAGGGACGCTGTTTGCATGATACGGATAGTGCCAAGTGCCGACTCGATGAGCGTGGGTATTTCGTGCTTGTGAGTAGTGGGCGTTCCGGAAACGTCCACCGCTATCGTCACATCGCATAACTCCATAACATGTTCATAGGGCACTACGTTTACAACCCCTCCATCCACGAGTATCCTTCCTCCGATTGAAATCGGAGTGAATACAACTGGAATCGCTGCGCTGGCCTTGATTGCGGGCAGCAGTTCGCCCGTTTTAAAAACTACTTCCTCGGCTGTCCAGTAGTCGGTTGCTATGACTATTAAAGGAATTTCGAGCTCTTCGAAGGTGGTCTTGCTGATCTCGCTGAATAAACGGTTATAGAATTTATCAGCCTTTATGATCCCGCCGCGCGTGTGCGCAGGGGAGAAGGAACTAGCCCACTTCAGTATATCTGCCCTTTTATCCATTACATCCCGCAAGCGGTCATCTTTCAAGATTATGTGGCGTCTGACGAGATCCTTTATGTCTTTGCCGGATATCCCCGAGGCGTAAAGGGCGCCGATGATGGCTCCCATGCTGGTTCCCGCGATGATACTTGGCTTACAATCCAAATCATCAAGGATCTCCAGAACGGAGATATGCGCAAGCCCCCGCACCCCGCCGCCGCCCAGAGCTAAACCGATTTTAGGTTTCTTTCTCATTCTTTTTTCCTTTTTCCCCTCTTTGTTAAAGAGTGGGTCAGGGGAGTTCGCTTATCGCATCGGGACAACAGTCCCATCGCTAACCTTGAAGCGCGCCGCGTTCTCCAGGAACCCCGGCTCGAAATAGTCGATATCCGTCGTAGTGATGACGACCTGATTATACGATGAAACCGCTTCCAGAAGCTGATGCCTCCTTGTCGAATCCAGCTCGGAGAGCACGTCATCCAGCAGTATGATGGGCTCGTCATTGATTTTGTCGCGGAGGTAGCTGGCCTCGGCCAGCTTCAGCGAGAGGGCGGCGGTGCGCTGCTGCCCCCTGGAGCCATATGTGTTTACATCGTTGCCGTTTATCGTAAACGACATGTCGTCTCGGTGCGGGCCGACGACGCTCATGCGCTGCGCTATCTCCCTTTTTCGCACCTCCTGCAGCCGCTTGCGGAAGCTAGCAACGTCAACGCTGGGGAGGTAGTTTATCTGCAGGTTCTCACCTGAGCTGATGCTGCTGTGTATGGGTGGGGCCAGCCTGTTCAGCTCAGCAATCAGCTGTGTCCGCTGCTCGATGATAACCGAGCCGTGCCTTACCAGTTCGCCGTCCCAGAACTCAAGCTGGCCTTCATCGGCACGGCGCTCAGCGATGAGCTTGAGCAGGTGGTTGCGCTGCAGCAGCACCTTGCTGTAGCGCTGCAGGGCCTGCAGATATTTTGAATCCACCTGTGAATTGGCCATGTCCAGGGAGCGCCTGCGCTTTGAAGGCGCTCCGTATATAAGCTCGATATCATGCGAGGTGAAGAGTACGGCGGCCATCTGCCCCACAATATCGATGGAGCGGCGCGGGATGCCGTTGACTTTAATCTTCTTCTGGAACTGGGGCCCGTCATTCGACTGCGTTACAATTACAGCTATCTCAACTTTTATATCGCCGGATTTGGTCTCAATTTGTGCTGTGACGCGGGCGGCAGTTATATCGCTGTCCAGGCAGCTCCAGTTGACCAGCTCGCGGTCCGTTACGGCGCGGTGTGATTTGGCGGTGGCCAGCATGTACATGGCCTCAAGGAGGTTGGTCTTGCCCTGGGCGTTATCACCTTGGAACACGATGAGATTGGCAGGGAGGTCCATCTCCAGGCGCTGGTAGTTGCGGAAGTTGGTCAGGCCGATATGGGAGATATGGATGGCGCACCTCCGTTGAGCATAGGTTTAGCTGCTATTAACTCTACCCTGAATAGCAAGAAGGCGCAATACCTTGATTCAGTTGAATCGCTGCATCTCGACCATTTTTGCTCGGAACAGATTGACTTTCATCGAGAATTATGGTAAATTTTGTTCCCATTCAGATATAGTCTTCTTGTAATGGAAACCGTGTGCGCAGAACATTGAGGCATTCGACAATTCTGTAGCCTCCCGCGAGATGTGGAGTATCGGGATGATAGAAGAAGTGAGCCGGAAATGTCACTGAAAACCAGATTGCTTATAGCATACGCATGTTTCGGCATCGGCGTTCTCGTTATTGTTGGCGGTACTCTGTTTGTGCAGGTCAGGAATGACCGTACTGCGGACATTGAACAGGAATTAACAAATCAGCTTGTACACCTCGATTTCGCGCTGACTAACCTCATCGAAGAAGCTGAAAACGATATAAGCCAGCTGTCTGAGAACGAAGTAGTGCGCACCACGGACGATGAAGATTTCACCAGCTTCCTGAACGTCACGGATCCAGCCACCTTCGAATACAACATCGGTGAGACAGAGCAAGCCATCATTGACATACTGAACGCGTACAGGACGACGCATCCGTATGTGAACTCGGTATACATGGGGCGTGAGAATGGAACCTTCGTTCGTTCCCACCCGCGGGCGAGCCCGACTCAGTATGATCCAAGGGAAAGACCCTGGTACATAGCGGGGAAAGAGAATCCTGGCCAGGTGGTGATAACTGAGCCTTATGAGTCACTTACCACTACAGATGTGAATATAGGCGTGGTGACCGCCCTAATTGGCGATGACGGTGAAGTCTACGGAGTCGTGGGCGCGGATATCACACTGAACAACCTTACAGAATATATGGCGGGCTTTGATGTCGGTTATCAGGGCCGTATGCTTCTCACGGATGAGTACGGAACCATTGTGGCGTTTGCCGACCCGGAATTTTTGTTTGAGAACGTTGAGGCTCTCCTTGGCGATGCCGATGTCGCTGCCGATATGATGGCCAACGACCAGGGATACACTGCCTTTGAGACTGAATCAGGGTCATCCTATCTCTATCTGTACACGTCGCCCGAGCTCGGATGGAAGCTTGCGGTCATAGTTCCCGCCAATGTGATAAATAAGGAGATACAAGGAATAATTTTTATTGCTCTGTTCGGGCTCTTCCTTGCTCTGGCCGCTCTTATCGCGCTGGCATTCATGGGGTTGAATATATCGGTCATAAGGCCGCTGAGGCGCCTCAATAAAGTGGCGCTGGACATCACTCATAACGGAGACTTAAATCAGAAAGCGGGGATTTCTTCAAGGGACGAGGTCGGCACGCTTGCCGCATCATTCGACCGGATGACTGATACGCTGCGCGATAAAGCAGAGAGTTTGCAAGAATCCGAAGCCAGGTATGCGGATTTATACGAAAACGCTCCCGATATGTATTTATCGATTGACCCGGCAACGGCTTGCATACTGAGATGCAATCAAACTCTGTCCAGGGTGACCGGCTACGCTAAGGATGAGATCATCGGGAAGCCCATATTTGAAATATACCACCCAGATTGCAGGGAAGAGGCGAAGAAGGCTTTCCAGTCATTTGTTGCAACGGGTGAAGTGCGGGACGTAGAACTGAAACTGCGGTGCAAGGACGGCAGGAAGATTGATGTCAGCCTCAATATTTCTGCTGTATTGGATGCCTCCGGCAAGATCCTCTATAGCCGCTCGAGTTTGCGCGATATAACTGAGCGTAAGAAATTGGATGCCGTATTGCAGGAGAGTGAGGAGCGCTTCAAGGCTCTCCTAGAATCCTCGTTGGATGTCGTCACTGTTCTAGATGCTCGAGGGACAGTTATCTACCAAAGTCCTAACTACAGAAGCGTATGGGGGCGGGAGCCTTTGGGTGAGATAGGAAAAGACCTGCTCAAGGATATTTACCCGGACGATATACCTTTAGTCAGTGATTCATTCGTTCGTTTGTTAAAGAATTCCGCTAAACCGATTCAACTGCAGGTCAGAGCTTTGCACACGGACGGCACATGGCACGTCATTGATATTGTGGAACATAACGAGATTGAAAATCCTGCCGTGCGCGGCGTTGTTGTGAACTTCCGGGACGTCACTGAGCGCAAGCGTGTTGAGGAAGCTCTGCGTGAGAGTGAACAGAAATACCGCTTGCTAGCTGACAATGCTTCAGATGTCATAATACTTATGGATATGAACGCAAAGCCAGTTTTCTATAGTTCATCTATCACCCGCCTGCTCGGCTACTCCGTAGAAGAAGCGCTGACAGGGTCTATGGAGGGCAGGATGCCCCCCGCTTCAATTGAGAAGGCAGTGAAAAGCTTCATGGCTGGTCTGGATAGGGAAAAACGGCATCCTGGGAGTTCACCTGGTCAAATTCTGGAATTGGAGATGATCCGCAAAGACGGCTCAATTATCTGGACTGAAATGATGGTCTCTTTCGTACGCGATTCAAATGGAGAACCTACAGGTATCATGGGGATAATTCGCGACGTCACCCAGCACAAACGTGCTGAGGAAGCTCTGCGTGAGAGTGAAGAGAAGTATTCTACCCTGGTGGAGAATGCAACGGATGGAGTGACCATTATCCAGGATCAGGTAATCAAGTTCGCCAATAAGCACATGTCAGAGATGTCAGGATACACCGTTAAAGAACTGACCGGCATGTCAACGTTCGACTTAGTGCCGCCGGACTTTATACCTGTGTTAAAAGAGAGATTCGCCCAGCGGGTGAAAAACCAAGATGTTTCTGAGACATTCAATACCAGGATGCTATGTAAAGATGGTACAGTCAAAGAAATAGAGAACTCGACCAGGCTTATACAGTACGAGGGTAAACCGGCAGCCCTCGGCATCTCCAGAGACATCACCGAGCGCAAGCGCATGGAGGAGGCGTTGCGGGAGAGTGAGGAGTGGCACAGAGCGTTGGTAGAAACGTCCGGGCGTGCCGGTATAGGCATAGCAATCTTGCAGAGCATCGGGGCCCGGGAGGCAGCGATAGTTTTTGCCAACGATCAGGCTTGTGTCGTAGCGGGGTATTCGCAGGAAGAGTTACTCAAAATGTCTCTTGGGGATGTCATACCCCCCGACATTATCGGGAAGCTCATGTCGCAGTACAGGGATAGACAGCAGGGCAAAAATGTGCCGTATTACTATGAAGCAGCACTTGTGCGTAAAGACAAAACGAGGGTTCCTGTTATAACCAGTGTGGCTACGATGAAGCTCCGCGGGCAGCCGGCCACGGTTGTATATTTCAGGGATATAACAGAGAGCAAGCGGGCGGAAGCGGAAATAATTATGCTCTCCAACGCTTTCAGGGCAACCCTTGATCCTGTTTTAATACTTGACATGGGGGGAAATGTCATTAACGTGAACGAGGCGGCTCGGAAGCTGTTTGAAAGAGATGAGCTCGGTGTAAATGCGCTGGAAGCCGTTGTGCCTGAAGATAAGGAGAGGGTTGCTGCAGCGCTGCTTGAGTTGATAACAAATGGACGTACCAGCGTAACACAGTTCAGTATAGTTACCAGAAGCGGACGCAGGGTGCCGCTTGAGGCCTCAGGAAGCTTGATGCTGGACGCGAGTGGCAAGCCGGTAGGGATCGTGATTGTGCAGAGGGACCTTACCGAGCGCAAGCAGGCTGAGGGACGACAGAAGCTGGCGGCGGAGATACTGGGGAGTCTCAATGAACCGCTGGCTCTGCAGAATGCCGTCAACCGCATCATGGATGCCATCAAGCGGGAGACGGGGTTCTACGCGGTGGGCATCCGCTTGCGAAAAGACGATGATTTCCCCTATTTTGCTCAGAGAGGATTTACCGAGGATTTCCTACTTACTGAGAATACACTTGTGGCTCGTGGTCCGGATGGATGGCCTTGCCGTGATAAGGACGGCAATATCAGCCTGGAATGCACCTGCGGGCTGGTGCTGTCCGGAAAGACGGATCCGTCCAATCCGCTCTTCACGCCGGGCGGCAGCGCCTGGACAAACGACTCAACGACACTGCTTGATGTTTTGCCGGAACAGGATACCAGACTTCACCCGCGGAACCGATGCATACAAGAGGGCTTCCAGTCCGTGGCCATTATTCCTATCCGCAGTGGTAAAGAGATAGTTGGCCTGTTGCAGCTCAACGACCGCCGCAAGGGGTGTTTCACCCCGGAGATGATGCAATTCTTTGAGGGTATTGCGGTGAGCATAGGCGTAGCGCTGGCGCGCAGACGAGCGGAGGAGATGCTTCTTCGCATCAATAAGGCGGTAGAGGGTTCAAGCGATGCCATCGGTATGTCTGATCCGCAGGGACACCACTTCTATCATAATAAAGCGTTCACTGAGCTTTTTGAATACACACCGGAGGAGCTTGAGGCTGCGGGTGGCGGGACCGCTGCTTTTGAGAATAAGAATATTGGCCGCAAGGTGTTCGAGACAATAATGGGTGGTGGGTCCTGGAGTGGGGAGGTGGAGATGGTATCAAAGAGCGGACGTAAATTCACAGTTCTGGAGCGTGCGGACGCGATAAAGGATGAATCAGGAAAGGTCATTGGGCTTGTAGGAGTGCACACGGATATCACCGAAAGTAAGAGGGCTTTAGATAAGCTCCGGGAGACTCGCGACTACATGGAGAATCTCATCGAACATGCTAATGTGCCCATGGTCGTCTGGACGCCGGACTTCAGGATCACAAGGTTCAACCGCGCCTTTGAGCGGCTCACGGGCATGAAGGCCAAGTCCGTGATTGGGAAAAATCTGGAAATACTGTTTCCAGAGAAAACACGAGAAAAGTCCATGAGTTACGTGCGTACTGCGGTCAGCGGCGCCAGGTGGGAGGTGGTGGAAATTCCTATCGTGAATGTAGAGGGAACCGTCAAAACGGTATTATGGAATATTTCCACAATCTACGCTGAGGATAGGAAAACCCCTATCGCTATTATCGCTCAGGGGCAGGACATCACCGAGCGCAAGCAGGCGGAGGAGGCATTGAAGGAGAGCGAGGAGATGGCACGCGGCATGCTGGATAACGCCGCCATGGGGATATACTTGCTGCAGAATAAAAAATTCCTGTATGTGAACCCGACGTTTGAGAAGATAATGGGCTATACCAGCGCGGAGCTTGTGGGACAGGAGGCGATAAACTATGTTCATCCCGGTGACAGGGGCATAGTAAGGATAAATGCTGTGGAAAATCTCAAGGGAGTATCCACTGTGCCGTATGAGTTCAGATCTCTACGGAAGGATGGTAAGCAGATATGGGTCATGGAGCGGGTCACCTCTATTAAGTACAAGGGGCATCGGGCTGTGATCGCCAGTTTCATGGAAACCACCGAGCACAGGAAGGCGGAGTTGGAGCTGGAGCTGGCCTATGAGGAACTGAAGACGGCGCATGAGCGCATGGTGCAATCGGAGAAGCTAAGGGCCATGGGGGAGATGGCCAGCGGCATAGCGCATGATTTCAACAATATGCTCGCGGTCATCCTGGGGCGGACGCAGCTGGTCATCGATGATGTCAAGGATGACAAAGTAAAGAAGGGCATTCAGATTATCGAGCAGGCGGCCCTCGATGCGGCCAAGACGGTAAAACGCCTGCAGGACTTCGCGCGGATACGCGTGGAGCACCCCTTCGAATCGCTGGATGTGAATGAGGTGGTGGAGGGTGTCCTCAAGATGGTTGATTCCCGCAGGGTTGAGCTGGAACAGACCAAAGGCATAACGATCAAGGTGGAGCAGGAACTGGGGAAGGTGGGGCAGGTATCCGGCGATGCTGCCGAATTGCGGGAGGCCCTGCTGAACATACTTTTCAATGCTATGGATGCCATGCCCACGGGCGGGAAGCTGATGGTGAAAAGCTTACAGGATGAGGACTGGGTGCAGATATCGATAAAGGATACAGGGGTGGGGATACCTGACAAGGTGAAGAGCAGGATATTCGAGCCGTTCTTTACCACCAAGGCTTCCAAGGGTTCCGGCCTGGGATTGAGCGTGACATATGGCATCATTGCCAGGCATGGCGGCATGATCAAGTTCGACAGCGCGGTAGGCAAGGGGACAACGTTCTATATCAGGCTGCCCCTGGCTACTGAAGCTGTAAAGCAGGAGGCCAGGAAGCGGAAGGCGGTTGCAGCTAAGCCTGCCAATATACTGACAGTCGATGATGAAGTCGAGGTACTAAAGGCCCTGGGGCTGACGCTGGAGTATTTCGGGCACTGGGTCAAGGGTTTTACCAGCGGCGCTGAAGCAGTAAAGGCTTTCAAGGATGGCAACTACGATCTGGTTATCACCGACCTTGGCATGCCCGGGATGTCGGGCTGGGATGTGGCCCGTGCTATCAAGAAGATAAAACCAGATATGCCTGTGCTTCTGATCACGGGCTGGGTTATAGACCTGGATGAAGAGCAGAAGAAGCTTGTCGACGGCGTCATAGCCAAGCCTTTCAGCCGTGATTCGATATCGTCAGCTATATCGCAGGTATTTCCCGCCAAAAAGAAGGGTACTAAGAAGAAGCCTTCTGGGAAAAAGAAGAGCGAATAAATTAGAAGGAGATGTAGGGCGGGCTGTGCCCGCCAATATGATTTTGCTCCTGGATTTTAAAAGGCGGTGGGCCGAGCCCACCCTACGACTAGCCATCTCAAAGAGAGGTACAGGAGATTTATATCCTGTCAGGGGTTTGGGGGTGTCCCCCAAAATTAAAGGCCCCCAACGTATGGGGGACTACCAGGGGGGTTCGGAGAATAGCTCCGAAACATATCGACAACTAAGAGGGCGAGTCAACCTCGCCCCTACGTGATTCCACCGTAGGTGGAGGAAGGCAGAGGTTGACATAATATTTACCTGAAACCTGAGTACTCGCTCCTCAGTATCGAATAAACGTTAACATCTTCAAAGACATCCCACTTCTTAATGCACTTGCGCATTGTTCCCTCGTGTTTCATCCCTAGCTTCTGCATGACCCTCCCTGAGGCCGGATTCTTCGTCATGTAGAAGGAATGGATGCGGTGCAGCTTCAGCTTATCGAATCCGTATTTAACCAGAGCTTGAGCCGCCTCTGTGCAATATCCTTTGTTCCAGTAAGGCTTGCCGATCCAGTATCCCAGCTCCGCGTTCTCGTCATCGCTGTTGATGATGAGGCCGATGGCGCCGACAAGCGTGCCCTCACTGTGCAGCGTGATCGCCAGATGTATCTCGCCGTGCTCCAGCTTATCCTGGTGGGAATCTATCCAGTCCTCTGCCATGTGGTCTGGGTAGGGGTGCGGTATCATCCTAACATTGGCTGCGATGTCGTACTCGCCGGCAAGATACTGCACAACGGGCGAGTCGTCCAGCGTGAACGGCCTGAGCAGCAGGCGTTCGGTCTCGATATGAGGGTTCTCTTTTGGGAGTTTTATTTTTACATTCATCTTGGAGCCAATCGTAACGCAGATTGTATTATAGCACAGCCGGTTTGGCGTAAGCGGAGATGTAAAGATTTTACACTAGCGGTGTTTGGACTAGCGTTAAACTCAGTGATTACCTGCAGATGTGGATGACATCGTCCCTGACGAGATGTGCTCCTATAGCAGCGTTTTCATAGATGAACTAATGCAGCAGGGGCGGCTGTGTGCCATCGACTAAAGTCTCATTAGCAGCTCCGATGAATTCGCGGAACAATGGGTGGGGCCTGTCAGGGCGCGATAGAAACTCGGGATGGAACTGGCATGCTACCATGAATGGATGGCCCTTAAGCTCACTGATTTCCACAAGGTTGCCATCTGGGGAGAGTCCGCTGAAGACCATGCCCGCCTCCTCCAACCTGTGGCGAAAGTCGTTGTTGAATTCATAGCGGTGTCGGTGTCGCTCGTGGATCACCGGTTCGTCGTAGGCCGCAGCGGCCTTGGTTCCGCTAATCAGGTGGCAGGCATAACTGCCAAGGCGCATAGTGCCGCCCAGGTCTTTGATATTTCGTTGTTCGGGAAGCAAATCGATGACCGGATATGCGGTTTCGGGATTGAATTCGGTTGAGTTTGGCTCGTTTGTGCCAAACACATGACGGGCATACTCGATGACCATAACCTGCATGCCGAGACATAAACCGAGGTAGGGTATATTGTTCGTGCGGGCATATCTTGCCGCGACAACCATGCCCTCGATACCGCGTATGCCGAATCCTCCGGGAACAACTATCCCCTGGGCGCTGTGCAGGGCTGCATCCCCGTTTTTTTCTAATTCTTCAGACTGAACCCACAGCAATTCAACATCGCGGTCATAGTGTATAGCGGCGTGGCGCAAAGACTCCCTGACCGATATATAGGCATCATGCAGCTTAACGTATTTACCGACTATAGCGATATTGATTTTCGGCTTGGTTTTTTTCATCTCTTCGACAAGGCGGCGCCACTGTACCAGGTTCGAGCCCGTGTCCGGCAGATGCAGCATCTTCATGACAATATCGCCCAGCCCGGCCTCTTCTAGAAAGAGCGGGGCCTCATAGATTATAGGCAATGTGGGCAGGGGTATGACGGCCTCGCGGTCAACATCGCAGAATAATGCGATTTTATCCCTGATGCCGTCATGTATCGCTATATCGCTGCGCAACAGGATTACGTCGGGCTGTATACCGATTCGGCGGAGCTCGTTCACGCTGTGCTGTGTCGGTTTTGTCTTTAATTCGCCGGTAGATTGAAGATAGGGAAGGAGGGTGAGATGGACGAAGAGCACATTCTCTCGGCCTGCTTCACCCCTCATTTGGCGTATGGCCTCTAGGAACGGTTGCCCCTCTATGTCGCCGACTGTGCCTCCGACCTCTACGATTACCACGTCCGCTCCGCTCTCCTGGGCTACCTTGCGGATGCAGCCCTTTATTTCGTTGGTCAGATTTGGTATTACCTGGACGGTGCCGCCCAGGAATTCCCCGCGGCGTTCCTTGGTCATGATCAAATTATATATTTGTCCTGAAGTGATACTTGACGATTTCGTCAGCTTGATATCGATGAAACGCTCATAATGACCAAGATCGAGGTCCGTCTCAGCGCCATCGTCGGTAACGAATACCTCTCCGTGCTGGAATGGCGACATGGTGCCGGGGTCAACATTAAGATAGGGATCTAACTTTTGAACGGATACGGATATATTGCGGCTCTTTAATATTCTTCCAATAGAAGCGACAGCTATGCCCTTTCCTACTGAACTAACAACGCCGCCGGTTACGAAGATGTACTTTGTCATCAGCCAGCTCCCTCTATAAGATGAGACTTTTCGATAAACAATCTATTACCACACCTAAAAATGAAGGATACTCCTGCCGAAAGTCTTTCGGCAGGAGTATTATTTGCTTTATAATTATCGCTCCCTGCTTTTAAAAAGCCGTCTTATTGACCTGACCTAGACCCAGCCGCGAAGCTTCATAGCTTCAACCACACGCTCGACGGCAACCACATAGGCCGCTTTGCGCATGTTTATCTTGTACTTCTTGGAGGTTGCCAGCACGGAGTTGTAAGCGCTGACCATCCTCTTTTCCAGCTTCTCGTGCACTTCGTCCTCATCCCAGCTGAACATGTAGAAGTTTTGTACCATCTCAAAGTAGGAGACGGTCACGCCGCCGGCGTTGCA
>Ga0172380_10004900_pt1 | contig 16766 bp, 10 predicted proteins | sample Leawe162metaG_FD_119747 | JGI IMG/M metagenome (GOLD analysis project Ga0172380, IMG submission 119747) | Leachate microbial communities from a municipal landfill in Southern Ontario, Canada - Leachate well 162 metaG | ecosystem: Engineered > Solid waste > Landfill > Unclassified | place...
AGCTTGGCCGACATGACCGGCGACAGGGTCAGGGCCACGATGCCGGAGATGGTAACGGCCCCGGCCAGTGTCAGGGCAAACTCGCGGAAGAGGGAGCCGGTCAGCCCGCCTTGCAGGCCAATGGGGAGATAGACCGCGGCCAGGGTTATGGTCATGGCGATAATCGGCCCCACCAGTTCGCGGGCGCCCAGCAGGGCTGCTTCCAGGGGGGATTTCCCCTCGCCCAGATGGCGTTCCACGTTCTCCACCACCACGATGGCGTCGTCCACTACGAGACCGACCGAGAGCACCACCGCCAGGAGGGTCAGCAGGTTGACGGTGAAACCGAAGGCCTGCATCAGGAATACCGCGCCGATCAGCGAAACCGGGATGGCCACAATGGGGATGAGCACCGAGCGGAACGAGCCCAGGAACAGAAAGATCACCACCATGACGATCAGCAGGGTGTCCCCCAGGGTCTTGAGTACCTCGTGGATGGCGGTGTTGATATAATCCGTGGCGTCGTAGGCGATGCGGGCCTTCATGCCGCTGGGCAGGTCATGTTGGATGGAGGCCATCTCGACCCGCACCTTTTTAATGACGTCGATGGAGTTGGCGTTGGGCAGGGGCCAGATACCCATGAACACGGCGGTCTGCCCCGAAAAATGCACCTCGGAGTTGTAGTCCTCGGCTCCCAGCGACACGTCGGCGATGTCCGCAAGCCGCACGATGGTGCCGTTTTGCTCGCGCACTGCCAGGCGTTTGAACTCGTCCACCGTGTTGAGATTGGTGTCGGCAGTCAGATTGACCTCGATCAGCGCACCTTTGCTGCGTCCCACGGCCGCCAGAAAGTTATTGTTCGCCAGGGCCTGGCGCACCTGGGCCGGGCTGATGTTGAGGGCGGCCATCCGTTCCGGTTTCAGCCAGACGCGCATGGCAAAGGTGCGGGCTCCCAGGATATCGGCTCGCTGCACCCCCTGGATGGCCGACAGGCGTGGTTGAACGACGCGCACCAGATAGTCGGTGATCTCGTTCTGCTTGAGGATGTCGGAGGTGAAGCTGAGGTAGGCCGAGGCGAACTGGCTATCGGCCGACTCGATGTTGATGGTCGGCACCTCCGCCTCCGGCGGCAGGTCGCGTCGTACCTGGTCAACCTTGGAACTGATCTCGGCCAACGCCTTGGTGGAATCATAGTTGATCTTGAGGCGCACCGTGATGGTGGAGAGACCCAACGTGCTCTGGGATTCCATGTACTCGATGCCGTCGGCGGCGGCGATGGCGCGCTCCAGGGGCGAGGTGATGAACCCGCGTACCAGTTCGGCGCTGGCGCCGGTATAGACCGTGGTGACGGTAACCGATGCATTTTCGCTACGGGGAAACTGGCGCACATTAAGGGAACGGATGGCCTGGAGGCCGGCGATGACGATCACCAGGTTGACGACCAGGGCCAGCACCGGGCGGCGGATGAAGAGGTCGGTGATTTTCATCGTCAGTTGTTCTCCGGCTTGGGTGCCAGCTGGAAATTGGGTGAGAGCTTGTTGTCCACCACCGCGGATTGACCGTTGCGCAGCTTGAATACCCCCGTGGTTACGAGCGATTCCCCTTCTTTCAGGCCGCTGGTGACAGTGACAAAGTCGCCCCGCTTTTCACCGAGGCGCACGAACTGCTGCCGCAGCACCAGCCCTTTTTTGCCTTCTTTCTGCGCTTCAATGACGAAGACCGAATCGCCGTAGGGGGCGTAGAGCACTGCCGTTGTGGGAATGGCCAGGATATTCCGTTGGCTGGGCAGGCCGACTGCCACATTGACGAACATGCCCGGCCGCAGCCTGGCGGCCTTGTTGGCCAGCGTGGCCTCCACCTTGATGTTGCGAGTATCGCTGTCCACCAAGGGATTTATGGTGGTGATGCGCCCGTCGATGGTCTCCCCTGGCAGGGCGTCACAGGTGACCCGCACGGGCTGGCCGAGGTGCACCTGGGCCAGTTGCTGCTGGGGCAGGGTGAAATCGACGAAGATCGGGCTGAGGGTTTGCAGGGTGACGATGGGGTCCCCTTCCCGCAGCATCTGGCCGAGGTTCACCTGGCGGATGCCGAGCCGTCCGCCAAAGGGGGCGCGGATGGTCTTTTTGTCAATGGTGGCGCGGGTTGAGGCGACTGCGGACAGCGCCTGGTCGTGGGCGGCCACGGCCTTGTCGTAGTCCGATTGGGAGATGATTTTCTCCGCTGCCATCTTGCGAGCCCGCTCCAGTTCGTTGCGGGTCAGATTTACCTGGGCTTCCAGGCCTGGAAGTTGCGCCTCTTCCGAGGAGGTGTCCTGGCGAACCAGCAGATCGCCTTTCTTCACCTGGGCACCTGGCTTGAATTCGATCTTAACGACCTTGGCGGCCATATCGGCGGCTATTGTGACCCCTTGCACCGCGGTCAGCGTGCCGACAGCGGTCAGGTCTGCCGACCACGAAGTTCCCTTGACCAGGGTCGAGTTTACGGTTTCGGGCGGCGGCACGAAACTCTTGCCCTGCTTGATCATGGCGTTGATCTGCAGGGCCTTGACCCCTGCCAGGATCGCGATGACGACAACCAGGCCGATTATGGCCAGAATGATGCGTTTTTTCATTGTTTGGTATCTCCGTTCAAGCTTACAACTTGAGCAAACCTTTAAATGCAATGGGACGCTGATGACGCGGATTGAACGGATTTCAGCTGATTTTCAAGAATTGTTTCCGATTCCAGGTTTCATCCGTGTAAATCCGCTTAAATCAGATTCGATCCGCGTACCATTGTAATGTTTTTCCTGCTCAGTTTCCCGACGTGGTGTCTGTTTCCCGATTCCACCAGCCGCCTCCCATGGCCTGGAACAGGGCCGCGGTGTCGGCAAAGCGGGCGGCCCGGGCCTGCACCAGGCCGATGAGGCTCTGTTGGTGCTGGCGCTGGGCATTGAGCAGCACCAGGTAGTTCACCGCGCCGAAGCGGAACTGCTGTTGCGCCACTTCGAGGGTGTCTCGGGCCGCGGTTTCAGCCTCGGCCTGGGCTTTGAGTGTACGCGCGTCGGCATCCAGCGCCTGGAGCACATCAGCCACGTTCTGAAACGCCAGCAATAGGGTCTCCCGGTACTGGGCGCTTGCTTGATCGTAGGCGGCAATGGCGGCACGGCGTTTTGCAGTCAGTTCGCCACCGTGAAAAACCGGTTGCAGGAGGCCGGCACCCAGGCTCCAAATGGATGTCCCGGAGGAGAACAGGTCCTGAAGCCTGCCGGACTGGGAACCCAGGCTGGCGTTGAGGGTTATTTGCGGATAGAGATTGGCCGTGGCCACGCCAACCTGGGCTCCGGCCGCGTGCAGCAGTTCTTCTGTGGCCAGTATGTCCGGACGCTGGCGCACCAGCTTTGAGGGCACGCTGAGCGGCAGTTCCTGCGGCAGCTGCAATCCTTCCAGGTCGAATTCGGGTAGAGCGGCCTCGCTCGGCAGGCTGCCGCTATATACCGCCAGTTGGTTGCGGGTCTGGGCCAGCGCCTTTTCCAGCGGCGGCAGGCTGGTCCGGGTCTGGGCCACCTGGGCCTGCTGTGCCAGGACGTCGGAGCGCGCTGCGCCGCCCAGTTGAAACTGGCGTTCCACCAATGCCAACTGCTTCTCCTGCAGGGTGATGATTTCCTGGGTCGCTTTCAACTGAGCCCGCAGGGACGCCTCCTGCACCGCCGTGGTGACGATGTTGGCGGTGAGAGTCAGGTAGGTGCCTTCCAATTGGTACCTTTGGTAATCAACCTGGGATTTGAGGGCCTCCAGTTCCCGTCGTCCACCCCCGAACAAATCGAGGCTGTAGGATAGGTCCACCGAGGCATTGTAGAGTCCGTAATAAAATCCGCCGGGCTGGCCAAAGGCGGCCCCGGACGCCTTCTGGCGCGAGCCGGAAAACTTGGCATCCACACTGGGGTAGTATTCGGTACCGCTCCTGGCGCGCAGATTCTCACTTGCTTGGCGCAGGGTTGCCTGGGCTGCTGCCAGGCTGGGGTTCTGCTTCAGAGCCCTGCGGATCAATTGATCCAGGGCCGGGCTGTGGAACAGTTCCCACCAGCGGTGGGGGATGTCCTTGTCCGTGAAGCGTTGCGACGCGCCGCCGGTGACCGGAGCGGTAGCGGTTTCCGCAGGCAGTGTCGCGGCGGTGTATGTTTTTGTGGCAGGGGGGTCGGGCGTCCGAAAATCGGGGCCAACCATGCAGCCGCTCAAGGTCGCGACGATGGCAGCAGTCGCAACGATGGAACGCGCAGATGGCAGCTTATGCGCTATGCTGTTCATCGTCAAAAGATCCTTTGGTCATCCAGGAGAAACAACCGATGGGTGATCATTCAGTTTGTATGGTAAGAATATCCTTCTGTCAAGGACTTGCCTGATGGTTTACTCGATTTGCTACTCTTTGACAAGCAGTCCGAGTTCCTTGAGGCGGTACTGCAATGTCCTCAGGGAGATGCCGAGGGCCTCTGCGGTCTGCCGCCTGTTCCCCCTGAACTGTTGCAGGGTCTTCCAGATGGTTTCTCTCTCCCGATGTTTGAGAATACCGTCACTAGTTTCAGCAGCCGGTGGCTTTGCAACAAGCTCCGGCGGCAGCTCTCCGGTTGTGATCTCTTCGCGTGCCAGAATGACGCCGCGTTCGATGATGTTCTGGAGTTCCCTGACATTGCCGGGCCAGTGGTGCTGCTGCAGAAGCTCCAAGGCCTGGGGCGTAATACCTATGGGGCGCCGGGCGCCACCGGCAGCTGAATATCTTGCGCAAAAATGCCGCACCAGGTACGGAATGGCATCGACCCGCTCACGGAGCGGCGGCAGCTTGATGGGGAAGACATTCAGGCGGTAAAACAGGTCTTCCCGAAAGCGCTTCTCCCCAACTTCCCTGGCAAGGTCGCGGTTTGAAGCGGCAATCACACGCACATCCGCCTTGATCTGCAATGTGCCGCCCAGACGCTCGAAAACCCGTTCCTGCAGGACACGCAACAGTTTTGCCTGCAATAGTTGCGGCATTTCTCCTATTTCGTCCAGAAAGATCGTCCCACCCTGGGCTAGTTCGAATTTTCCGCGCCTGGCCTGGACCGCGCCGGTAAATGCGCCCTTTTCATGACCGAACAGTTCGCTTTCCAACAGGCTTTCCGGGATAGCGGCACAATTGAGCGGAATGAACGGGCCCTGTTTGCGGGGGCTGGCCAGGTGGATCATTCTGGCTATCAGTTCCTTGCCGGTTCCGCTTTCGCCATGGAGCAGTACGGTTGCAGGTGTGCGGGCCACATCCAGCACAAGCTTTTTGATGTTCTCCATTGCCCGACCGGAAAAAATCAACTCCTCGGGCGGCAGGCCAGCCTGCTCCAGTTCGTGGTGGGACAGCATCAGGCGCTGAAGTGTCACCTGCTCCAGGGCGCGGCTGACAGTAGTCAGCAGGCTGGCGGGGTCTTTGAGCGGCTTGGAGAGAAAATCAAAAGCCCCCTCCTTGATCGCTGCCACCGCTTCTTCCACCCTGCCGAATGCGGTGATAAAGATAAACAACGGTGGCTGCGGCTCTCCCCTGGAGAGCCGGAACAGCTCCAGACCGCTTCTGACCGGCATTTTCAGGTCGCACAGCACCAGGTCGAAACGTTCCCTCTGGATGCGCCGCAACCCTTCGCCGCCATCCACTGCAACAGCAACGGTATATCCGGCACCATCAAGCACCGTACTCAGCAGCTGCCGGAAAACCGCATCATCCTCCACAATCAATATTGTCGCAGACATGATTTCCTCTTTCTTACATACTATAAAGCTGTCGGGAGCGAGATCGTTGCGATGGTGCCTGATCTCGTGGTGCTTTCGATCTTCAGGCTGCCGCCGTGTTCTTCCGCCACCTTGCGGCAGAGCGCCAGACCCAAACCGGTTCCCTGGGCCTTGCTGGTCCAGAATGCCTCGAAGATATGGGGCAGGTTTTCCGGAGGAATGCCGATTCCGTTGTCGGCAATCGTGATGAGGGCGGTTGCGCCGACCTGTTCCAGGCCGATTTTCAGCTGGCCGCCATCGGGCATTGCCTGGATGCCGTTCTTCATCAGGTTGAGCAGCATCTGTGTGATGCGATCGGTAACTACACGGCACATCAAGGGTGGCTGGGGTTCGTGTTCAACCTGTATCTGCGCCGGTTTGGCCTCCAGCAGGATCATGGCAACGCATTGGTGGACCAGTTCAGCCAGGTCGGTGGTCTGACGCTCTTCACGGTCTTCACGGGCAAAGGAGAGCAGGTCGTTGACAAGTTCTTCCATGCGCAGTGATTGGTTGACGATTATGTCGGCATAGCTTCGGGTTTGCTCCAGGCTGTCGGACGCTTGGGCAAGTTGGGCGAAACCTTTGATGCCGGCCAGCGGGTTGCGGATTTCATGGGCCATAATGGCCCCCATCTCCCCAAGGCGGGCCATTTCCTCACGCCGTAGCATTTCCCGGCGCCGGTGTTCTTCACGGCGCATCATAAAGAATAGTACCACGGTCAGTACCCACAGTGAAACCGTCAGAACCGATACGATCGTTACCCCTGTCTGTGCTCTGCGTATGACCAGGTCTGCCCGATAGGTATGCATAGCCAGGACAAGCAGGTATTGGTCGTGGTTAGGATGGATTTTTGTGCGGAGGAGATAGGCCACTTCGCCGGTGCCCAGCAGTTCTCGCTGTTCGGATATGCCGTCTTGGAAAGTCTTCTGGATTGAATGGGCATAATGCTCGCCGATGAGGCCGGGATTGGTATGAAAACGCACAATCCCTTGCTGGTCGATCAGGGCAAAGTAGGCTATGTCCGGAGTTGTATAACGTACGAGCGAATGGAATGAGGCATCGGCAGCAGCCAGCTGCTCTATTGCCGCTGAGATGGAAAGCCCGGCACCACGCAGGTTTTCGGCGGCCATCCGCGGAGCCGTGCTTAAAGCGGACCAGGCAAACCAGACCACCAGCAGGGTGAAACAAAGCGGTATGCCGATTATCAAACGGGTAGTCTTAATCATATCAGCACAAACTATGCTGCCGACAGTCCGCTGCCATGATCAGGGTTGCCGCCGGCAATACAGCGGGAGGGATGCAAGATCGGCGGCATGCTTCGGCGTGCTCCGTGTCACCTTCTGCCCCCCCGTATGCCGCCACCGCGATTGCCCGCACCGGAACGGGAACCGCTGCCATTATATTGATGGGTTCCGTTCGGGTTGCCCGCACCGGAACGCGACCAGAGCGGCGCCCCGGATTCGGTACGCAGCGTAATGGCTTCCCCGGTACTCCGGTTCTCAATTCGTTGAGCAAACAGATAAAGTGCACCATTCTTCCCTTGTGCCAGGGAACCGCTGATGGAGAGTTCATGGTTTGTCCGGATGACGATGGCCTGTTTTTCCCAGTACCACCATGGCCCTAGTATGACAGTGACGGTGCCCCTGGTGGTGGCAACCGGCATCTCCGTATGCTGCCCTTCGCCTTTGTGCGCTGGTGATGCCATGGCCGTGCCGGACAGGGTGGTTATCGTGTTGACGTCAAAGCCTGCTGCTACGTTCAATCCGCTGGCTGAGCCTTTTGGGTTGCTCCCCCAGAAGGCCGATGCCTCATGGCACCAGAACCCTAGGAAAGCAACCAAAAACAAGATGATATGCCGCCTCATAGTATCCTTTCCTGATTGCGGACCCGACACATTCCCCCCAGCGCTGAACACAGCCGATAAACCGCGTACGAAAACAAAAGAAACTACTAATTGTATAATTCCAAATACGCATAATATCAACAAGATATATTAGTGTGCCAAAACTTGCACATAGTTCAGGAGTGGTGTATCATTCACCTTTACCTTATCAAGGGGACGTGTGCATGGAACCAATCGTAACTTATCAGGAGCGCTGCCGACGCTGTTATTCATGCGTTCGTACCTGCCCGGTCAAGGCCATCAAGGTTGACCAGGGTTTTGCCGAAATCATCTATGATCGCTGCATAGGTTGTGGCAACTGTTTGAATTGCCCACAAAATGCCAAGGTTGTGGTTGACCGGATGGTGAGGACCCAGGAACTTCTGACCTCCGGCGCCACGGTTGTGGCGGTATTGGGTTGCTCATTTCCCGCTTTCTTCCATGCCATTACTCCCGGGCAATTGGCGGCAGGTTTGAAAAGCCTCGGATTCCGCGAAGTTCATGAAGGTGCTTACGGTGCCCGTATGATCGCAGGCAGTTACCACGAGGCGCTCCATAATGCGGACCGGCCGTTGATTTCATCGCACTGTCCGGCAGTGGTGGACTTGATTGAGCGCCATTATCCCAAGCTGATACCCAACCTGATCGGAATCGTATCTCCGATGATTGCCATGGGGCGTTTCATCAAGGGGGTGCTGGGCGAAGACACCAAGGTGGTTTATGTGAGTACCTGCATTGCCGCCAAGTTCGAGGTCCAGTCGGCTGAATCCGCTGGAGCCATCGACGTGGTTCTGACATACCAGGAGATAAACAAGCTCTTCAGAAGTCGGGGTATCAATCCTTCTTCGCTCAATGAGGCGGTCTTTGACGGCATTGATCCTGGCTTTGGCAGGCTCTTTACCCTTACCGGCGGGCCGCTCAAGGTTTTCGGGATAGAGCCGGATTTTCTGGATACCGAGATTGTAACCGCCCAGGGTGAATCCCATACCACCGGCATTATCAAAGATCTGGCCGCCGGCAGGATTGCCCCTACTTTCGCAGACTTGAGGTTCTGTAATGGCGGTTGTGTTGATGGGCCAGCCCGTGATGTGGATCTCAATCATTTCTACAAACGCAAGTTGCTTGTTTCCTACAACAACAACTCGATGCCCTACAGCTCGGCCCCCCATTACGATTCCACGGCCATACTGCCCGATCTGCGCCGGTCCTATTCGGAAAAATCACGTAAGCTGCCCACACCAGGCAAGGATGACATCAAGCGCATCCTCCAATCGATCAATAAATTTTCCCAGGTTGATGAGCTCAACTGTAGGGCCTGCGGCTACAACAGCTGCCGTGAATTGTCCGTAGCCGTATTCCAGGGGTTGGCGGACATAGAGATGTGTTTGCCGCACAACATGCAGCAGATCAAGGAGGACCGGGGACGCTTGATGCAGAAATATGAGTTGGTGCGCCGCGAGCTCGACCGGCAGATGGGAGACGATCCCATTGTTGGCGAGGACCAGGGGATTCAAGAGGTGCTGGAGCTGATACGCCAGGTCGGTCCTACGCCCACTACGGTGCTGATTCGCGGCGAAACCGGCACGGGCAAGGAATTGACCGCCAGGGCAATCCACCGCCTGAGTCTGCTCAACGACAAGCCGCTGGTCTCGGTTAACTGTACGACCATAACCGATTCGCTGTTGGAAAGTGAGCTGTTTGGTCATAAGAAAGGCGCTTTTACCGGTGCTATTGCCGAAAAAAAAGGGTTGTTCGAGGAAGCCGACGGCGGGACGATTTTCCTGGATGAGATCGGAGACATTACACCCAAATTGCAAGCGGAGTTACTGCGTCTTCTCGACTTGGGCGAGGTGCGCCCGGTGGGGGGTACGATAGCCAAAAAAGTGCAAGTGCGTTTGATTGCCGCCACCAATAAAGACCTGGAGCAGGGGGTGCGTGAAGGATGGTTTCGCGAAGACCTCTACTATCGCTTGAATGTTTTCAATATTCACCTTCCTCCCCTGCGCAGCCGGGTTGACTCCATACCGGCCCTGGCCCAGCATTTCCTGGATAAAGCGCGGAAAAAATTGAACAAAAACATAATCGGCATCGAAGAACGAGCGGTAATGGCGATGCAACATTATCCCTGGCCGGGCAATATCCGTGAAATGCAGAATATTATCGAGCGTTCGGCGGTGCTGGCCAAGGATGGTGTCATCCGGTTGGACAGCCTTCCCACCATATTCTGCGATACCTACGAACGGTGTGCCGGCGGCGAGGTCAGCCGTCGCAGGGTTTCCTTCAAGGCCGAACGTGAGCTGCACGTGGGGCGGACCGAAAAAAACCTGATTGCGCGTTATCTGGAAGAGAGTGGCGGCAATGTGGCCAAGGCGGCTCGCCTTGCCAATATCCCGCGGCGTACTTTTTATCGGTTGCTTGAAAAGCACGATATTAAGGTTGTTCGTGGCGATGAGCCGGCATAACTAAGGGCATCGGGCTGAATGCCCATCAGGACATGGTTGTCTGATATTGAATGAGCAAAAGAGGTCAAAATAATTTTAATGTGGTTATTTTAAACAGTGTGTACTTTTGACCACACGTGTGCCAATTTGTGCACACAATCGACGCTGGTCAAATAAGACAGCATTAATCTTATTGTGTAACATCCCGATATGGTTTACATAATATTTTTATTCCCGGCTTGGCACGAAAATGGCTAGTGTATACGGTATTACTAGTTCAACAGAACTGAAAAACTACATACACAAAAAAACGGGAGGAAAGATCATGGGCAGAATGAGAGAAAATCCGCGATACAACGTAATTTCGATGAGGGTAAGCGACGAAGAGCGTGAACACCTTGAGACAATTATGGAAAGAACCCAAAAGAGCATTTCCGACATAATGCGGGAAGCAATCGAGTATTTTTCGGCTAATTACGATCAGTTCGATCCGCAGAGCAAGGCTGCTTAGTAACAAAAGCGGGTTATATTAGTTGCAGAAAAGGCGAGGGTTCATCCCTCGCCTTTTCTGCAACCTGTCTTTGTGCGACGAAATGGCCGCTTGCCTGATTAATTTATCAGAATTTCGAACTGTTCCTGATGAAAGCCTGGCTTGGCGCGCACCGTAATACGTTTCTTGAATTTTTTCTCCAGTTCCTCCAGCCCTCTGCGTTCCTCGTCATAGAGCAGGTCCGCCACCAGGGGGTGCACTGATACCATTGCCTTGGTCCCGCGAATGTCCAACATCTCCCGTCGTAATTCTCGAAAGATCTCATGGCAGACAGTGGTCTTGGACTTGATGTAGCCACGGCCCTCACAATAGGGGCAAGGTTCGCACATCATGCGCCCGATGCTCTCCCGCACGCGCTTGCGGGTCATTTCCACCAATCCCAGCTCTGAAATCTTCAGGATGTTGGTCTTGGACTTATCCCCTTTCAAGGCATCTTCCAGTGCTGCAAAGACCTTGTCGCGGTTGACCTCTTTTTCCATGTCGATGAAGTCGATGATGATAATGCCGCCAATGTTTCGTAAACGGAGTTGGTAGGCCAGTTCCTTAACAGCCTCCAGGTTGGTCTTGAGAATCGTGTCCTCAAGATTGTGTTTGCCCACAAAGCGCCCGGTATTGACGTCGATGGCGGTCAGCGCCTCGGTCTGTTCGATGATGATGTAGCCGCCGGATTTAAGCCAGACCTTGCGTCCCAGGGCGCGGCTAATCTCCACTTCCAATCCGAAATGATCAAAGATCGGCTCTTCTTCGTCATAGAGCTCGATGGAGTATTTCATTTTGGGCATAAAAGTCGATATGAACTGGATGATGCGATCAAAATCAGGTTTTGAATCAACTATGATCTTGTCAACCTGTTCGGTGACGATGTCGCGGACCACTTTTTGGATCACATCCAGGTCGGAGTGGATCAGTGATGGCGCGGAAGCCTTTTCCCTGCGCTTCATAATCTCGCTCCAGAGCGTGGAGAGGTATTGCATGTCCGACAGGAGGTCCTCTTCGCTCTTCCCTTCTGACACTGTTCTGACGATATAGCCTGTGCCGCTTTGCTTGAGACGCTCAACGGTCTCCCGCAAGCGTTCGCGCTCGTTCTCGTCCTCAATACGACGGGATATGCCAACGTGATCGACCGTGGGCATGTAGACCAGGTGGCGGCCCGGCAGGGAGATGTGCGATGTGATGCGTGCCCCCTTGGTGCCGATCGGCTCCTTGGAAACCTGCACCAGCAGTTCCTGGCCCTCCTGGAGCAGTTCCTCGATCGGATGGAGCGGCCTGAAATCCGGATGGCTGTCGGTTGACTGGCCTCCGTTTACCTCGTGCTCCTTTTTGCCATCGTCCAGCAGTGACTCATACTCTTCGATGGCATCGAAAACATCCGCAACATAAAGGAAAGCGGCCTTTTCCAGGCCGATATCCACGAAAGCGGCCTGCATGCCCGGCAGTACGCGGATGACCCGGCCCTTGTAGATGTTGCCGACGATTCCCTTTTCCCTGGTACGCTCAATGTACAGCTCCGCAATGGTGCCGTTCTCAATCAGCGCGATGCGCGTCTCGTGAGAAGCGGCGTTGATTACTAGTTCAGCGCTCATGGTAAATCCCCTGTATCTGAAATGGAGTATGTTTAAAATGTAATAAATTAATTATCGAGAAAAAGTACTTCCAGCTTTTCAACGGCGATATCATCCCCCTGCAAGGAGGGATTGTTGGTAATTGCCCGGGCAAACTCCAAGGGTTTGCCCCTGCCAGCCACCAGTTCGATTGCCGTACCGCTAGAGGAGAGCGACATGACTTCACCACGCAAATCAATGGTTTGCGTATCTCCCTTTTTCTTGCGTTGGATGATGTATTCATGGTGTGCCATAAATTGCACACATAGATCCGGGAGCCTGCCGGATACTGATTCATCGAAGGTAATGCGATAACGGGTCTTGTCGATCAGTGTGGAGAGTGATGGCGATTTGACGTCAATCAGCCTTGCCTCCAGTACCTTCAGACCAGCGGGCAGCGCACTGTTCAGGCGTTGCCGCACCTCGTCGGCCGAGATGCCGGCTGCCACGAACATGTCCATATATTCTGCCACGGATTCAGTCCCAAGCGAGGTCGCTGTGGCAAAGGAGAACCGGGGGTGAGGATGGAAGCCTTGGGAAAACAGGATTGGAACCCCGCCCCGAGCCACGGCGCGAGTAAAGACGTTGAGGAGTTCCAGGTGGCTCAGGTATTTCATGGAGCCGGTTTTGGAGAAACGGAGGCGGATGCGGGCCGTCGTTAAATCCTGCGGAGTTTTGTCTTGTATGGGTAGTGTCGTTACTGCTTTGCTCAGATGCGGTGCAACGATACTGAAGTCGCAGACACCGCAGGCTGTGCAGTCCCCATTGCGGCAATCAGCCGTGGCTGCCTCGATTTGGGCCGCGTCGAGCTCCTTGCGCAGAAATTCCTTCGTCACCCCGCAATCAAGGTGATCCCATGGTAGTGCTTCATCGAGACCGCGTCGGCGCAGGTACCACTCCGGCTGAATCTCGCACTCTTCAAATGCCCGCAGCCAGCGCTCCAGCGAGAAGTGATCTCCCCAGCCGTCAAAGCGGCAGCCCAATTCGACTGCTTTTGCCAGTACCGGAGCCAGGCGGCGGTCGCCACGGGCAAAAACGCCTTCCAGAAAGGAGAGCGGCGCGTCCTGCCACTTGAAGTTCAGTTTGCGTTTCTTCAGTTCGTTGCGCAGCAGGTACTGGTGCTCCCCGGTATCCTCCATGCTGATCTGCGGTTCCCACTGAAAGGGGGTGTGGGCTTTGGGAACAAAGGTGCTTACCGACACATTGACCTCGCCCGAGACCCCTGATCCTTTGGCCTGATCCTTTACCCGGCGCGCCAACTCCGCAATCTGGAGTCTATCGGCGGCGGTCTCCCCCGGCAGTCCGATCATGAAATAGAGCTTGATCGTGCGCCAGCCGGCACGATAAATATTGCCGGCAGTCTCCAGCAGGTCGGCTTCGGTAATGCCTTTGTTGATAGCATTGCGCATCCGTTCGCTGCCCGCTTCCGGCGCCAGGGTAAAGCCGGTCTTGCGGACTCTTCTGATCTCTGCGATCAGGTCATCCGTCAAGGTCCCAACTCTCAGGGAGGGCAGCGATATTGCTATGCGGTCATCGGCATAACGGGACATCAACTCCATGAGCAACGGCGAGATGCAGGAATAGTCGCCACTGGAAAGCGAAAGCAGCGAGATTTCGTCGTAACCGGTAGCACACAGGCTTTTGTCTGTAAGGCCAAGGACAGTGGAATGCGAGCGTTCCCGCACCGGCCGGTAGATATAGCCGGCCTGGCAAAAACGGCAACCTCGGGTGCAGCCCCGGGCGATCTCCACGGCTACCCTGTCATGCACGGTCTTCATAAATGGCACTACCGGATCAGTGGGGAAGGGGGCCGTGTCGAGATTGCCGAGAAACCTGCGGCGCACCTTGTCGTATCCGTCCCTGAGCGGCGCAATCCCGGCAATCGTGCCGTCCGCGTTGTAGTGCGGCTCGAAAAAAGAGGGGATATAAACGCCCTTGATGGTTGCCAGGCGCTCAAGGGTGGCTGCCCTGCTTTCGCCCAAGCGCTTGGCCTGCAAAACTGCCTCGGCTATTTCCAGGACAGCTTCCTCGCCGTCTCCCAGCAAAACGGCATCAAGGAATGGTGCCAACGGCTCGGGGTTGAAGGCGCAGGGACCACCTGCAATCACCATGGGGAACGTGTCGTTACGATCAGCTGCCAGGAGCGGTATCCCGGCCAGGCGCAGCATGTTGAGGATGTTGGTGTAGGAAAGCTCGTATTGGAGGGTAAAGCCGATCAGGTCGCATTTTGACAATGGCGTTGAGGTTTCCAGGGTTGCCAGTGATGCGCCGGAATGTTCCATAACCTGTTCCATGTCCGGCCAGGGAGCAAAAACCCGCTCGGCAGCGATGCCTTCAACGGCGTTGAGAATGTGGTAGAGAATGCGCAATCCAAGGTGACTCATCCCGACTTCATAGACGTCAGGAAAGGCCAGGGCAATGCGAAGATCAGCCGCAGCCTTGCTGACGGAGCCTATTTCCCCGCCCATGTAACGGGATGGTTTTTCAACAGAAAGGAGATTCATGAAAGGTGGGTGTTCCTTCTAATAAGATGGGAGGTTAAAGACTGTATCAAATCAATGGTGAAATTAGCAAGGGAAATAGCTTTTTTTTCTTGCAAACAGTACTTCACTGGTGATATAAAATTTCTTCCATTGCCCAGGTGGCGGAATTGGTAGACGCGCTAGATTCAGGTTCTAGTACTTGCAAGGGTGTGCTGGTTCGATTCCAGTCCTGGGCACCACAAAAAACAAGGGTTTTCAGCACTGCTGAAAGCCCTTTTTTTTGCCGGATTTTCGATGCTAGAATGCTGGAAGTCCAGCGTGCCGGGTCCTGGGTTCACCAGGTGCGGAACAAGCTGGAATCTGCATATTATCTCATTGCTGTCTTATGGGTTATGAGAGCAGCCGTCATGAGCAACTTCGGGTTTTAAATCTTTTCCCACAACCTGAAGCCACCAAGGATACCATCCTGATTCGAAATAAGTTGGACGTGGGCGTCCAAGGTGAAGGTAATTTTACTGGCATTCCCGCCGCCGATATAGGTTTCGTCGGGATGGAAAAGATCGTGCAATAGCGTAAGCGCGTACTGCACACGGCCGTTCCACTTCTTTTTACCGATTTTCTTCAACGCCTTATCGCCAATAAATTCGTTATAATTCTTTTCTTTGTGCACCGGATGGTGTGCCAGTTCAAGATGCGGCATAGGCTCTCCATTACGAAACCACCCGGTCCCTACCCCAGTCCCAAGCGTAATTACCAGTTCGAGTCCCTTGCCTTGTATCGCGGCGAGTCCCTGCATGTCGGCATCGTTGAGCAGACGAACCGGCGTGCCGAATTTTGCTTTGAGTGCTTTTACCAGGTCGAAGCCATTCCAGATGTCGTTGCCGAAGTGGGGCGCGGTAATGACCTTGTCACCGCGAACATAGCCGGGGAAGCCGACCGACACACGGTCGAATTCCGGAAGCGGTTTCACCAGCAGAGCGAGCGCCTTTATGAGAACCTTTGGAGGGCAGGGATATGGTGTGTCAATCCTGACGCTATCCACGATCATTCTTCCCTGTGAATCGAGGACTGACGCTTTGAGCCCTGTGCCTCCAACGTCGATGGCAAGTGTACGGGCGGGTGTGTGAAGGATAATTCGTTCAGCCGCGGCCATGCTCAACGCCTCCGGATCTGCATAAATTTCGATCATGAAGTCACGTCACATCTTCTTTTGTCAGCATCACGGGTTGCAACCAGCTGTGTCCATTCCTGGCAATCAACTGGTTTGCCGCCTCCGGCCCCCAGCTCCCTGGTTTGTAACTGCGGACCCGGTGGTGGCTTTTAAGGACCGGCTCGACCACTGCCCAGGCAGCCTCAACCGCATCCTCGCGGGTGAAAAGCGCGCCGTCACCGGCCATGGCATCGCCAAGGAGCCGCTCGTAAGGTGTTTCCTCTCCCGGTTGCTCTTCAACCAGGTAGAGTTCTCGCTGGTCCCCTGTGAATTCCTTCCCTGCGCGCTTGACGCGTGCGGCGAGTGCTACGGCGGAGCTGGGGGAGATGCGGAAACGCAGATAGTTGGCCCTGCCGGTCGCTGGGACTGAGTCATCGAAGAGCTTCTGGGGCGGCGGCTTAAACTCCACCAAGACCTCGTTGGCCGTTTCTGCCAGACATTTGCCGGAGCGCAAGTACCAGGGCACACCCGCCCAGCGCCACGAGTCGATGAAAAGCCGCAGGGCGCAGAACGTCTCGACGTCGGAGTCCTTCGCCACGTCTGCTTCATTGCGGTAGCCGACATATTGGCCACGCACCACGTCATCGGGCTGCAGGGGGCGCATGGCCTGGAACACCTTGGCTTTCTCGCTATGCACGGCTCCAAAGCCCCGATAGGCTGGCGCCTCCATGGCCAATAGCGCGACGACCTGGAAGAGGTGGTTCTGGATCACGTCGCGCAGGCAGCCGGCGGTTTCGTAAAACGCGCCGCGGTTCTCCACGCCGAAATCCTCGGAGAGGGTTATCTGCACGCTGGCCACGTAGTTGCGGTTCCAGATCGGCTCCAGGAACGAATTGGCGAAGCGGAAATAGAGGA
>Ga0172380_10004901_pt1 | contig 16765 bp, 15 predicted proteins | sample Leawe162metaG_FD_119747 | JGI IMG/M metagenome (GOLD analysis project Ga0172380, IMG submission 119747) | Leachate microbial communities from a municipal landfill in Southern Ontario, Canada - Leachate well 162 metaG | ecosystem: Engineered > Solid waste > Landfill > Unclassified | place...
GTTGGTTGCGCCCATGGCTCTTGGCATGATACAACGCTTCGTCTGCGCGGCCGATTAGCGTTGGGGGGTTGTCGAACGGGTAGACATGGGTTATTCCGAGACTGATGGTGACATTGCCCAGCTGCGGGAACGGATGGGCGGCCACCCTTTCCCTAAACCGTTCGAATACACCGAGAGCGTTCTGCTGGGTCGTCTGACGCAACAGCACGACAAACTCCTCGCCCCCGAAACGGAACAGCTTGTCCCGTTTGCGGAAAGTCTGTCGCATGATGTTGGCGATCAATATCAGCACTTCATCCCCGAATAGGTGTCCGAACCGGTCATTGATGCGTTTGAAATGGTCGATGTCGATAATCGCCAGCCAATCCCCTTCCGCATCGACGCACTTCTCTATGCGCCGCTCCGAATCTTTTTTGAGCAGCGACTTGGCGTTTGTCGCGGCCAGGAGCTTGTGCAAACTGTCATCGAAAGTTTTCCGGTTGAGCAGTCGCGTGAGCGTATCGACCTCGCTGTAGTGCAGCAGGCTGAGATAGTTCGCGTATAAACCGCGCATGCCGTCGATGAGCGTCATCTGGCGATGATTCAGCGGTGAGCTGAGGCCCACTTCGATGCAGGCCAGCAGGGTCTTGTCGTGCATCACCGGCAGCCAGCAATAATGCATCTTTCTGCGTTTGCTTGTGGAGAGCGCCGCCGATGTCGTCACATGCAGCGTGAGCGCCTGGATCAGCTGCTTGGGAGCGGCTGCGGGATCGCATTCATATTCGTCGAACCGCACCGACTTGTTCTCGTTCCAGGCCGTGAGCGTAATGTGAAATTTATTGTCATGAGTCTCGATCCGGTAGAGACGAATGACGTATTGCTTTCTGCCCTGTCCCAACTGGTCAATCAGCGAATAGACCAAAGCCGTATCGACCAGGGCGTGATCACGGTGTTGTGTGATGGCTTTGGCGTGCTGAAGAACTTCCGTCATAAGCTTTCTTGTCCCGATCGACCGGTTTGTTGCCGATATCAGCGCAAAGCTGCTGGTGGCTCAGCGCAAACCCAGCACATCCTGCATGTCGAACAAACCCTTCGATTTGCCGCGCATGTAGCGTGCGGCGCGCAACGCACCCAGGGCATAGGGCATGCGGCTGGCGGCCTTGTGGGTGATTTCGACGCGTTCGCCGGTACCGGCGAATAGCACCGTGTGGTCGCCGACGATGTCGCCGCCGCGCACTGTGGAGAAGCCGATCTGTTTTGCCGGCCGCTCGCCGGTGTGGCCTTCCCGGCCATATACGGCGCACTCGGCCAGTTCGCGGCCGAGCGCGGCGGCCACCACCTCGCCCATGCGCAATGCCGTACCGGAGGGTGCATCGACCTTGTGGCGGTGGTGTGCCTCGGTGATCTCGATGTCATAGCCGTCGGCGAGCGCGCGCGCGGCAACGTCGAGCAGGCGAAACACCAGATTGACTCCCACCGCCATATTGGGCGCAAAGACGATCGGGATATCGCGTGCGGCTTCCTGAATCGCCAGCTTGCCTTCGGTGCTGAAACCGGTCGTGCCGATCACCAGATGGACGCCGCGACGACGGCATACCTCAAGGTGCTGCAACGTGCCTTCGGGGCGGGTGAAGTCGATCAGGCAATCGGCTTGTGTCAATGCGGCATCGACGTCGGCATCGATGCGCACGCCGCAGCGTGCGCCGATCAGCTCGCCGGCGTCCCTGCCGAGCCAGGCATTGCCGGCCAAGTCGAGCGCCGCTGCCAGTGTGGCGTCTTCGGCTTGCCCCAGCGCCTCGATCAGGGCACGGCCCATGCGGCCGGAAACGCCGGCAATCGCGACCCGCATCTTGCTTGTTTGGTTCATGGAAAATGAGCAGAAGGTAAACTGAGGTTGAGCTTAATTGCTTGTCGGTGCGGGTTTTTGCACTTCCGGCGCGGTTTTGCCCTGGTCTTTGGCTGCGGTCGCCGGAGCGATTTCGACGACACGCACAGCGGCTTGCGCCGGCGATTTCCCTGCGGCAGCGGGGGGCATCGCGTCGCCATCGATACGCGACAGCTTGCCGTCGGCGAAATAAACGGTCATGCGGCGCTGCTGCGCTTCGCCCTGACCCGGCTGAAAACGATAGACATAGTCCCATCGATCGGCATGATACGGATCGGCCAGCAGCGGCGTACCGAGAATGAAGCGCACTTGGTCGCGGCTCTGGCCAAGTTTGAGCTGCGCGACCATTTCCTGGGTGACATAATTGCCCTGACGCACGTCGATACGATATGGAGTCAGCCAGGAAGTGAGTTTGGGCATACTGGAGCAGCCGGCAACAGCGATCAGGGCAGGCAAGACTAATAAAACAGTACGCTTCATGGGCGGCTCGAATACTCGGAAATGGGTAGGAAAAAGCGCAAGGATGCAAGGAATATCCAAGCGAAGGCGAAAACTATATCATAAGCGCACCATGAGCAATTCATATGATCTGAAGAACAGCGGTTTGAAAGTCACGGTTCCGCGCCTGAGAATCCTCGAACTGTTCGTCAAAAACGAGGCGGAGAAAGGACGTCATATGGCGGCGGAAGATGTTTATCGCCATCTGATCTCCGAGGGCATCGACATCGGCCTGGCCACCGTTTACCGGGTGCTGACCCAGTTCGAACAAGCCGGCCTGCTGCAGCGGCATTACTTCGACTCGGGCAAGGCCGTGTTCGAGCTCAACGAGGGCTCCCACCACGACCACCTGGTCTGCCTGCAATGCGGCAAAGTCGAGGAGTTTTACGACGCCGAAATCGAACAGCGGCAGAACGCCATCGCCCGCGAACGCGGCTTCGTGGTCAGCGAGCATGCGCTCTACCTCTATGTCGATTGCATCAGGCAAGATTGTCCCAACCGAAAATAGCCGGCAGCGTCGATGGATGCGTTCGTGACTTCGTGCTGGCTTGGTAAGCCGAATTAGGCCCTTAACCGCCCAGCAGTTCGGCGGCGTGCCTGCGTGTCGTCTCGGTAATCTTCACACCCCCCAGCATGCGCGCCAGTTCTTCGATGCGGGCGGCATGATCGAGCGGCAGGACGCTTGAGCGCGTGATCCCGTCATGCGCTTCTTTGGCGACCGACCACTGCCAGTCGGCGCAGGCGGCCACTTGCGGCAGGTGCGTCACGCAGAGCACCTGGCGGCTTTGGCCAAGCTGATGCAGCATGCGCCCGACAATTTCGGCGACGCGGCCGCCGATGCCGACATCGACTTCGTCGAAAATCAATGTCGGTACCTGGGCCGCCTGGCTGGCGATCACCTGGATCGCCAGGCCGATGCGCGACAATTCGCCGCCCGAAACCACTTTCGCGAGCGGGCGCAGCGGTTGTCCGGCATTCGCCGACACCATGAAGTCGACGCTCTCCAAGCCGTAAGCCGCGCCTTCTTCCAGTTTCTCCAGAACGATCTCAAAGCGCCCGCCGGCCATTGCCAGTTGTTGCATGGCCTCGCTGACCGCCTTGCCCAATGTCGCAGCAGTCTTGGCGCGTCCCTTGCTCAATTTCCCGGCGGCGCTTGCATACTCTTGATGCGCCTGGGCCTCGTGCTCGGCCAAGGCGGCTGCATCGGCCAGCAGACCCAGCTCTTCGAGGTGCGCCGCCAACTGTGCCAGTTGCTGCGGCAATTCCTCGGGTGCCACGTGATGCTTGCGCGCCAACGCCAAGACGGTTGCCATGCGGTTTTCGAGTTCAGCCAGACGCCGCGGTTCCAGATCGAGCTTGCGCTGGTAGTGGCGCAAAGCATGCCCGGCCTCCTGCAACTGAATCTGCGCATTGACCAGCAAATCGAGCGATTCCTTGAGTTCGGCGTCGTAGTCGGCCAGGCCATTCAAGCGCGACAGCGTCTGTTCGAGTTGCGGCATCACGGCCATATTGCCATCGTCGAGTGCGGCCAACGCCGCTTCGGTGCCCTCGATCAGGCTCGCGGCATGCGAGAGGCGCCGCTGTTCCTGGTTGTCCTCCAGCCATTGCGCCGGTTCGAAGGCCAGCGCCTGTAATTCCTTGACCTGCCATTCCAGCGTCTCGCGTTCGCGTACCGTCGCGGCAGCATCGCGCGCGGCATGCGCACAGGCTTGGCGGAGTTTCTGCCAGGCACGGTATTTTTCCGCCACTTCGCGCGCCAGCGGCGTCAAACCGGCATGTGCGTCGAGCAAGCCGCGCTGGGATTCGGCGCGCAGCAGCGAATGATGGGTATGCTGGCCGTGGATGTCGGCGAGAAATTCGGCCGCTTCGCGCAGTTGCGTCAGCGTGGCCGGCGCGCCGTTCACGTATGCGCGCGAACGGCCGCCGCTATCCACGATACGCCGCAGCAGGCAGCCGGTCTCGGCTTCGAAATCGTTGGTGCGCAACCATTCGGCCAGCGGACCGGCGTCAGGCGCATCGAATTCGGCGCAGACTTCGGCGCGTTCGCAGCCGCTGCGGATCACGCTGCCGTCGGCGCGGTCGCCGAGTGCCAGCGACAAGGCGTCAATCAGTATCGATTTGCCCGCGCCGGTTTCGCCAGTGAGCGTGCCGAAGCCCGCTGCGAAATCCAGTTCGAGCCTATCGACGATGACGAAGTCGCGAATGTACAAGCGGCGCAACATGGGCTGATGACGGGCGGGTTGGTTGGCTTGGCGGCGTGCTCAGTGGCGTGGAGTGGCGCTCCAGTGCAGCTTCTCGCGCAGCATGGCGAGATAACTGTAGCCGGGAGGATGCAGCAGCGTGATGGAGCGCTGCGAACGGGTAATGCAGATGTGATCGCCGGCGCGGGCATCGAAATGCGCCTGTCCGTCGAAGTGGATGCGGGCGTCATGTTGCGGCATTAGCACGATCTCGATGCGGCTGCGGTCGGAGAGCGTGATCGGGCGGTTCGACAGCGCATGCGGACACAAGGGAACCAGGGCGATGCCTGGCACGGAAGGATGGAGAATGGGGCCGTTGGCCGAAAGTGCGTACGCGGTGGAGCCGGTCGGCGTGGCAACGATCATGCCGTCGGCGCGCAGCACATAGATGAACTCACCGTCGACCTTGACCTCCATTTCGATCATGCGGCCGATCTCGCCCTTGTTGACCACTACGTCGTTCAGCGCCAGCGTGTCATAGACCCGCTGGTTGTCGCGCAATACCTCGGCATCGAGCAGGAAGCGCTGCTCTGTGGAGAATTTTCCGGCCAGCAGCGCAGCGATGCTGGCGAGCATGTTGTCGCTGGCGATATCCGTCATGAAGCCCAGCCTGCCGCGGTTGACGCCGACCAGCGGTACGCCGTATTCGGCCAGGCGCCGCGCCGCATTCAGCATGGTTCCGTCGCCGCCGAGAACGATCGCCAGATCCGCTTCCAAGCCGATAGCCTCGTAGCCCGCCGCCGCACAGCCGTAATTGCCCACCGATTGCGCGGTTTCTTCCTCGAGCAGTACCTGCCGTCCCTGACCAAGCAGGAAGCCGACCAGAATCTTGAGCGAGCCGGCGACTTCCGGACTCTGGTATTTGCCAATCAAGGCAATGGTGTGAAACTCCGTTTCCATCATGCATGAATTAAACCACAAGTGCCCGCAGTTGGGTCTGGGGTACTAGAATAAGCACCATGCTCGACAAGCGCGCCCAGACCCTGCTCAAAACTCTGATCGAACGCTACATCGCGGAAGGTCAGCCAGTCGGTTCGCGCACCTTGTCCCGGCATTCGGGTCTCGAACTCTCGCCGGCGACGATCCGCAATGTCATGTCCGATCTCGAGGAACTGGGCTTCATCACCAGCCCCCATACCTCGGCCGGACGCATTCCGACGCCGCGAGGCTACCGTTTGTTCGTCGACTCGCTGTTGACCATGCGGCCTCTCGAACGTGCCGAAATCAATGAAATACAGGGAGCGATCCAGCCCGACCAGCCGCAGCGCCTGATCAACCAGGCTTCGCAGTTGCTCTCGCAGCTCACCCATTTTGCCGGGGTCGTCGTGGCGCCGCGCCGCCAGGAGCCCCGCATCCGCCAGATCGAGTTTATCAACCTGTCGGAAAAGCGCATCCTGCTCATCATCGTCACCGAGAGCGGCGACGTGCAGAATCGCATCCTTTATACCCAGCGCACCCACAGCCCGGGGGAACTCATCGAAGCCGCGAATTATCTCAACCAGAATTGTGCCGGCCTGGATTTTTCCCAGGTCAAGCAACGCATTTTCGACGAACTACACCAGTTGCGCACCGACATGAGCGAACTCATGAGCGCTGCGCTCAATGCCAGCGGACAGGCGATTTCGGACATTTCGTCGCAATATGTGATCTCAGGAGAACGCAACCTGCTCGAAGTGGAAGACCTGTCTTCGAACATGGGCCGCTTGCGCCAGTTGTTCGCGCTGTTCGAACAAAAAACCAGTCTGATGCAATTGCTTGACGTCAGCAATCGCGCCGACGGGATTCAGATCTATATCGGCGGCGAATCCGGCATCGCCTCGCTCGACGAATGCAGCGTCATTGCCGCATCCTACGAAGTCGACGGACGCATCGTCGGCTCGGTCGGCGTCATCGGGCCGACGCGCATGGCATATGAGCGCATGATCCCCATCGTCGACATCACGGCCAAACTGCTTTCAAGCGCCCTGTCGAAAAGCTGATGCCGCGCTACCAGCCCGAACCTTCCTTCCGGCATGACAGCGCGACCAAGACGGCGGTGCTGCTGGTCAACCTCGGCAGCCCGGAGGCACCTACCGCGGCAGCCGTGAGGACATATCTTGGCGAGTTCCTCTGGGACCCGCGCGTGGTGGAAATTCCCCGTCCGTTGTGGTGGCTGATCCTGAAAGGCATCGTCCTCAATGTACGCCCGAAAAAATCGGCCGGGAAATACGCTGCGATATGGACACCGGAAGGTTCGCCGTTGAAGCTGCACACCGAGCGTCAGGCCAAGCTGCTGAACGGTTTGCTGGGGGCCAGCGGTCACCCGGAGATCGTCGTGGCCGCGGCCATGCGCTACGGCCAGCCATCGATCGCGGCGACTCTGGACCGTCTCAAGGCGGAACATTGCGCTCGCATCCTGATCGTGCCGCTCTATCCGCAATATGCCGCCAGCACCACGGCCAGCGTCTACGATGCAGTCGCCGGCTGGGTGCAGCATACCCGCAACATTCCAGAACTGCGCCTGGTCCGCAGTTTTCACGATCGCTCCGGCTATATCGCTGCGCTGGCCGCCAGTGTGCGCGAGCACTGGACGAAACATCCCAGGCCTTCCTCCGGCTATCGGTTGGTCATGAGCTTCCACGGGCTGCCGCGCTATACGCTGGACCGCGGCGACCCCTACCACGGCGAATGCCAAAAGACGGCGCGCTTGCTGGCCGAGGCGTTGGGCCTCGCCCCCGAGCAGTGGCAACTCACTTTCCAGTCGCGCTTCGGTCGCGCCGAGTGGCTGCAACCCTATACCCAGGCCACCTTGGAAAAGCTTGCCGGCAGCGGCGTCAGCCGTGTCGATGTGATCTGCCCCGGTTTCGTCGGCGATTGCCTGGAGACGCTGGAAGAGATCGGCATCGAATGCAAGACCGCTTTCCTGGGGGCCGGCGGCAGTGTTTTCCACTACCTGCCTTGCCTGAATGAGCGTGCCGACTGGATCGCCGCCTTGGCCGAGCTGAGCTGCGAGCATCTCGGCCACTGGCTCAACCTGCCGACACAGGCCGATCCGGCGACTGCCGAGCGAGCCAGGACACTCGGGGCGGCATCTTAATTCGCAACCATACCTGATGCGCATCAAGATTCTGTGGCGGCGGCCGTTAATGCATTCATTACTCCGACTGTATTAACCCTTCACCGTTTTCTTGATAGGGGGGCCTTCATGAAGATCGCCGCCGCCAGCATCGCTTTTTCATCGCAGCATAGCGCCATTGCCAGCCACGAATTGCGGGAGTCCCTGCGCGCCTGGGTCGGCGAGAGCCGGCCCGACTTTGAAGGCAACGCTGCCGGACAATCTACTCCCCCTACGCTCCCTACACCCGCGCCCGCCATCTCTCCTGCTGCCCTTAGCGCCCAAGCTCAGGAGCAGTCTTCGCCATCCTCGGGTGGCCAGGCGATCAACGATGCCATCGAAAGCGCCAATAACGATCCGATCTTGCGGCTGATCCGGGCAATGCTGGAAATGCTCACCGGGCACGTCATCAACCTATTCGCCAGCCAGGCGCCGCCAGGACAAGCGACACTGTCTGCCTCGACGCCGAGCTCTCCGCCGATGGTACAGCAGGGCCAGGCCGTCAAAAGTGCCGGCTTCGGCATCGAATACGAACGGCACGAAGTGCGCACAGAGAGCGAACAGTCTTCCTTCCAGGCCGAGGGGACGGTTCGCACCAGCGATGGCAAGGAAATCCGGTTTCAGCTCGACCTCACCATGCAACGCCGCTACAGTGAGGAAATCAGTCTCAGCCTGCGCGCGGGCGACGCGCGCAAGAAGGATCCGTTGGTCATCAATTTCGGCGGCAGCGCGGCGCAGTTGCAAAACCAGCGTTTCCGGTTTGATCTCGCCGGCAACGGACAAAACGAGAATGTGCCGCTTCTCGGCGGTGGCAGCGGTTATCTGGCACTCGATCTGAACGGTAACGGCAAGATCGATTCGGGCAAAGAACTGTTCGGCACCGTCAGCGGCAATGGTTTTGCCGATCTGGCCCGGCATGATAGCGACGGCAACCACTGGATCGACGAGAACGATCCGGTATTCGGCAAATTGCGGGTATGGACGCCCGACAGTCAAGGCGGCGGCGTGCTGGCAAGCTTGCAGCAGACAAATGTGGGCGCATTGTTCCTGGGCAGGCAAGCGACGCCCTTTGAGCTGAGAGACAGCACCAATCAGTCCCTTGGCGCTGTCCGCGCCAGCGGTATTTATCTTGCCGAGGATGGCATGGCCGGGACGCTCCAGCAGGTCGACCTGACCGTCTGAATTCTTGCCCGGGGCGAATTCCGCCGGGTAGAGCCGACCGCGAAAGAATTTTCCTGCGGCTCTTGAAACCGGCAACATTGTCCCCAATCTGGCCGAGGTTTGCCAGATAAAGAGATACTTCCATGCAGGATAATCATCCCAACCCCACTCTCGCTGCTGAAGCCACGGTCGGCGCAGATATCCCAAGCCCTGCCGATGCCCAGGCCCAAGTCGAGGTCACGCCGAGCATTGAGGATTTGCTGCGCGCCGCAGAACTCAAGGCGGCCGAACATCACGACGCCTGGCTGCGCGCCAAGGCCGAAACCGAGAATGTGCGTCGTCGCGCCCAGGACGATATCGCCAAAGCCTACAAGTTTGCCAGCGAAAAATTCGCCGGCGAGCTGCTGGTGGTCATCGACAGCCTGGAAGCCGCGCTGGCCAGTGAAAACCAATCTGCCGAAAGCCTGCATGCCGGCGTCGAACTGACTTTGCGCCAGCTCAGCAGCGCCTTCGAGAAGGCGAACATCGCGGTCGTCAATCCGCTCGGCGAAAAATTTGATCCGCATAAGCATCAGGCCATCAGCCAGATGGAAGCGCCGGACGAAAACACCGAGCCGAACCACGTCATCAACGTGCTGCAGAAGGGCTACATGCTGAGTGAACGCATTCTGCGACCGGCAATGGTGGTGGTCTCCAAGGCAAAAGGCACATAAGGCACATAAGACACGGTCCCGGTGCTTGAAGAGCGCCGGAACAGCCCCATATTCGCTTCAGATTTGAATTTCAGCCCGCGCCGGGCAACATATCAATTAGGAAAAGGACATCAACATGGGCAAGATCATCGGCATCGACCTCGGCACCACCAACAGCTGCGTCGCCATCATGGAGGGCGGCAAGCCCAAGGTTATCGAGAACTCTGAAGGTGCGCGTACCACGCCGTCCATCGTCGCTTATGCCGACGACGGCGAGATTCTGTGCGGCGCCTCGGCCAAGCGCCAGGCCGTGACCAATCCGAAAAACACCCTGTATGCGGTCAAGCGCCTGATCGGCCGCCGTTTCGACGAAAAGGAAGTCCAGAAGGACATCGACCTGATGCCTTTCAAGATCGTCAAAGCCGACAACAACGATGCCTGGGTCGAGGTGCGCGGCCAGAAAATGGCGCCGCCGCAGGTTTCCGCCGAAGTCTTGCGCAAGATGAAGAAAACCGCCGAGGATTACCTCGGCGAGGAAGTCACCGAAGCCGTCATCACCGTGCCGGCCTACTTCAACGACAGCCAGCGCCAGGCCACCAAGGACGCCGGCCGCATCGCCGGCCTGGAAGTCAAGCGCATCATCAACGAACCCACCGCGGCCGCGATCTCGTTCGGCCTCGACAAGCAGGAGGGCGACCGCAAGATCGCGGTGTATGACCTCGGCGGCGGCACTTTCGACATCTCCATCATCGACATTGCCGAGATCGACGGTGAGCACCAGTTCGAAGTGCTGTCGACCAACGGCGACACCTTCCTCGGCGGCGAGGACTTCGACCAGCGCCTGATCGACTACATCGTCACCGAATTCAAGAAGGAACAGGGCGTCGATCTGAAGAACGACATCCTGGCGCTGCAACGCCTCAAGGATGCCGCCGAAAAGGCCAAGATCGAGCTATCCTCGTCGCAGCAGACCGAAATCAATCTGCCTTACATCACGGCCGACGCCACCGGCCCCAAGCACCTGACCCTGAAAATCACCCGCGCCAAGTTCGAGTCGCTGGTGGACGAGTTGATCGAGCGCACCATCGCCCCCTGCCGTCTCGCCATCAAGGATGCCGGCGTCAAGGTCAGCGACATCGCCGACGTGATCCTGGTCGGCGGCATGACGCGCATGCCCAAGGTACAGGACAAGGTGAAGGAGTTCTTCGGCAAGGAGCCGCGCAAGGACGTCAATCCCGACGAGGCGGTGGCGATCGGTGCGTCAATTCAGGGCGGCGTGTTGCAAGGCGAAGTCAAGGATGTGCTGCTGCTGGATGTCTCCCCGTTGTCGCTCGGTATTGAGACACTGGGCGGCGTGATGACCAAGCTTATTCCCAAGAACACCACCATACCGACCAAGCAGAGCCAGGTCTTCTCCACCGCCGACGACAACCAGGGTGCGGTGACCATCCATGTGCTGCAGGGCGAGCGCGAGATCGCCTCGGGCAACAAGAGCCTCGGCCAGTTCAACCTGACCGACATCCCGCCGGCACCGCGCGGCATGCCGCAGATCGAGGTGACTTTCGATATCGATGCTAACGGCATTCTACATGTGTCGGCCAAGGACAAGGCCACCGGCAAGGAGAACCGTATCACCATCAAGGCCAACTCCGGCTTGAGCGAGGCGGAAATCCAGGCCATGGTGAAGGATGCCGAGGCACATGCCGAAGAGGACAAGCAGGCCCACGAACTGGTCGACGCCCGCAATCGCTGCGATACCATGGTGCACTCGGTGAAGAAGGCTTTGGGTGAGCACGGCGACAAGATCGGCGCCGAAGAGAAGGTCAAGATCGAGGAAGCCATCAAGGCCGCCGAGGACGCCATCAAGGAAGGCAACGACAAGGCCACCATCGAGGCCAAGACCGAAGCCCTGATGACCGCCTCGCAGAAGCTCGGTGAAGCGGTTTATGCCCAGCAACAAGCGGCCGAAGGTGCAGCGGGTGATGCCAATGCGGCTGCGGGTGGCGAAGCGAAGAAAGATGAAAGCGATGTCGTCGATGCGGAATTTACGGAAGTGAAAGACAAGAAGGGTTAAAACGGGCGCGTAGCGCCGTTTTGACTGGCCGAGTTGAAGCGGGCGCTGGCGCGCCCCTTGACTCGGCTTTTGTGTTACTCGGACAATTTGCGAACCACTATGGCTAAACGCGACTATTACGAAATTCTCGGCATCAACCGCGATGCGAGCGAAGACGAGATCAAGAAGGCCTACCGCAAGCTGGCCATGAAATTCCATCCGGATCGCAACCCGGATAATCCCAAGGCCGAGGAGCAATTCAAGGAAGCCAAGGCGGCTTACGAGATTCTTTCCGATGCCAGCAAGCGCGCCGCATACGACCAGTATGGCCATGCCGGGGTCGACCAGCAGTCGGGCATGGGCGGCGGTCCGGGCATGGGGGGTTTCGGCGACGCCTTCTCGGATATTTTCGGCGACATTTTCGGCGGCGGCCGGGGCGGCGGCGGCCGCTCGAACGTCTATCGCGGCGCCGATTTGCGCTATAACCTGGAAATTTCCCTTGAAGACGCGGCGCGCGGTTCGGAAACCCGCATCCGCATTCCGACCATGGAGGAATGCGAGTCCTGCAAGGGAACCGGTGCCAAGAAAGGCACCGAGCCGAAGACCTGCCCGACCTGTAGCGGCCACGGCCAGGTGCGTATGCAGCAGGGGTTTTTCTCGATCCAGCAAACTTGCCCGAAGTGTCACGGCACCGGCCGCTTCATCGCCGAGCCGTGTATTTCCTGCCATGGCGCCGGTCGTGTCAAGCAGCACAAGACGCTTTCGGTGAAGATTCCTTCCGGGATCGATGAGGGCGATCGCATTCGCCTCTCCGGCGAAGGCGAGCATGGCGTCAATGGCGGGCCGCCGGGCGACCTGTATGTGCAAATCCACCTCAAGCCACATGCGGTATTTCAGCGTGACCACGACGACCTGCACTGCGAGATGCCGGTCAGCTTTGCGGCGGCGGCGCTGGGCGGAGAAATCGAGATACCGACCCTGGACGGTGTGGCGCGGCTGAAGATCCCGGCCGAGACCCAGACCGGCAAGGTGTTCCGTCTGCGCGGCAAGGGCATCAAGGGCGTGCGCAGCATCGGTCATGGCGACCTGCTCTGTCACGTGGTGGTCGAAACACCGATACACCTGACGGAACGCCAAAAGGAATTGCTGCTCGAGTTCGAGGCGATCAACGCCGAGGATACGGGCAAGCACAATCCCCGGGCGAAGTCCTGGATGGACAAGGTCAAGGATTTCTTCAGCGGTTAAGCCGGATCGGCGGACGGATGCCGCATCACCGGCGCACTTGGAATGTTCCCACCAGCTTTTCCGTGGCCTCGCGCAGGCGAGGCCACTGGTCTCGTGCTTGCGCGGAGAATTTGATTTCGACGGCGACACTATCGCGATACATAAAGCGCATCAGGCAGTGATCCATGATCCGCTTTTGTTCTGCCCACTGTGGGTCGGTGCACTGGAACTGATGATGGTAGCCGTTGGGCTTCGACGGTAGGTACAGCTGATAGTGGTCGTCATTCATGCCCGCTAACGCATACTTTCTATATCCGGCGGGTGGATCGGGCAAGAGTTTCAGGCCGCTTGGATCAATTTGCCACCAGCTTGCCGGGTGTTGTCCCAGGCCCATGATGGTAACGCGTATGGTTTCAGCGGAGTTCGCCACGAGGAATTGGTCGACTGTCTCCGGACTTATCGGCGCCCAATCGCCGATGCCAACCTTCAAGTGCGCAATATTGGCGTTTGTTTCCTGGCAGTCCCGGGCATCGGAGAAGTAGGCGCAGGGAATGGAAAACAGCCAGCCACCGATAACGCGCGGAACCGGTGTCTTGCTGAATGTATGCACCACCCCAAACCCCATTCCCGGGTACTGTCTGTCAGCCCGTGCGTCTTCGGGCGAAAGCTCGCGCGGCGGCGTACCCTTGAACATGCGTATGGCATAATATAGTTTGCGCCAGCGATCGTCCTGCATCAGGATGTCGCCGCTGTCGGCAAATCCGCAAGTCACTAGTATCCATTGGCTGCCCGAAGCCATCAGCTCGAATACTTGCGGGCGGAATCTGATATAGACTGCGGTGACCAGGGGAATTAGAATGATTGCGGCCACCAGCCAAGTAGAGAAGGGTTTCGTTGATTTTGGCATCTGATGAGGGTTGCCGGGATGGGTACTTCAGTCTAGGAAAATGCAGAGGGCATTTGCACCGACCCATGCCATTCTTTACCATCAAACGGAGCCTCCTGCTTGCCCTCTCGGTTGCAGGAATCATGGGCGCCATATTCCTGGCGGATTACCTCTTGCAACTGCGACAAAGCGAGGGAGTTGTCCCACCCGGCATGGAATCCCAGATAGGCGGCCCATTTTCTTTGGTTGATCACACCGGCCGGGCCGCGACCGAGAAGACTTTTGCCAGTCGCCATCAATTGATCTTTTTTGGCTATACCCATTGTCCCGATGTCTGCCCGGCAACTCTGTATCGAGTATCGGCGATACTGCAACGCATGGGGCCGTTGGCGGATCGGATCTACCCCTTGTTCATTACTGTCGATCCACAGCGGGATACGCCGGCGCATTTGCGCCAGTATGCCAAGGCATTTGACCCGCGCATCATCTACCTGACTGGAACGCCCGCAGAGATTGAGCGCGTCATGGGAGCTTGGCGAGCCACACGGGCGAAATGCGCAGTCGGCGAGCACGATTATTCAATGAATCATAGTGCGGTGTTGTATCTGATGTCTCCCGGCGGAGCGCTATTGAAGTCCTATGGCTGGAATCAGGAGCCGCAAGATATTGAACATTCCATCAGAAAATACCTGGCGCCTTAGCGGTCAGCCACCCTTTCTAACCTTCAATTATCCGGTGGACAGGTTTGCTTTGAAACGCCAAGCTGCCAGCAGATAGAGAACCGCCCCAATTGCGGCCATGCTGAGCGCGGCCGGCCAGAGTTCGACAATGCCTGCCCCTTTGAGGAAAATACCTACGCAGATATCGATGAAATGTTTGGCCGGACTCAGATTGGCGGTAAGTTGAATAATCTTTGGCAGGGAGTCTATCGGAGTCAGAACCCCGGACAAAAAATCCATTGGAAATATCCCGAACAAACATAGCAGCAGGCTTTGCTGCAAGGTGCGGGTCACCGATGCAATGAAGACACCGATGGCAACGGCGCTAATCAGGAATATGCCGGCAAGGAATAGAAACAACATCAGGCTGCCGTGCATCGGCACACCAAACCACCAGAGTATGACCAGGCTGGGAAAGAAGCCGATCAATCCGACAATAACGGTGCAGATTGTCTTGGCCAGAAAGATTTCCCAGACGCGAGTTGGCGTCACCATCAGTTGATCGATGGTGCCGATTTCTTTTTCCCGGGTAATCGAGGCTGCCGAATAAATGACGCCGATCATCAAGAAGCCCGCCGCGATCGTCGATATCACCACGAAGGATTCAAGCGTCTGGGTGCGGTTGTACCAGACTTGCATCACGGGTTTTACAGTGGATGTGCGATCCGGGGACTTGCTGAATTCGATCTCGAACCTGCGCACAATTTCCTTGGTGTAATCCTTGGCCATCGTTGCGGCATTGGAGTTGGTGCCGTCCAGCAATATCTGAAGCTGCGGCTCCCTGCCGAGGCGCAGGTCTTGTCCGAAATTATTGGGAATCACCAGCACATAACTGACTTTTCCGCTACGCATCCAGCTTTCAGCCTGCTCTTGCGTATCGGCGACCCCGGCAACCTTGAAAGCATCGGAAAGATTGTATTTGTCTATGAGACTGCGGCTGACCACGCTACGATCGAAATCAATCACCGCCACCTGCATGTTCTTTATCTCGAAGATCATGGCATAGCCGCAGATCAATACACAAATGGTATTCAAATAAACTATTATGATCAAAAGGGTCTTGTCGCGGGCGAACTGAATCATATCCTTGAGCAGCAGGTTCCTAATTCGATTCCACATGGTCCACTCCTTCCTTGGCTGTCGCATGCAATTCCATTGTAGAGTGCATCCCGAATGGCGTGTCAGGCGACTTTTTTCTTGAAAAGAAGCGCAGCGCCAATGAATACAATCATGGTATAGACCAGCAACAGCAACAGTGGCTGAGCCAAGTCGATCGGTCCGGCATCTTTGAGGATGATTCCCCGTGAGATATCGACGAAATAACGGCCGGGGAAGATATACGAGAAAACTTGTATCGGCATGGCCATTGCATAAATCGGAAATACAAATCCCGAATACAGCATTGACGGCATCATGGTCGCCAACAGGGCAATCAGCACTGCCAGCAACTGGCTGTTGGTTATTGTCGAGATCAATAGGCCGATACCCACGTTGCAAAACACATAGAGTATCCCGGCAATGGCCATAAAGCCGATGCTGCCGTTGAAGTGTACGCCAAACCAATGATAGCCGAGCATGACAATGGAGAACAGTTGGATGCTGGCAATGACCCCGTAAGGAAACAGTTTGCCCAGCAAGAACTCGGGTACCGTCAAGGGCGATGCGTAAATTTGTTGAATCGCGCCACTCTCTTTTTCGCGCACGATGGCCAAGGTCGTCAGCAATGGCGGGAAAGCCGCAATGATCACCGCGTAAAGTCCTGAAACCACATAAATGATGCTTTGCAAGCTGGGGTTGTACCAGATGCGAGTCTGTACATTGATCAATCGCTTGCCTCGTTCCTGAAAGCCGGAAACAATGGACATGCCGTAATTCAAAGTTATCAGCGCGGTGGCGGAATAGCTGCCATCGATCAGCAGTTGTACTTCTGGAATGTCCTTGCGACTGGCTTGCGAATTGAAGCCGGCCGGAATAACCAAGGCAAGTTTGACCTCGCTGGCTTGCATCGATTCACGGATTTCCCGTTCCGAGTCGTAACGACGCACCAGTTTGAAATATCTGCTTTCGGCAAAGGCATCTATCAGTCTTGCGCTCGCCGGCGTCTGATCCTGATCCAGCACACCGAACTGTACGTTTTCCACGTCCAGCGAAACGGAGTAAGCGAATATCAACATCCATACGGCCGGGAACAAAAACGCCATGAACAAGGTAACCCGGTCGCGGATGATCTCCCTGGTTTCCTTGCGCATCACAGCGAAAAGTCTGTGCAGTTTCATGGGGAAAGGTTTCCCTTCTCAAGGGTCGAGACGGCCTGTTCGAGACGCCGATCCTCAA